>Ga0334882_1004730_pt1 | contig 11240 bp, 7 predicted proteins | sample GraSluR1_MG_5_FD_207226 | JGI IMG/M metagenome (GOLD analysis project Ga0334882, IMG submission 207226) | Sludge microbial communities from methane-producing bioreactor in Wageningen University, Netherlands - Granular Sludge_15_04-R1 | ecosystem: Engineered > Bioreactor > Anaerobic > Unclassified... | reverse complement strand
GCAGGATATTTTTCTGGATGCGGCCAAAGATGGCGGAGATGACTTCATCGGGGTGCAGACCTATACCCGTGAGCGCTACGGGCCCGAAGGATTGCTACCGGTCAGAGAAGGCGCCCCGGTGACACAGATGGGGTATGAGAACTATCCCAAAGCGCTGGAAGGCACCATCCGCTACGCCGCTGCTAAGAGCGGTCTGCCGGTGTATGTCACCGAAAATGGCATTGGTACTTCGCTGGATTCAGAGCGGTTGGATTATTATCGCACCGCTCTGCAAGGTGTGGTTGCCTGTATGCGTGACGGAATAGATATGCGCGGGTATTATGCCTGGTCTGCCTTCGACAATTTCGAGTGGAATTCAGGCTATGAAAAGACTTTTGGCATTATCGGGGTTGATAGGAAAACCCAAAAACGCAAAGTGAAGACCAGCGGATTCTGGCTGGGAGATGTCGCCAAAGCCAATCAGTATCCGATTGATTGAGGTATGATAGCAGAGACTGTCTCAAAAGAGATATAAAAATATGAACTTTTTGGGTAGTGGAGGTGGATCCACCGCCACTACGGGTAAGAAATTGCTATCCTTCTATCATGGCAAAAATCCGGATGCAGAAAATTGTGGACAATGAAACAGATTAACTGCCTGTATACGTATTATCAAAAAAATGTTATTCATAATAAAAAACGGCTGCTCTTATCAAGAACAGCCGTTTTTTTGTACAGTTAGTTTAATCTTTTTTGAGAAGGATTGTCACTTTGCGTGATTCACCCTCGCCGACGCTTTCGGTGTATACCTGCTTATGCTCGCGCAGCGTCAGGTGAACGATACGGCGCTCATGCGCTGACATGGGTTCTAACATCTGGCGGCGGCCAGACTTCACACACTGATCAGCCATGCGCAGCGCAAGCTGGCGGATCTGCTGGGTGCGGCGGTTGCGATATCCCTGCACGTCGATCATGAAAGGCACCATCCGCCCCAATTGCTTGTTGATGATCAGGGAGGCGATGTATTGGAGGGCGTTCAAGGTTTCTGACCTGCGGCCGATTAAGATGCTGAGGTCTTTGCCTTCGACGTCAACCCACAGCAATTTCTCGTCAAACTCATCTTCAGGTTCAACAAAGTGCGCACTGACTTCTGCCTGCACTCGCATCTTTTCCAGCAATTCTGTTACTACCGCAACGGCGGTCTGGATGACCTGTTCGTCGTCGGATGAAGCATCGTCATTCGCGGAAGTGTTTACCGGTGTTGATTGCTCTGCCTTAACCGGTTGCCGGGGTTCGCTTGCTGTAGTGTTTTTCGTTGGCTGTTTGGCAACTGGCGCGGCGGCAGGGGCTGGTTGAGACGGTTTTGGTTCCACCGGTTTTTCGGCTGATTTCTCCACTTGTGCGGTTGGCACTTCATAGCCCTGTTTCTTGATGCGCACCAGCGCATCACGTCCGCCAAACCCCAAAATCTTGGGTCGCGGATGCTCTAAGATTTCAACATCTACCTGGGTGCGGGTCAGGCCTAAAGCAGCTAACCCCTGGTCAATGGCATCTTCAACGTTCGCAGCGGTGATATCAACATAAAATTTTTGCTCAGTCATAAGAGTGCTTCTCCCTGGTATTATTTCTTCGATTTTTCAGCTGTGTCAGTTCTTTTTTTCCAGAACATGATATTTTCCCAATGCACGTTGCCCATAATGGCATATTGGGCGATACCGGCGATGTTTGAGATCACGAAATACAGCGCCAGCCCTGAGGCAAGTGTGTAGGCAAGATACCCCATCAACAGGGGCATGTAAATGGACATCATTTTGGTCATCTGTGCGCTCTGATCGGGCGTTCCGCTGGCGGTTGGCTGGCTGGCGGGCGGCGTCATCAGGCGTGATTGCAGGTATGAAGTTACTGCCACCACAACGGCCATAATGGGAATGGCAAACGGCAGGAAATTGACGTTAATCAAATCCGGCTGGCCAAGGTTCATCCACAAAAAGCGGCTGTTCAGCGGCAGCAAGTCGGTTTTGAACCAGAATGAGCCCGGGTATACCAGACGGGTCAGTTCGAACATCTGCATGGGGGTCTGTGCCATGGTGCGGATGATACTCTGGTAGAGGCCCAGAATCAACGGAAATTGCATCAAAGTCGGCAGACAGGAACTGAAGGGGCTGATGCCTTTTTCTTGATAGAAACGCATTTGTTCTTGCGCCAGTTTTTCACGTTCACCTTTGTATTTTTCCTGGATCTTGATCCATTCGGGATCTGAGTTCATATCCTGCATGGCGCGCGAGCTTTTGATCTGCTTGGCGGTCAGCGGGTAAGTAACCAGACGGATGAGAATGGTGAACAGGATGATGGCGATGCCGAAGTTCTGCCCCAAATATTGATAGATCAGTAACAGGACGTTTATGAAGGGTTGAATAATAAAAGTTTCCCACATGTGTTTTTCCTCAATTCTCGGGGGTGAATGACCAGACTTCGTTGCCGTTCAGGTCATACGCGATAACCCACTTGTCGGCTGATTGGGTGACGGGAATAATGATGAGATCATCAACGATCACCGGCGTGCTGGTGAAGGAACCCGCACTGATGTTGGCAGAGCGTGTCCAAATTTTTGCGCCATCAAAATCGAGGGCGATAATGTCAAGGTTGTGCGTCACTACAATGAAGCCATCCTCATAGAATGCGGCGGAAGCGGTCACATTGCCGCCACTGGTGGCGGTCCACAATTGTGAACCGTTCTCAGTATCAAGCGCCAGAATGGTGCCGGAAGCGTTGATGACGAGGAGCAAACCATCTTTGACAGAGGGCGCTGACCAGACATAATCTTCCGCGTCGGCTCGCCAGCGGATGCTGCCATCGCTGGTGTTGAGGGCAATCACTTCCTGCCCAAGTGTGGCGATATAGAAGACGCCATTGTCAAGCGCGGGAGCGGCCGCTACTGCGCCGCCGACATTGGTAACCCAACGTTCGTTTCCGCTGTTGGCATCAAAAGCATACACATTGTGATCCATTGAAGGCGCATACACCGTGCTGCCGTCAGTAACCGCGGAAGCCCAGTTGATCTGGTTTGTCTCAATCTTATAGTTCAGATTGCCGTTCATGTTGATGGCATAGATGTTGAAATCGGCAGATGGCGCGATGATGGTGTCGCTGGCGAAAGCTGCCGAAGCGATGAATCGGTCACGGGCGTCGGCAAAGATCCACGCCTCCCGGCCGTCCAGGGCATCAATGGCATGCACACTCTTTCTATAATCACCGGCAATGATCAGGTTGCCTGCCACGGTCGGGGCTGCATAGAAAGTGATATTCCGCGCAGGAGTTTCAGGGTAGCGCCAGGCAAGCGTGCCGTTTTTGGTGGTCAGGGCAAACACATGCGGGCCAGCTGAAAGGTAGGCGATGCCGGCTTCCGGGTCTGCGGTGATGCCCGGCCAACTGGTGGCAGCTGCCAGGGCGTTGCCACCCGCACAACTGCTCAACAGCATAACTGCCAGCACTGCCAGGATAATAAGAATAAATGTTTTTTTTGTCATGGAAGTTTTCCTTTATGGTATGGGATCGATCCCACCGGGGTTAAAAGGGTTGCAACGCAGGAGACGCCAAATCGCCTGCAGCCCTCCTTTGATTGCGCCGTGTCGGTAAATGGCCTGGTAAGCATAATGTGAGCAGGTCGGGTAGAAGCGGCAGGTGTTTTGCGGCAATCCGGGTGATATCGCGAGTTGATAAAAGCGGATAGGCGCCAGCAATAAAAGGCGCGGTAGATTGCGCAGGGTGATAGGTATATCACGCAGGCGTGGTTCTTCCGCATTGACATCCATTGTCTCGTCTGAGAGAAGGCTGTCATCGCTGTCAGGATTGTATGTATGGGAATGGGTATGGCTACTCATGGGTATTTTCGAGAAGTCCAGCACGCTGCAGACTGGTTCGCACGGCAGTGTCAATTTGCTGAAAAGAAGCGGTTAGGATGGGTTGCCGGGCGATCAACAGAATGTCCCAATGCTTTGCCAGCGATGGATAGACTTTCTGCATAATAGCCCGTAACTGCCGTTTCGCCTTGTTGCGGATGACCGCGTTCCCCAAGCGTTTTCCAGCAACAACACCCACCCGTGTGTATGGATAGGGGGGGATGGCTGGGTTCTGGGGTTGTTGTGCATAAAGCAGAACGACATAGGGGTTGCGCTGAGTCTTTCCGTGTTGGCGAACACGCTGTATGTCTGCCGTGTGTCTGAGTCGAAGCGATCGCTTCACTTCGGGAACCTGCTTTCTGGCTCCTTTTTGGGGATAAACCTTCTCATGGAAGGGCTATCCTCAAAAAGAATGCGCATGCTCAAGGCATTGATTCTGTTGAATCGGACACGACAATTCGACGATAGGTGTTACCAGCGCAGTCTTTTGTTGGCGTTGTTGGCTTTCACCGTCAATTGTTTGCGGCCCTTCAAGCGGCGCCGTTTCAATACCTGACGGCCATCGGCGGTGGACATGCGTTCGCGGAAACCATGCACACGCACGCGGCGTCGTTTTTTGGGTTGATACGTTCGTTTTGGCATTCTATACTCACCTCATATTCCAATAATAAACAAGTGCATCAAGCCGCGCTCTACAGAGCGGCTAACTGGCAAATTATACCGTATCGTACCAATAACGTCAATTCAAACAGCAATCAAGCTGATGTTGGAGGCGAATAACGTGGAGGTACGATATGGGTGGGGATAGGGTTCGTGTAGCCCTGCGGTTGCGCATCACGGAATTCTTCCCAGGCTTTCACAATATGCTGTGGGTTCATAAAACATTCAATCGCAGCCAGCGCCATGGTTTTGGCGGCGAACATCATGCCTTTATGCCCGATGGAATTATGTCCGGTGGCGGTGACTGCCCAGGAATGGCCCGGTACACCACCGGCCCAGCAGGCTGTCCACAGCATGCAAACCGGCACCGTGCGCGAGAGGTCGCCGACATCGGTGGAGCCACCGCCCACGTGTCCTTCATCCAGCGCGGGGAAGACTTCTCCAATCAACGGCTGATCTGCCAGTGTCAACGCGTGGGTTTTGATCTCAGGCGGCAAACTGCTTTTTTCGAGGTATTGACGGGTGTCTTGCGGGTCATGCCCCACCTGGCGGTTGATCTCCGCCGCGAATGCCAGTTCCTCCTCGGTGTAGGTGATCGGGCCAATCAGTTTCATCTGTTCATAATGTAAATCTGCCAGGTATTTATTCGGCAGCGTGCTGGAGGTGGCGGATTCGAAGATTTCTTCGGCTCTGGTTTCTGTCATCATGGCTGCCCCCTGGGCGATCTTACGCACCCGATCGGTAACCTCAGCCAGGTTTTTGGGTTCATGCGCGCGCACATAGTACCAAACTTCGGCTTCGTCCGGTACGATGTTGGGAGCTTTACCGCCGTTGGTGATAACATAGTGCAAGCGCACATCTTTGGTTACATGTTCGCGCAGATAGTTAACAGCCACATTCATCAATTCGACCGCATCCAGGGCAGAGCGTCCCTCGTGGGGGGAGCCGCCCGCGTGAGCGGTTTTGCCATGAAAGGCAAAACGCAGGTGATTGACACCCACATCGCTGCCTTTGGAGGGGGCATTCATGCAGCCGGGATGGAAGTTGAAGGCCAGGTCGAGGTCATTGAAGAGACCTGCGCGCTGCAGAAAGGTCTTGCCGGCGCCGCCTTCTTCTGCCGGGCAGGCGTAGTAGCGCACGGTTCCGGTTGTCCCGGTGGCTTGCAGCCATTCTTTCACAGCCACGGCTGCTGCCAGACAGCCCACGCCCAACAGGTTGTGGCCGCAGCCGTGTCCGGGGGCGCCCTCCTGCACCGGTTCTTTTGTCGGTTGATCTTTTTGTGAAAGGCCGCCCAGGGCATCAAACTCACCGGCGAAACCGAAGATCGGCTTGCCCTCTCCCCATTCCGCCACAAAGGCAGTGTTCATGCCGGCGATGTCTTTCTCAATGTGGAAACCTTGCTCCGCCAGATAAGCAGCTTGCAGACCTGAGGCGAAAAATTCGTGATACCCTACTTCGGGGTTCTCCCAAATGGCATCCGACATGGCCGTGAATTCTTTTTGATGTTGATCCAGCCAGATGATTACTGCTTGCTTATCCATTTGCTTCTCCTCTGTGTGTGATATGTGGCTTATTGCGATAGGTAAAGCACCATCTGCATTTCATCGAAGGCGAAGAAATCGTGTTTGGTGTGGCGTGCTTTACCGCTGGGCCGCATGCCCTGTTTTTCATAAAATCGAATGGCAGTCAGGTTGTCTTGCATGACCCAGACGACCAATTTCTGCGTATCCTGTCGGGTGATATGTTCGAGCATGGCAGCGAACAGTTGGGTGCCACAGCCGCGGTTTGCCATTTCAGGGGAGATATACAGGCCGATCAATTCCCAGCGGCCGGCTTTTTCACTGCGGACGTAGGAGATATATCCAACCGGCATGGCTTTGTTGACCGCCACGAGATTGTAGCGATCGGTGTCTTTGATGACTTGCTGCCAGGTATCAAAAAAGTAATCCAGGGTCAGCTGATTGACCTTTTCCTCAGGCACTTTTTCCTGATGGACAGACAGCCATGACTCACGATGAAAGCGGGCAACATAAGGGAGGTCGTCAACCACCAATGGTCGTACATCTATACAGGTATCCATAGCTTCATTATAGCCTGAAAATTTTCGCTTTTTTCTCAGGAATTTATAAATTTTCTCATCGATCAAAGTTTGGGGCGGGTAGGGCTGGGTGCTGGCATCAAAAGCACACTATAATTACGCAAGGAGGCATCAGACACTTTTATGGCATCACAACCACTGGTGGAAGCAATTCAACTGGCAAAAGAGGGGAAAAAGAAGGAAGCCCGCTTGCTTTTTATGGAGATCATCAAAAGAGATCCCCACGATGTGATGGCCTATTTATGGCTGGTGGATTTGGTGACACATCCGCGCGAGAAGATGGAGCTATTAGAGCGGTGTTTGCTCTTCAATCCAGAAAGCATGATGGCGCGTGATGCGCTTGAGGTCGTGATGGAGCAGCAGGAACCCGAGCCGGATGATTACCAGATACCGCGCGCATCCATGGCGCAGTATCTGCAGGAAAAAGAACCCCAAAAGACTCCCTGGGGCAAACACATTCTGCGCCTGACGTTATGGACATTGTTCCTGTTTGTGGCAGCCATTGCCATCTATACGGGGGTGATGCTGCTGCCCGGGCTTTTGGCGGGCGATACAAATTTGCAAACCGCCATCAGCGGAGATGTTATGGCGGCAACCTGGACACCGCTGCCAACCGCAACACCAACGATCACGCCCACCCCGACTCCGGAATTGCCGTTACCGTTTGGTATGGCAACGCCGCCGCCCGCAGCGGTGATATCGGTCTGGGATATCCCTCAATTAACGGCTTTTTCCACCTGGGGTGAGGGCGCGCCATTGATCGTTGAAATGGTAGCCGAAGATGCCCTGGTGGTGGTGACCACGCGCAGTGTGGATGGTTTTCGATTATCCAGCGGGGAGCGTTTTTTCCATTATGCGATGAAGACCCCCATTTATCTGGCTGACATCTGTGCGGCTGAACAGTCTGTGATTTTGCAGACACTGGCGGGAAGCCTGTTGAAGGTAAATTTGTCGGATCAATCAATCACGGAGGCGGCAATCAAAGCTGTTTCCCCATTGAAACGATTGGCAGTATCGGCGGATTGCAGTCTGGTGGCAGGTGTGGATGCTGATGGCCGCACAACCGTCTGGCAGTGGGGCGGCGGCAGTGTCCAGTTCCAATTGGGCAACCAATACAGCGATATCCGCTCGGCCGCCTTCAGTCCAGACAGCGAAACTTTGGTATTGGCGAATTCCTGGGGATTGGCGTATTTGTTCAATGCTCGTTCAGGGGTGGAGGAGAGTAAACTCTTCGACCAGGAAGGCAATATTGACGTAGTAACTTATTCTCCTGATGGCAGGCGCATGGCGATGGGGGGGACAAGTAAAAACGTTGTGATTTGGGATGTTTACGAGCAAAGTGTGATCCGCAGCCTGCCTGAAATGGCGGCACCGGTGACAGCGCTGGCTTTTGCTGAAGACAATGGTTATCTTGCGCTGGGGTTGAACAATGGCGATATCTTTGTATGGAATGAAGCAGAACGCAGGATCCTGGGGCAGTATGCCCGGCACCATGCCGCGGTGGTATCACTGGCATTTGGTGAAGATGGCAATACACTGGTCAGCAGCGCACAGGATGGTGCGGTGCTGCAGTGGCGTATCGATGAAAACCAGGGCAGTGACAGCTATCATTTTCCAGCGATAAATTCTATATACACCGGCGCAGTCAGCCCGAATGGCCAGTTGCTGGCGATGGCAGGCGCTTACCCGATCATTGAAATCTATGATTTGGCTTCGCAGGCCAACGTTGCCAGCCTGCAGGGACATCTCAGCAGTGTGTTCTCGGTCAGCTTTTCACCGGATGGCAAACGGCTGCTGTCTGGCGGGTTCGATCGCAAAGTGCGCCTGTGGTCGATGGAGAACTATGAACTGATCGCGGTGTTGGGGGAGCATGGCGACCGCGTGCGCAGTGTGGCATTTTCCCATGACGGCACCCGTGCTGCCAGTGTGGCAGATGATGAGATGATCAAAGTGTGGGACCTGAACAACCGAACAGAGTTGTTTACATTGGCGGGCCACACCCAACCTGTGAGGAGCGTGGATTTCAGCGAAGACGATTCCGAGTTGATGACGGTATCTTTGGACGGCAGCATCCGCACCTGGGATGTGCAAACCGGCCAGCAGCGCTCGGTGCAGGGCAGCGAGAACGAAATTGTGTACTATTCCGGGTTGTTCCGCGATGATTCGGTGGTTTTTGCTGGTAATGACCAGGGGCAGATCGAGGTATGGGATACCACCCGCAACCAGCTGGTGAAGGTGATGACTGGCCACAGCGGTGAAGTCAGAAGCATGGCGATTTCCTCAGACGGCTCTATTCTGGTCACAGGTACGGATGAAAATGAGATTATTTTATGGGATGCAACCGCGTATGAGCGTATCCGTGTGTTGGATGATCATCGTTCGGCGGTGGTCAGTGTGGCTTTTACCGAGAGCGGGCGTGAGTTTGTCAGCCTTGACTTGAGCGGCAGGGCGATTGGGTGGGATTTACGCGGTTTGATGCCGCCGAATGTTGTACACCAGTATCCTCCGCGGGTGTTGTCTGGCGCTTTGAGTGAAACCCTCCAGTTGGCGGCCTTCGCCGGTGTAGACCGGTCGTTGATGGTGGTGGATCTCGCCAGAGGGTCTTTGCGCTATCATGTCAAAGGTTTTCCAGCCAATGCCAGCCTGCTCTCGTTCTCTCCGGGGGGGAATTTTCTGGCAGGGGCGCTGGCAGATGGCACGCTGATGTTGTGGGATATGGCAACCGGTGGTGAAACCCTGTCGGTTAGCAGCAACCGCCGTATCACCGCGCTTGGGTTTGAGCCCGATGGGCGGGTGGTGCTGGCGGCACGCAGCAATCACATCATTGAACGGCGCGATCTTGCCAGCGGTGAATTGCTGGACGAACTGGTTGGCCATTCTGCCGCGGTAGATGCCATGGCGATAGCAAGTAATGGAGTGACCATGGCGAGCGGTTCAGCGGATGGCGCGATTCTGATGTGGGACATGGACACTGGCAAGGTGCTGTTGCGCATCAATGCCTACGGTCAACCTGTCAGCGGGTTGCAATTCAGTGGTGACGGCCAGCAATTGTTTTCGTTGAGTGCGGATGGCGTTATCAAAGTTTGGCGCACCACCAATGGTGAATTGATTGACACCATGGAAAGCAGCGGAATAAGCGCACAACAATTGTTGTATTGCGAGGAGCAAGGCTGGCTGGCAGCCAACCAACAACAAGCAGGGCTGGCTTTTTGGGGAAGTGACGGCAGCCGTATCGATGGCATGGCGGGCAGTGTATTGGCGCCTCTGAGTGCCTTCTCACTTAACGCGGATGGCAATTTCCTCATGACAATAGAAGGCGATGGTACGATCCAGGCGTTTGGGGTGGCAGAGAGCATTGCTCCGTTGGCGGAAGAGCAGCCAGAACTGGATTTCATTAAGCCCACGCCTACACTCACACAGGAAGAAGAATCGTCTGAGGAAACAGTATCTTTGCGAGAACCATTGCCTGCCCCGGTATATTACCTGAGCGATGCCAGCGGCAGTGCCCAGGTGTGGCGGTTGGACCCCGGGGGTTACATGAGAACACAGATCACTTTTGAAGGCAGCCCGGTGACCGCTTTTGATGTGTCACAGGCGGCAGACCACCTGGTGTTTGTCAGCGGCAATCAACTGATACTTATAAACAAAGGCGGTGAGAATCGCCGGATGCTGGTGAGTGGAGAGGCATATACAGCAGATTCGCCCCAGGATGTGATGTTGAAAGCGATCACATCACCGTTATTCTCGCCGGATGGCTTTCGTGTGGCGTATGCCATGAACGGGCTGCACACGTATTTCCTAAGGAGCAATGAGAATACCCAATACCGCACCAATGTGGTGTCTGAATCTAACAGTGTGGTGTATCGCCCTATCTTCTATTCGCCGGGCGGCAACAACCTGTATGTACAGGTGGAGGTCAATCAGAAAAAATCACTGCTGGTGTTGAACGCCTGGAATGGTGAATTGTATGCGGAGTTCGAAGATGGTCCGTGTTGCCAGCCGCAGTTGAATGCTGAACAGGACGCTGTGTACTTCACAGGTGAGGATGAATACGGCAATGCGGTAGGCCTGTGGCTGGTGGATATCGGGGAAGATACGATAGAAACAATTCTACCTGGCGCGCAAAGCGCAAACGCAGAGTTTTTCAGCGCATTTCCGATTCAGGAACCAGTCAACGGCGACCTGCTTTTCTTTTATGCGCCGCGTGAAAAGCGGAGCGATGTGCCATTGATGATGGCGCAGGCAGCCGATGACGGGGTGTCTCTGCTACAGGTGATCCGCCCCGATAGTTATGCAGGATTGACTGAGGTGCTGTGGGCACGTGATGCTTCTCTGGCATTAATCTCAGATCCCGTGACAGGCGAGCTCAAGTTGCTGCGTGCTGGTGACCGGGCGGCAATCACCTTGCCTGCCAATGGAACGATGCTGCGATGGGGGAATTAACAGGATGAGGATAGAGCATAATGGATAATTTACAGGAAGCCATCTCGCTGATTAAGGAAGGCGAAAAAGACAAAGCACGTGAAATCCTGCAAACGCTGGTGGATGAACAACCGCAAGAGATCATGGCATGGTTCTGGCTGGCAGACACTATGCCGAACGAA
>Ga0334882_1004727_pt1 | contig 11248 bp, 7 predicted proteins | sample GraSluR1_MG_5_FD_207226 | JGI IMG/M metagenome (GOLD analysis project Ga0334882, IMG submission 207226) | Sludge microbial communities from methane-producing bioreactor in Wageningen University, Netherlands - Granular Sludge_15_04-R1 | ecosystem: Engineered > Bioreactor > Anaerobic > Unclassified... | reverse complement strand
ATCTTATATTAAATCTTGCCCTGCTGCCTTCAGGTCCTGGAATTATCTCGAGTTTGGCATCAATCCTCTCCTTTAATTCAGGTACGTGTGATATTATCCCAACAAGTCTTCCTCTGTTCTGCAGATCTACAAGGCACTTGATAGCCCCATCAAGTGATTCGGGGTCAAGGGTTCCAAAGCCTTCATCTACAAACATTGTATCAAGATTTATCCCTCCCGAATAACACTGGACGATATCTGCAAGTCCCAGGGAAAGTGAAAGGGCTGCTTTAAAGCTTTCACCTCCGGATAGTGTTTTGACATGGCGGCACTTCCCTGTATAATTGTCATATACCTGGAGATCGAGTCCGCTCTGAGCTCTTCCCTTTCCGCTTTCCCTTATCCTGTCAAGTTCATATCTTCCCTCACTCATCCTTATAAACCTTATATTGGCAGCTTCTATAATGCTGTCAAAGAACGCAGAAAGCACATATCTTTCAAAATTTATTCTGGCTGCATTTTTACCTTTTGAGACTTCAGCCAGTTCTCCTACTACTCCGTAACTTTTCTCTTTATCATTTATAATCCTAAAAAGATCCCAAAGACGACTTAAAATAGCTTTATTCATTTGCAGTTTTGTATTGACGGATGATCTATTTTCCTCCAGTTCAATTCTTTTACTTTTTATATTTTCATACTCCTCATTCAATTTGTCTACATCTGAAATTACAATACTCTTTATCTGATCACACAGCCTGCTGTATCTGTCCTCTGCAGATTTTAACTCCCTGTAAAATTCATTTATAGTTTTTTCAAGTTCACCTTCTTCAATGCTGGATATCTTTGAACTTTTATAATCGTCCATGTTTGAAAATCCAACACTTTTGAGTTTTTCCTTGAAAATCTTTTCTGCCTCTTCCAAACGCATTTTCAGATTACATATATCTTTTTCCATGGAATCTTTACTTGCACATAATCTTTCATACCTGGTTTTTGAATTCATGTAATTTTCCCTGGCGGTTTTGAGCGCTTTCGCTGCATCAATTTGAATTTTTTCAGTTTTTTCTATAGTATTTTCCAGTACTTTCTGTTCTCTCAAATTTTCGGGTATGTCAAGTGTCATCTGATTTAATATTCCCTTAACCTTTTCAACTTCTATAAACTCGCTTGAATATTCCTCGTTAACTTTATTAAATATTTCATCGGAAGTATTATATTCAGAAACTTTCTCCCTCAGGTTTTTCTTTTTATTTTCAATATATTTCCAGCTGTTTTCAGCTTCTGCTATTCCCTTTTTTAGTTTTTGCAATTCCAAATTAAGGCACTCCAATTTATTCTTTATAAATTCAGTCAATTTGTCTTTTTCTATATCAGCTATATTTTCACCGCTCAGTGCATTATAATCTTTTTTAATTCTGCGTATAATTTCACTTTTGCCTTGACCTTCTGCATCTACGTTCTGAAATTTTATTCTCGTTTTTTCATATATGTTTTCTGCTTTTTCCATACATTTTTTCTGGATTTCTATTTCAGCATCATCCACGCATCTGCCTTTTCCCCTTGCAATTGAAGGATGATGCAGTGAACCGCATACAGGACATGGTTCTCCTTCTTTAAGCGAAGCTGCAATGAATGCCGCCTGATTCTTTCTGAACAGGTCCTCCATGTGATCAAGCTTTTCTTTTTCCTTATCAACCAGAGCTCTGTTTTTATTCATCTCACTGTAATATAATTTGTAATCTTTTCTTATTTTCACTATGCTTATATTCTCTTTATCCAAATCCTGAATTATTGCATACAGTCTGGACAGTTTATCATATTTTGACTCAAGTACAAGCTTTTTTTCTTTGAAATCTACGGAATTATCTACTACCTCTCTCAGACTGTCTATTTCCTTCTTCAATTCTTCCATAAAAATCTTTTTATTTTCCCATTCTGATTTTACCTTTTGAAATTTATACCTGGCTGTATTTAAAATCTCCTTCTCTTCCTGTAGTTTTTTGGCTTTATCTCTGTAGCTTTTTAGTTCGGCAAGTTTTTCGGATAAGCCATTTCTATAGTCTTCCATTGATTCTTCATGCTTAAAAATACTTTCATCCTCTTTTAACCTGTTTTCTGCATCTTTTATGCTGAATTTATTTTTCTCCAGTTCTTTTTGCCTAACTTCGAGATCTTCTTTACGGGATACATAATTTTCCTCAAACATCCTTATTTTCAAAGCCACTTTTCCCATTGAAAGTCTCTTTTCTTTTAAAACTATGTCCTTGTTTCTATCCCTTAAAGACTTCAATACATTCTCAAGCTGTACTTTTTCATTTAACTTTTTATTGTTTTCCGTAGATTCATATATCTTTTTCTGTATATTCTCCATTTTAAAAGTAAATTTTGAGATTCTATTTTTTAATTCAGCATCTTCTGCAGTATCAAAATTTATTTTTTCCTTTAAAAGTTCCAGAATGGCAGTATAATTTTTATTTTCCGAATTTATTGCAGCATGAAGCCTACTATCCTCTTCGTACTGTATTTTATTTATATTTTCAAATACCTTCTGGTTCAATAGTTTTATATCATTATAAATGGCTGCTGCCATGTCTGACAATCTGGATTCAAATCTGCTGTATATTTCCGTATTGAATATTTTCCTCAATATTTTTTCCTTTTCCCTGCTGTCAGATACAAGAAGTTTTCTGAATTCACCCTGTGGAATCATCATTATCTGCCTGAACTGCTGATAATTTATACCCATTATATTTTCTATTTTTTCATTCACCGAACTTACTCCCGAAATTACGTCATAGTCCTCATCTCCCCGATACATCCTCATCTCCGCATCCGTTTTCTGCTCGGTAAATCCACTGCCCCTGGATTTGGGCTTCATCTGTTTTGGTATCCTCTTTATATAATATTTTCTGCCTCGAAGTTCAAAGTAAATCTCTACTGAAGTAATCAAATCGTCTTTTGCAAACTGACTTCTTAAACTTTCCCCATCTCTTCCGTCGCCGCTGGCTTCTCCATAGACTGCATAACTTATTCCATCAAAAATAGTTGTCTTCCCGGCTCCGGTTGGTCCGGTTATCAAAAAAATATTTTTATCACCAAGTTTTCTAAAATCTATCTCTTCCCTGCCCGCATAAGGTCCGAAAGCGGTCATTACAAGTTTAATCGGTCTCATAAATACCACCTTCCTCACTTTTTATATATTTCAGTACATCCAATATTACCTCTTTTTTTTCTCTTGTAAATTCTCTTCCCGTAATTCCCGTATAAAATTCATCAAACAATTTTAATATATCTTTTTTTGCGTAAACTTTATCAATATCGATACGATCATTTTTAAGGGAACTGCCAAAAGACTCCCTGGTCAATTTCAAAATATTAGGGTAAACCGACCTGAGTTTGCTCATCGGTTCTATAATCTGTTCTTCATCTGTGAGATTTACACATATATAGTCCTCCACATTTCCCTGTCTGTATATTTCAGGACTCAATATGTCCTTCAATTTTCCCTTTAAAACTCTCATATCCCTCCTTGGCTTCAGGCTTTTCTTTTCAACATGTATTTCACCGTCTTTATCCAGATTGACAATGCTTATGGATTTTTTCTGCCTTGCTTCAGAGAAAGAATATTTGAGCAGGGAACCTGAATATCTTATTTTATCGCTTCCTATTCTCTGTGGACCGTGAAGATGTCCAAGAGCTGTATAATTGAAATCTTCAAAAATATTGCGGTCTATATACTCTGTGCCTCCTATGGAAAGAGGTCTTTCAGAATCCGATACCTCTCCTCCAGAAATGAATCCGTGTGCCACCAGAATATTTCGCGAATTCCTATCCATGCTTTTTTTTATTGAATCGACTATGGCTTTCATTGCATCATTGTGGTTATGTATATTTTCATCATGCATGATGTTTCTTACTTCTGCAGGATCTGCATATGGAACTGCATAAAAATTGACACAGCCATATTCATCCTCTATCCTGACAGGTTCTATAGTACTGCCAAGTTTTCCATATATATATAGTCCGTTTGCCTTGAGTATCCTGTTTGCAAATTCAATTCTTTCGCCGCTGTCATGATTACCTGCTATGGCAATGATGGGAATATGCAGTTCCATAAGTATTTTTGTAAATACTCTATCCAACAAATCAACCGCCTCTACCGGAGGTACGGATCTATCATACAGATCTCCGGAGATTACTATTACATTGGGTTTTTCTGTGGAAACAAAACTTACAAATTCATTCAATATATACTCCTGATCCTCTGTCATGTGAACCTGATTTACAATCTTGCCTATATGCCAATCCGCCGTATGCACTATTTTCATATATTCCACCTCCCTATCTGATTTGAAACAGCCCACCACTTTATATTAAAATGATGGGCTATTTTTATAACAGTTCGTCAATAGTTCCTCCACCAATCATTATATTTTCCTGATAAAATACAGCCGATTGGCCTTTTGTTATTGCTCTCTGAGGTTCCTTGAATTTTACTTTTACAAGTCCTTCTCCATAAGGACTTATTACAGCTTCTCCTGGTTTTGCAGAATATCTTATCTTGCATTGTACATCCAAATTCGAGTCCAAAGTTTCAAAAAGCATAAAGTTGACATCTTTTATTATAAATTCCTTCTTCATCAAATCACTTTCATTCCCAAGTACTATCCTATTTTGAGAAGGATCTATGTCAATTACATACATTGGAATTCCAAATGAAATTCCAAGTCCCTTTCTCTGACCCACAGTATAATAAACTATACCCTTGTGTCTTCCAAGAATATTGCCTTCTTTATCCACAAAGTTTCCTTTTCTTATTCCGCCGTTCAACTGCCTGCTTATATAGGAACCGTGGTCATTGTCCGGTATAAAACAGATCTCCTCGCTGTCTCTTTTATCATGAACACCAAGTCCTATTTTTCTGGCGATCTCCCTTATTTCAGTTTTTTTGTATTCCCCACAGGGCATCAGCGTATGTGCCAGCTGAAATTGAGTCAAACTATAAAGTGCATAAGTCTGGTCCTTTCTGTCATCCTGTGATTTTATCAGGACATATCTGTCATTCATCTTATCTACAGTTGCATAATGTCCTGTAGCTACATAATCCGCCCCAAGTTGAGCAGCTCTCTTTAAAAGCTCATCAAATTTCAGAAACTTGTTACAGGCAATACATGGATTTGGAGTTCTCCCTTTCATATATTCCCTTATAAAATAATCTATGACGTTTTTTTTGAATTCATTTCTGAAGTTCATCACATAGTAGGGTATGCCTAGCTTGTATGCCACCATTCTGGCGTCATCCACGGCACTGAGCGAACAGCAGCCGCTTTCCATGCCTTCATAGTATTCATCCTCCTGCCATACCTGCATTGTTATACCTATTACATCATATCCCTGTTTTTTAAGAAGATAGGCGGCAACAGAACTGTCTACACCACCGCTCATACCTACTACTACTCTTTTTTTCATCCTATCACCCGTTTATCTTCGTTGTAATTTTCTTAATTTTGCTTATTCCGTCTCAATCTTTCAATGGAATCAGTTATTTTATCAACTACAAAATCAATTTCATCTTCCGTAGTACCTGCTCCAAGTGTAAGTCTTATGGAACTTTTTGCAGCTTCCCTGTCTATACCCATTGCCGTGAGTACATGAGAAGGTTCAATTGCACCTGCTGAGCAGGCGCTTCCACTGGAAGCACATATTCCAATATCGTCGAGTACGACAAGAAGTATCTCACTGTCTATTTCACTGAATGATATATTTACATTTCCTGGAAGCCTGTGATCTTGAGGACCATTCAGTTTAGTACCTGGAATTTTCAAGAGGCCATGAATCAACTTGTCTCTAAGTCCTGTAAGTCTTTCTGTCTCCTCTTTCATACTTTTTGAGGCAAGCTCTATTGCACAGCCCATTCCAACTATACCCGGAACATTTTCCGTACCTGCCCTTTTTCCTCGCTCCTGTCCGCCTCCATGAATCAAATTATCTATATTGACTCCTTTTTTTACATAAAGGGCTCCCATTCCCTTTGGACCATAGAATTTATGGGATGACATTGATAGAAGATCTATATTCATGGCTCTTACATCAATAGGCACATGTGTAATTGCCTGAACTGCATCTGTATGAAATAATATATTCCTGTCCTTTAAAATGTTTCCTATTTCGGATATGGGCTCGATAGTACCCACTTCGTTGTTGGCAAACATTACTGAAACAAGTATGGTGTCATCTCTTATTTCCCTTTTAAGTTCATCTACATTCACAAACCCGTCTTTGTCTACTGAAAGATAGGTTATATCAAATCCCTGTTTTTCAAGATAACTGCAGGTATTTAAAATAGCATGATGTTCTATACTTGTAGTAATTATATGTCTGCCTCTGTCCCTGTTTGCAAATGCTGCACCTTTAAGAGCCCAGTTGTCTGATTCCGAGCCTCCATTTGTAAAAAATATTTCATCTCTTCCTGAGTTTATTACATCTGCTATCTTTTGTCTACTCCTGTTTATCTCGACTTTGTTTCTTGTCGATATATGATAAAGTGATGATGGATTTCCAAAATATTTATTGAAATACGGACTCATGGCCTTCAAAACTTCTGGTTTTACAAAAGTTGTAGCAGCATAATCCATATAAACTTCTCTTTCCATAGCTATCTCTCCCGTAAATAAATTAGTAAATACCACTTTTGAATTCAGAGTAATTTACTATGAATTCATCGTAATATAATTTATTTTATTTTTAAATACACATTTTGTCAACCTATTTAAGAAACTATTACCAAGGTATTCTATATTATTATACTCTGATCATATTAAAAATGTTATGTAATTATTGCCTGATCCGCCTTTTCTGTATAAGAAGTATTTAACAGAAAAGAACTTCCGGCTCGGAAGTTCTTTTCTTGCTACTGTACTTTTTGAACAATCTTCTTCTCAACGAGATTGTAGTAATACACGAGTAGGCAAACGATATAGGAGTCTATAAGTGTTATAAAAATAGTCTGGAACATTCTTGGAATCCAGAGTACCATAAATCCTTTTGTCATGAGGGCGGGTGTAAATATCAGAAGTATATATGTATTTAGGGTAGATACTATTACTCCGGATATGCCGAGCACTATGACGAATTTAAAATATCTTCCATTTATATATTTATAGGATATTCCACCTTTTTTATTCAAAGTATTGATTACAAAAAACAGTAAAAGTCCTATGGATGCTGCAATGATAAAACCAACGCCGAAATATTGTGCCCTCTTTCCCGTCATCATAAGTAACTTTCCCCATAAAGTATCAGGTATAAATTCTATTGACAGAAAATTTATCACCCCTACAAGAAACATAACTATAAAAAATATTCTGTAAAATTTTTTTACTTTATTTACATCTGAGTTTTTTATAAGTTTCCATAAAAGAGCCGGCAAGGCACCTGCAACTATGTTGGTTATGGTCAAAAGTGGAATATATCCACCCATAGGTGCCATAATATATCCAAGTACATCAACAAGTCCGCCTGCAATCCCTCCATATAAAGGACCGAATAAAAAGCCGGGAAGTACGTAGAATATAGCAGCAAAACTTATCCTCATGGTAAGTATGCCGCCTGCCGCTATATTTATAGAAAAATTTCTTATAACGAGTGCAACAGCTACAAACAATGCAGTAGTAACAACAGATTTTGTATTCATTTTGTTTTCCATGCTTTTCCTCCATATTTTAAAAATATCATTTTCACAACAGCATTAATTATTTGATGACAGCACAAAAACACCTCTTTTCTCTTTAATGTAGTCACACTAAAGAGAAAACAGACAATAAATACAATATCCCTTTAATGTAACAGCGGAAGCAATATTATATCGTAAGCTCCAAAGAAATTTGGGCTTTTCGTTTAGAGACAACTTCCCATCCTCTAACACTTTACGCATAATATTTACTCTGCTACTTTTTATATGAACCATTATAATATCATATTATATATAAAACAAGCCTATAGAGTATATTTTTTAATTTGCTCCTCTCGAAAGTGCAGTAAGTCCTGTTCGTATGCTTTCTTTAATCCCATAGGGTTTCATTAATTCTATAAATGCAGAAACCTTTTCCTCACTTCCCGTTATTTCGATTGTAATACTCTTTTCATTCATATCCACTATGTTGCCCCTGAACGTATTTGCTATCTGTATTATAAGCAATTTATTATCTGAATCTGCAGATACCTTCACAAGTGACAGCTCCCTGTGAACTGTCTTTGAAAAATTGGTTAAATCCACTACTTTTATAACTTCAATCAATTTATTCAGCTGCTTGTTTATCTGCTCAAACATATAATCATCCCCGACAGATACAATTGTCATTCTTGATATTTGAGGATCTTCAGTAATTCCAACCGTAAGACTGTGAATATTGTATCCTCTCCTGCTGAATAATCCTGCAACCTTGCTTAGAACCCCGGAATGATTTTCAACCAATACTGATAGTACATATTTCTTTATATTAAACACCACCCTTAAAAAGTCTTCTCGTGAGGATCTACAATACACTCTATCAAAAAGGCACCTCTTGAAGCCATTGAACATTTAAGAGCTTCATTGAATTCAATATCATTTTTAGCACATACTGCTCTTATTCCATAAGCCCCCGCCAATTTAAGAAAATCAGGATTGAATTTGAAATTCACTCCAAACTCAGATAAAAAATTCTTATCCTGTATCTGCCTTACCATGCCAAGTCCGGAATTATTGAACAAAATTATAGTAATGTCTATATTATATTCAGAAATCGTAGCCATTTCAAAAAAACTCATCTGGAAGCCTCCATCACCCATAAAGGCTATGACCTTCTTTTCAGGACATCCAATCTTGGCTCCTATTGCCGCAGGCAGTGAATACCCCATGGTACCCAGGCCTCCTGAAGTCAAAAATTTTCTATTCCCTACTATTTTAAAATTATGCGCACACCATATTTGATTCTGCCCCACATCTGCAGTAATGATACTATCTTCATCCAGCATTTCAGATACAATATTTAGTACATATCCGGGATTTATTTTGTTTCTCGATCCAGGTGATGCATTTTTTTCTTCTTTATAACGATTTATTTCCTCAAGCCATTCTCCTGTATCCAAATCATGTAGTTCCGCTATTAATTGCAATATAATATTTTTTAGATCTCCGACTACAGGAATATTTGTCCTCAGGTTTTTGCCTATTTCAGCCGGATCAATATCTATATGAATTACATCTGCATTTTCCGCAAAATTCTTCAATCCACAGGTAGTCCTATCTGTGGCCCTTGCACCTAGGAGTATCAGTACATCTGCATTTTCTACAGCTTTGTTGGCATAGTCAAATCCGTGAGTTCCTATTAATCCAACATGATATTTGCTTGTTTCATTTATACTTCCTTTCCCCATAAGCGTATTTACAACAGGTATATGGGAAATTTCCACAAACCGTCTGAACTCTGTTTCCGCATGGGCAAGTATAATACCTCCTCCTGCACATATCAGCGGTCTTCTACTGTTTTTTATTTTATCCACTATTTTTATTATTTGTCCAATATGGCCTTTTGTAGTAGGTTTATATCCTCTTATATTGACTTCTTCTGGATACTCAAAGTCAATATCATCATCCATTACATCCACAGGTATATCCACTAGAACCGGTCCCTTTCTACCAGTTCCTGCTATATAAAAAGCTTCCTTTATAGTCTTTGGTATAAATTTTGAATCTTTTACAAGAAAATTATACTTTGTGAATGACTCTGTAGCACCTGTAATATCCAATTCCTGAAATACATCTCTTCCGATTAAATTGGATTTGACCTGTCCTGTGATTATAACCATGGGAATGGAATCCATATATGCAGCCGCAATAGCAGTAATCAAGTTGGTTGCACCCGGACCTGAAGTGACAATACAGACTCCGATTTTTCCAGTAGCCCTGGCATATCCGCTGGCACAATGTCCGGCAGCCTGTTCCTGCCTTACAAGTATATGCTCAATGTCAGATTTTCTCAAAGCTTCATATATAGGAACTACTGCAGCACCGGGATATCCAAATACTGTTCTTACATTCTCTTTTCTTAAACATTGGATAACTGCTTCAGCAGCTTTCATATCTATCTCTCCTTAATAAAGAATAGTTTAAATAATATAAAAACAGACCTCTCATGGGGCGAGAAGTCTGTTCGCGGTACCACCCAAATTTATTACTCAATTCAATAACGATTTGCATCGGCACAGCCTACTTTAAATAATTTCAGCCTGCAGCTCAAGGATGAGTTTCAGTAAACAATATCTATGGGTTCCCACCATTTCCCACTCGCTTTAAGATATTACAAATACTTATTTATTCCTGTCACAGCTTTTATATATTAAAAATATATCCATATTTGCATTATCAAATTTCTATAACACTAAATCAATAAAGTTAATTTTCAAAATGTTAAAATTATTGTAAATATTTTATACACTAAATATCCAATAAATTTTAAAAGCAATTCAAAATCAGCATAAAAAAACAGCCTTGCTCATGAGGCGAGAAGTCTGTTCGCGGTACCACCCAAATTTATTACTCAATTCAATAACGATTTGCATCGGCACAGCTTACTTTAAATAATTTCAGCCTGCAGCTCAAGGGTGAGTTTCAATATAAGATACTTACGGGCTTACACCATCTCCCATTCGCTTAAAAATAACTTTATATTTAATATTCCCTGTCACAGCTTTTACTATTAGATTTGAACTAAGTATAATACAAATTGGATTTCATGTCAATAGGCAAAAAATTAATGGGAATAGAAAACCCATTCCCATTTTTAATATTAATTAATTTGATACAAGATTATAGTTATCTTGCATCATGTGGTTTGAATGTTGTACAACATGTATCATCACTGGTATTGGCGTTCTTGCCGTGCATGGCATTAACTTCCAAGTCATTGGCATTACAATGACTGTTTTTCCAATAATGACATGAATCAACTCCACATTTAACTTGCATTTTAGGTGCATCCATAATATAAAATCCCCTTTCATTTATCATTTACACCAATTAGTATTGATCAAAAAGTAAATAATATTCGGGGTAATTATATACAATTACTTGGAACAAAAGTTCTTATCAATACACAGATTTTATGCTATAATTTATATAAAAAAAGAGGAGTATGTTTCATGAAAAGGACGATTTTTCTTTTAGATATGGATGCCTTTTTTATAAGCTGCGAGTCAACACGACATCCTGAAATTTCAGGTATACCGG
>Ga0334882_1004726_pt1 | contig 11248 bp, 9 predicted proteins | sample GraSluR1_MG_5_FD_207226 | JGI IMG/M metagenome (GOLD analysis project Ga0334882, IMG submission 207226) | Sludge microbial communities from methane-producing bioreactor in Wageningen University, Netherlands - Granular Sludge_15_04-R1 | ecosystem: Engineered > Bioreactor > Anaerobic > Unclassified... | reverse complement strand
ATAATCTTGAGATGGTGGTGAGTTATGCCGAGAGATACAACACCCCTGTGGTGTCACCGGTTCCGCTCCAGAGCAATGATATCTTAAGGGGCTACCCTAATGTTTTCCTTACCAATCCATCAATGGCAACAATTCAGGAGAACCTGTCAAGAACCATAGCCAGGCATTATCAGGATAATCTTGTATTTGTTTATTCAGACACCTCATCATTAAATAATGAGAGCTTTGACTTCAGGAATATGATAATGCGCGAGCTGTCGCTGAGAATGCCCCCTGAGGAGATCAATTTCAAACAGGTTCTTTACAAGAGCCGTTCAGTGGCACCAGGAGATACCCTGAACAGACTGTCTCACACTCTTAACGGCAACTCAACGAATGTAGTTATACTGGGAACCGAAAATGAGTCGGCGCTGAGTGAAACATTGATGAAGATACACGGGTTGCTTCGGTATAACAATATTGTCGTTTACGCTTATCCTTCAATAAGAAACCTGGAAGAGAATATAGATCTTAAATATCTGTTTGACCTCGGGATAAATTTTTATTCTCCCTTTTATGTAGATTACACCAAACCAGATGTTCTGAGGTTTCTTAAGCAGTACCGGGAAACATTCCGGGCTGAACCTGCTGAAACCAGTTTTGCATGGCTGGGCTACGACATAACCTCCTATTTTGTCAGCGGCTTTGCCCTGCACGGCAGGAGGTTCATGAATAATCCGGGTATTCATAATCCAAGGCTGCTTCATTCTAGGTTTGACTTCAGAAGAGACAGGTCTGAAGACGGCTTTGAGAACTGGGGTTTGTACCGCATGAAATATACCGGAGACATGGACCTTGTCGTCGTTGACGAGATGAGGTGAACTCATGGGGCGGCTATGGAATAAATCAGATTAACCAATTGTCTAACACACATATGGCTTCTGTCATTTACAGGGAATCGGATGATGAAACACTCATAAAAGCTTCTTTGTCAGGTGACAGGCTGGCGTTCACTGAAATTGTTAACCGGTACAGTAATATGGTGGCACGTACCGTAAAAGGTATGATTGGAGACAGTATGGTTGCGGAAGATGTGGGGCAGGAGGTTTTTATCAAGCTTTTTTCTTCATTGAAACATTTCCGGGGTGAATCAAAATTATCAACTTATATACACCGGATCGCCGTTAACCTTACGCTTAATGAGATAAAGAAGACAAAGCGTATCAGTCAGCCATCATTATCTGATGAGAGGGATAGCCTGAGACAAATGCAGGTTTCAGGTGATGACCAGATAGAAAGAAATGAGACCAAAGAACTGGTGGAAAAGGCTTTACAGATGCTGGAACCAAAATACAGATCGGTAATTGTCATGAGGATGCTCCATGGCTATGATACCAGGGAGACTGCAGAGGCTCTTGGCCTGCCAACAGGAACAGTGCTGTCAAGATTATCAAGGGCACAGGAACAGATGAGAAATATTTTAAAAAAACTATAATTGTACAATGAAGCCTGCAGAATTACTTAAACTTATTGAATCAGGCCTCCGTCCGGAGGGTCGGGCAGACCTGCTGTCTGTCCGGATGAGATCGGAGGGAGTAGATTATGCCTTCAGTAAGGGGTTTACTGACAAGGTTATCAGTAGAATTTCAGAAGGTGTTGTGGTAGTAAATCGCCAGCTTGATTTTGCAAGGTCACTCAACTCAATCTTCTACAGGGTGGCTTTTGCCGGAGTCGCAGCAATAATTATTCTGCTTATTTCAATATTTATCTCAGAGGGCTCACTATCATTGAATTCCCTCGTTGGAATAAGCCATGATCTTGATGAAGGTCTGATAGGATTACTGACAGTTAACTAGTTGGAGAGATGAAAGCAAGATCGGTTATAATAATTATTGCAACATTGCTGTTGGGTTTTGTGATGGGTATGCTGACCTCAGCACAGATACGATATCATAAACTCAAGCCTGTAAGACTGTTTTTTTCTGAAGATCGCTTCAGGGAAGCCATATATAATACAATCAACCCTGATGAAAACCAGAAGGAGAAACTTGAGGTTGTCATAAAGAAGTACGCAAGGCTTAGCAGGGATATTCAGCTTAACTACCGTAAAGAGCTTGAGGATTTTTCTTCTGATCTCTGGAAGGAGATGCAGCCGCTTCTTACCCCTGAGCAGAGGGATAAATTCGAGGAGATGGAGCGAAGGAGACAGGATTTCTCAAAGCAGTGGAGAGGTCGTCCGCCAGGTGATTCAGTAAGGAAAGGTGACGATCAGCACCGGAGAATGAAATCTCCCGGAGATTCTTTACAGTTGCAGCAGCATAGAGACTCTCTAAGGATGAAAACTTCTGACAAGTCCTCTTATTCAAGAGGTGGATGAGTTGGTTCTTCACCGTTTATCCTGCAAGAAAAAGTACATAATCAATTATTATCGGAATATCAGCCCGGTCAACTCCATGTTTAAGGAGGATCTCTTCATCGTATCTCATCGTGTTAAGAAATGACTCTCTCGTGAATTCCCCTGACGATATGCTCTGCCTGTATAATTCAGCTGCTTCACTTTTCTTACCTGTACACAAAGCCAGATGGCCCATGTTAATGTAGTCGTGTGCGTTAAGTCTGGTATTGCGAAGTTTCTGGTAGTATTTTTCTGAGTCGCTGAAGTTGCCGAGAGCAAAGTAACACCAGGCTATAGGACGGAGTATATTTACATTGCCCGGCTGATCATATTCAATTCTGAAGTAGTATTTGAGAGCTGATTCATAGTCGTTAAGATCGAGATAACAGTGTGCTGTCATCAGGGTGGTGTGCTTGTCAGACGGGTCAGCGTCAGCAGCGTGGAGGTAATATTCCAGAGCCTGTTCAAATCTACCCAGTTTTCTGAGACACAGACCGATCTTCTTGACCGTCCAGACCCTTCTTTCAATTAGCTCAGCTCTCTGATAATGTTTCAGTGCTTCCTCATAATTACCTGCCTGCTGAAGACAGTAACCGGTCTTTTCATAGAGTTGCACATTTGAAGGCTCTTGTTTAATTATATTGACATAGAGGTCGTGCGCATCCTCAAAGAAGTCCTTGCTGAATAGGTAATCGGCCATGCTGATATCAGTATCGGGAGTACTGCAGTAGTCACGGTAGAAGGTTGCATTGTAAATATCAAGCCTGCCGGCAAAGATATCTTCGAACTCCTTCCTGTAGGGTGATAGCTTATAGAATCTGTAAAGGTCCTGCAGATACTGTGTAATGGCTACCCTGAATGTCCGGTAGGGGTCGGTGGCTGATTCTGTCTCTTCAAACTGCCCCAGGCCTTCAAGTTCCATTCTGAAGACCTTCAGCATCATTGTTTTTTGCTCTGCCGGCAGATATTTAAGGTTGAGAATGAGGCTGTATTTATCAGAATCACAGATGAATGGGGTTTTATAGAGTGCTTCTGCAAGATCATTCGTACCGGGCCCTAATATTTCATCCCTGAATATGTCGTCTACGGCTTCATGGTCGGGATGGAACGGCAAGAACCAGTTTTCAAAATCCCTGAAGAAGTCAAAATGTTTGAGGTTTGAAAAGGCCTGCATATAGACGTCAGCGCCCTCCATCTGAAGTTTTGTGAGTTCCTCAAATGATTTGAATATCTCTTCAGATTCGCCGAACATTTGTGACCAGTCAGGATTTTTATCACTGTCGGGGTCATCGGGCATTATGTTGTCAAGATCGAGTTTTTCTTCTATTTTGGGTTTAAGTTTTGCAACCTGAGGCAATATCTCTTCTGTAAGTTTTCTGCCGAGTTTTTCTGTTTCGCGCGATCTGAGCATCTGGAGTACCACTATTCTGCAATGTTCCCTGAATCGTTCTTCAGAGCCTGCCTCTTTCAGCAATGATGTGATTTCGGGGTATAGTTTCAGCCGTTTGTCGTGGTAGTGGAGTGTAATTATCAGTCCGGCAAGAGCCCTTGCCCTTACGTGATCGTCTCCTTTCCTGTAGAACTTAAGAAGTATTTCTGCCTTTGCAGTCTGAAAAAACCTCAGAGCGCTTAAGGTGACTGCGCTCATAAAGAGAGAGGTTTCGTGCCATCTGAACTTGCCACTTTTTGCAATGATATCAACCAGGCTAAGTTCAGCATCTCCGTAGAAGTCTGATATCCACAGATGATTAAAGATATTTCTAATGAGTTGTTTGTGCTGCCTGGCTGGTTCTGATCCGTGGTCGGTAGTTACTTCTCCTGTCATTCTGAGCCACTCATCCAGCTCGTTTTTAAACAGCAGGTCGTCAACAGATTGTATTGTACCGGTTCCGGTCAGGAGCTGTTTTTTTTCACTTTGCTGTTTCACCCAGTAGGTATGCCATCCTGAATAATGTGACAATATGTCTTGTTTCACCATGTCTGCCATATGGAGTATGGACTGAAGCAATTTACGGTAGACATTCTCTCTTTCAGGGTCATTGATGCCTTCAATAGTATATTTGAGCATATTCCTGTAAGTGAGCGTAAGTGCCTCGAAATCATCAGTAAACTTCCCCGGGGAGCCTTTTTCCATCAGATCTTTTAATATGTCGAGGCTCTGTTTCACCCTCCTTTCTGCTATGAGGGAGACAATTTTCCTGTGCTGCTCTATAATCTGCTTCATCTCTTAATCACTATCAAATATAGAGATAAAGCAACAATCCTGCCGCAATTAATTTTGAGGCAGTTATGTCAGACTGTTTTTTATGACAAATGATTTTACAACCTTTGGGAAGTATTATGAAGGGCACAGACCATAATCGCCGCAGGTGGCTTCCGGCAAGCCGCAAAGAGCTGGCTCTCATGGGAGAGGAAGAGGCTGATGTTATTTTGTTTACCGGCGACGCATATGTTGATCATCCTTCTTTCGGGGCTGCTGTCATAGGCAGGGTTATGGAAGATGCAGGTGCTGTTGTTGCAATAGTACCCCAGCCAAACTGGAGGGATGATCTGAGGGACTTTCGCAAGATGGGCAGGCCTCGTCTGTTTTTTGCTGTTACGGCAGGCAATATGGATTCGATGGTAAATCATTACACTGCTGCCCGCCGACTGCGCTCCGATGATGCCTACACTCCGGGAGGTAAGTCCGGGTTCCGGCCTGATTACCCTACAATAGTATATACTTCGATACTTAAAAGGTTGTATCCTGATGTTCCGGTAGTGATCGGTGGTATTGAAGCTTCGATGAGACGTCTTAGTCATTACGATTACTGGAAAGATTGTGTGGAGCCGTCTGTTCTTATTTCCAGTGGTGCCGATATGCTTGTGTATGGCATGGCTGAAGGTGCTGTCAGGGAAATTATCAGGCTTATGAAGAAGGGGGTTCCTTTCGCCTCACTCAAGACGGTCCCGCAGACGGGCATTGTGATTGATAAAGGTGAAGCAGTGCCTGTCAGCAGAATTTGGAGTGACCTTCACCTCGATAGTCATGAAGAGGTTGTCGCAGATAAGAAAAAGTTTGCCAGGAGTTTCGTGCTTTTTGAGACAGAGACCAATAAGATTGAGCAGTCGAGAATATTGCAGGCGACGGGAGACAGGGTTGTGGTTGTTAATCCTCCTTTTCCACCTGCAGAGAGTCTTGATCTGGACAATATTTACGAGTTACCGTTTACCTGTCTGCCACATCCGCGATACAGGGGCAAGGGAGCCATTCCCGCATGGGAGATGATAAGGAATTCGGTAACCATTCACCGTGGTTGTTTCGGAGGTTGCAGTTTCTGTGCCATAGCAGCGCACCAGGGAAAGCATGTCACGAGCCGTTCAATGGAGTCGGTTCTTCATGAGATTGACAGGCTAACGGAAACGGAGGATTTCAATGGAGTAATCACCGATCTGGGAGGGCCATCGGCAAATATGTATGGTATGAAGCCGTCTGATAAGGGCAAATGCCTTCGATGCACCCGCTCTTCATGCATATGGCCCTCTGTATGCAAGAATCTTGAGACATCTCATCGCCGGCTTAATGAGCTCTATGAGCAGGCATCGAATAGGGCAGGGGTGAAGAGGATATTTATTGGCAGCGGCATCAGGTATGACTTGTTGCTTGGCGGGTTCAACAGGAATGCCGGCAGGGATGAGGAGGAGTATCTTAGAAACCTCCTTGAGAGGCATATATCGGGGTGGTTTAAGGTGGCGCCCGAGCACACAGACGATGAGGTGCTTAAGTTGATGAGGAAACCGGCCTTTGAGCTGTTCAGACAGCTTAAAAAGAGATATGACGCAATTACGCGTAAGACAGACAGGAAAGGAGTGATAGTCCCTTATCTGATATCTTCACATCCGGGTTGTACGGAGAGAAAGATGGAAGAGATGGCAGAAGAGTTGAATGACCTGGGCATTAAGCCTGAGCAGGTTCAGGAGTTTACTCCGACGCCAATGACCTTGTCGACGACGATATGGTACACCGGATTCAATCCCTATACAGGAAAAAAGGTTTACATACCGCGTGACGTAAAGGAGAGAAAACGGCAAAAGGATGTTTTGTTCCGCAGGAAGTCAGTCGCGGGAGCAAAAAAAAACCGGGGCGGGCGCCCCGGCAGTTGACCTGGAGTAACCAGCTCCGGTCTCGTGTTAACCTAAAAACCAAACCATAAAAAGGCCAGGTGGCCCTAGCCTTCATATTCCTTTAATATGTTTTTGACATCGTCAGGAGCAATCCTTCCATATGTCTTGTCACCTACAAGCACCACCGGAGCCAATCCGCACGCCCCTACACAGCGCAGGCTTGAGAGGCTGAACTTACCGTCAGTGGTCGTCTGTCCGACCTCAATTCCGAGTTCCTTTTTGAATTCGTCGAGTACTTTTTCTGCGCCCCTTACGTAGCAGGCAGTACCCATACATATGCTGATCGGATGTTTTCCCTTGGGAGTCATGGTGAAAAAAGAATAAAATGTCACCACACCATAGATTTTGGCAACCGGCACATTGAGATTATCAGAGACAACCTCCTGGATTTCGGCAGGCAGATAGCCGAAATGTTCCTGGCATTTATGAAGCACGTTTATTAACTCCTGAGGGTCGTTATTGAAAGATGCGCATATCTCTTTTATTTTATCCACATCTTCATTTCTGAGTTCTATTTTTATACTTGACATGATCTTGATAGTTTGTGAGTTTAACCATTTGGATTAGTTACTGCTTAACGATTATCTTCTTCTTTTTGTCGAAGTATTTCGTATGCAGAAGGTGGTGAGCCTTTTCGCTGTTTGGTTCACCCAGAAACTCATCGTAAAGCTTGATGATAAACGGATTCTCGTGAGATTTCCGCAGTGGCTTTTTCCTGTCTTCCTCATAGATGGCTGCAGCTCTTGCCTTGAGTATGGAAGCGTCGCCATGATGGAGGGGCTGACCGCCGCCACCGATGCATCCTCCGGGACATGCCATTACTTCTATGGCGTGGAACTGTGATTTGCCGGTTCTGACATCATCGAGCAGTTTCCGCGCATTACCCAGTCCGTGAGCTATTCCGATATTCACCGGCAGTCCGTCGAAGTCTATGGTTGCACTCCTTACACCCTCCATGCCTCTTAGTTCGTCGAAGTCGAGCCTCTGAAGTTTTTTTCCTGTAAAGAGCTCGTAAGCAGTACGTACTGCAGCTTCAATTACACCTCCGGTTGCACCGAAGATGACGCTGGCTCCGGTCGATTCACCCATTGGATTATCAAAATCTTCATCCTCAAGGTTGTTAAGGTCTATGTTTGCCTGCTTGATGAAATTGGCCAGTTCTCTTGTTGATATTGAGTAATCGACATCCGGATTGTTGTCTACAGAGAATTCATCTCTCTGGCACTCATATTTCTTTGCAAGGCATGGCATTATCGATATCACTACCATATCTTTCCGATCTATCTTTATCTGATCGGCAAAGTAGCTTTTGGCTATTGCTCCGAACATTTGCTGGGGAGATTTTGCGGTAGATGGTACATCTTTAAGTTCGGGGAAGTAATGTTCGAAGAAATTGACCCAACCCGGACAGCATGATGTCAGAATAGGCAGTTTTACCGTTTTGTCACCTGCAAGATGTCTTTTTATTCTGTCGAGGAGTTCTGTTCCCTCCTCCATAATGGTGAGGTCAGCTGCGAAGTCTGTGTCAAACACATAATCAAACCCCAGCGCTCTCAGTGCTGCCACCATTTTACCTGTCACCAGGGTGCCCGGTTTCATTCCGAACTCTTCTCCCAGGGCGGCACGTACGGCAGGAGCTGTCTGTACCACGACTGTTTTTGTAGGGTCGGCGAGTACTCTCAGCACTTCAGGAGTGTGGTCTACTTCAGTGAGTGCGGCTGTTGGACAGACTGCGACGCACTGTCCGCAATAGGTACAGGTTGAATGTTCGAGGTTCATCTCGAATGCCGGAGCTACCGCGGCCATAAAACCACGATTAACGGCAGACAATGCGCCTACAGTCTGAACATCATTGCACATCGTTTCACACTTCCGGCACATAATACATTTGTCAAGGTCTCTGATAATGGAAGGTGAGGTGTCTTTTCGATATGTTGACATTTCAGCTATCTCAATTCCCGGGATTTCTCTTATGCCCAGTTTTATAGCCATATTCTGGAGGTCACATTTCCCTGATTTTGCACAGGTAAGACACTCCTTGGGATGATCGGAGAGGATAAACTCCATTACTGTGCGGCGGGCGTTAAGTACTCTGGTAGTGTGAGTTTTAACTACCATACCTTCCTCACATTTTGTTGCACATGACGGGGCGAGGTTTCTTCTTCCGTCTACTTCGACAACACAAATTCTGCAACCTGCAGGTTTGTTTTCTATATTCATATCATGCAGTTGCATGTAGCAGAGTGTTGGTATCTCTATGCCCAGTTGTTTCGCAGCCCCGTGTATGGTTGTGCCTTTGGGCACTTCCACCGTTTTATTGTCTATATTTAGTTTTATATTTTCCATTGCAATGTTCTCCGTGGTTTATTGAATACTGATAGCGTCAAACTTGCATTTTTCCATGCATGCTCCGCATTTGATACAAATTGCAGGGTCAATGTAGTGCGGTTCTTTCCGTTCTCCTGAGATTGCGTTAACCGGGCAGACCCTTGCACATGCAGTACAGCCTACGCAATTAGTGGCGTTTATGACATAGGTCATCAGCTCTTTACAGCTACCTGCAGGACACTTCTTATCGCACACGTGAGAAAGGTACTCATCCATAAAGTTATCCAGAGTTGAGAGAACCGGATTCGGTGACGATTGTCCCAGACCACAAAGTGATGTATCCTTTATTACGGTTGACATATTTCTGAGCCTTACCAGGTCGGCTTCGGTGCCGTTTCCTTTGGTAATATGCTCGAGTAGTTCATGCAGCCTCTTGTTACCTATACGGCATGGAGCGCATTTTCCGCACGATTCCTCCACTGTGAATTCGAGGAAGTATTTTGCAACGGAGACCATGCAATCATCCTCGTCAAGTACTATCATCCCCCCTGATCCCATCATTGAACCTGCGGCCAGCAGATTATCAAAATCTATTGGTGTATCAAGATGTTTTTCTGTCAGGCAGCCACCTGACGGTCCGCCTGTTTGTACGGCCTTGAACTTTTTGCCGCCCTTTATTCCTCCGCCGATTTCGAATATCACCTCACGCAGAGTTGTTCCCATCGGAACCTCCACCAGACCGACATTGTTGACTTTGCCGGCAAGAGCGAAGACCTTTGTTCCCTTGGAGCGCTCGGTACCTATGCTGCTGAACCACTTTGCTCCCTTAAGATAGATGGCAGGCACGCAAGCGAGTGTTTCCACATTGTTTACGTTGGTCGGCTTGCCCAGAAAACCCGATTCGGCAGGAAAGGGTGGCTTGACTGTCGGTTCTCCCCTGTGGCCTTCCATTGAATGTATAAGTGCAGTCTCTTCGCCGCAGACAAAGGCTCCGGCGCCGTACTTAAGCTCAATGTCGAAATTAAATCCGGTACCCATAATATCACTACCGAGCAGACCGTATTCTCTTGCCTGTCTGATGGCAATTTTAAGGCGGTCGATAGCAAGCGGATATTCCGCCCTGATATAGATGAGACCTTTGCTGGCGCCGATGCAGTATCCGCAAATAGCCATTGCTTCGAGAACTGAATGAGGATCCCCTTCAAGAATAGACCGGTCCATAAATGCTCCGGGATCTCCCTCGTCAGCATTACAGACCACATACTTCTGGTCGGCCTGGTTTTTAGCGGCCAGTTCCCATTTGATACCTGCAGGGAAGCCACCACCTCCACGACCCCTTATTCCTGAGTCCTTGATCTCTTTAATTGCCTCTTCAGGTGTCATTTCAGAGAGGACTTTACCCAATGCCATATATGCATCACGGGCAATCGAATCATCAATGTTCTCAGGATCAATAAATCCACAATTCCTTAATGCAATTCTTAACTGCTTCTTATAGAATTCTATCTTTTTTGAATCGGTAATATGCTCCTTGGTTTCCGGATCGGTAAACAACAGCCTGTCTACTTTCCTTCCCTTAATAATATGCTCAGATATTATCTCAGCGGCATCCTCAGGCTTTACCTGGGTATAAAAAGTATTGTCGGGCATAACCTTCACTATCGGGCCTTTCTCGCAAAACCCGAAGCATCCTGTTTTGATTGCCTGTACATCATTTTCCAGTGTGTTGGCTTCTATTTCGTATATGAGGTTGTTGAGCAGCTCATCACTCATTGAAGCGTGGCAACCTGTACCCGCACAAACCAATAATTGCATTTTGTATTTTGTCATAGCGTCATCCTCCCTTGATTAGAATTAGTCAATTGACTGATAGTTGTCAGGAAGAATTCCTTCCACAAGCTCGCCGTTTTTGATATATTTCTCAATAATCTCATCAGCTTTCTGCTTGTCGACATACCCGAAAACGATAGGATCTTCACCCGGACGCTTGACCTCGATCGTTGGTTCGGCAAAACAGTACCCCATATCTCCTGTCTGTATTACTACAGCATCGATATTTCTTTTGTCAAGCTCTTCAATAAGAAAAGCCATAATCTCCTTAGCACCCGAGGCAATACCGCTCGTTGCCATGCCGACTTTAATTACGACACGACCCTCCTGGTTCTCACCTTTCTCGCGCAGTTCAACTTTGGCCTGTAGCTCACTTTTTAATCTTTTCAGATCGGCCAGGGTCTTTACTTTGTTCATTTCTACTTGATTTACAAGTTTATATACCTATTTCTGTTAATCTTCGCCTTTTCAGGAATCAACTCTCTCTATGATGAGGGTTAAATTCTGATGCAAATATATTAAAAATAATTGTGAAAAAAATAACAATGTGAA
>Ga0334882_1004725_pt1 | contig 11249 bp, 8 predicted proteins | sample GraSluR1_MG_5_FD_207226 | JGI IMG/M metagenome (GOLD analysis project Ga0334882, IMG submission 207226) | Sludge microbial communities from methane-producing bioreactor in Wageningen University, Netherlands - Granular Sludge_15_04-R1 | ecosystem: Engineered > Bioreactor > Anaerobic > Unclassified... | reverse complement strand
ACAAATACTATGCCCGTCAACTGGATCAACGTCAAACCACTCTCATTTAATGTATTACTGCTGTTAGAACGAGCGCAACTGTCATGGCTGCCGGGCTGGCTGCCGGAACAGCCGTTTGCCGTCGCCTTGCATGCCAATCCTGCCGTACGCTGGTATCTGGAAAACAAAAATCCAGCTATCAAAACCTGGGTAGAAGCCCTGTGCCGCCAACACCCACCTGTGGATGACCCCGCCGCTATCCGTATGGCAGAAGAAACCGTCATGGAAAGCCTGAACGACCTGCTGACCTACGCCGTCGCCCCGCAGAACTATGCCGACCAGGAATTTCTGTCCTATACCGACGATGAATTGCTGTCACTGACCGATTTTGCAGGCAAGATCGTCGTCGATCTCGGCGCCGGAACTGGACGGCTGACCTTCATCGCCGCCAAAGCAGGTGCGAAAGCGGTCTTTGCCGTGGAACCGGTCGAGAATTTGCGCCATTATATTCGTGAAGAAGCGTGCAAGATCGGCGTCAGCAACGTTTACACCGTCGACGGCCTCATCACCCACATCCCTTTCTATGACGACTTCGCTGATGTGGTCATGGGCGGACATGTCTTTGGGGATGACATGCCCGAGGAATTGGCTGAGTGCGAGCGCGTGGTCAAACCCGGCGGGATGATCATCTTCTGCCCGGGCAGCGCGGACCAGGAAGGCGCACAGCATGACTTTCTTGTCGCACACGGCTTTGCCTGCGCCGGCTTTATCGAACCGCCCGACCTGCCGGTCAGAAAATATTGGAAACAAATACAAGGATAAGTACACTGTCAACAGCATGACAACTCTGTTTGGAAAAGAAAGAAAAGAAAGAAAACTGACCAAAGTGAACAAGAGGAATGGAAGACTTCATCGTTCACACCGCAACCAAGGAGAACATAATGACAACAACAAAACGCTATATTGAACACCCATCATTGACCGCCGTCCCCGGCCTCGCTTTCCGCCATTTTGCCGGTGAAGAAGATTACCAGGTCATGCTTGATCTGTGGCTGCAAACCCGCGAGTTCAATGGCTACGAATGGGCAGCCACCTTGGACGACATGAAGCAAGATGAAAATTGGCGTCAGCACTATGACATCAATCAACAGCTGATCTTCATTGAGATGGATGGCAAACCGATCGGATACCTGGCGTATGACTGGGATGAAGAAATCGCCACTTCGGAAAATCCTGCGCAATATATTTTCGGCATTTCTTTTATTTTGCTTGAAGAATATTGGGACAGTGCCATCTCCCACCTGATGCTAAACTTCGTCGAAGAACGCCAGCGCGAGACCGCTGCCAGTATGCCGGATAATAAACCCAAATGGTTCAGTGTGTGGAAGAAAGAGATCGCCCATCATTCACTGGCGTTCTTCAAGGCCAAGGGCTACGAACCACAGCGCTACTTCTTCCTGATGAATCGTCCCATCGACAAACCGCTGGGGGAGCACCCTCTGCCCGAAGAATTGGAAATGCGACCGGTCACGCCCGCAGAATACCGCAAGGCTTGGGATGCCGACCATGCAGCCTTTCGTGACCACTGGGGCTATGTGGAGCCGACCGAAGAACAATACCAGAACTGGCTCAAAGACCGCACCTTCCAACCTCACTTGTGGAAGGTGGCCTGGTCAGGCGATGAAATCGTCGGCATGGTAGGCAACTTCTTTGATGAAAAAGAGAACCAGGAATACAACCGCAAACGCGGCTACACCGAGGACATCTCCGTACACCGAGACTGGCGCGGCCGCGGTATCGCCAAAGCCCTCATCGCCGAATCCATCCGCATGTTCAAAGGGATGGGCATGGAACACACCACCCTGGGCGTGGACGCTCAAAACCCCAACGGCGCATTGAACTTATACACCAGCATGGGCTACGAAGTAGACAATGCCCGTACAAGCATGGTGTTAAGGAAGCAACTCTAATCTGATCGCGGAGAGGCTCGCCTTTCACAGGCCAGCCTCTCCCCACCCGCCTGAAGCGCGGTTGCGAAAAAGTTGAGTGCACAAGAAAACTAAAATGGAGAAAACAATGTCAACACCAAACATATATATCGATTACAAGCCATTAGATACCATCCCCGGACTGGCGTTCCGTCATTTCGCCGGTGAAAACGATCACGTGATTCGCCTCGACATCAGCAATGTCTGTAAAGAGGTCAATGGCTTCGACTGGATCATCACCCTGGATGACATCAAAAACGATGAACTGTGGTCTGCCAACTATAACATCCACCAGCAGTTGATCTATATAGAACTGGATGGCGAACCCATCGGGTACTTTGGCTGGAACTGGCAGGAAGAGCAGGACGGCACCATGGTCTTCTGGCCCTTCGGCAACCTGCTGCCCGGCCATTGGGGCAAAGGCATCGAAGAACTGATGCTCCAATTCACCGAAGAACAATGTCGTGCAGCGGCAGATAGCATGCCTGCTGAACAGAAGAAGATCTTCCGCACCTGGCGCAAGAACAAAGCCAAAGATATCGTTGCTTTCTTTAAGCAGCGTGGCTACCACCCCGAACGCTTCTTCTTTGAGATGGTCCGTCCTATCGAGAAAGAAATCCCCAATTGCCCCCTGCCGGAAGGAGTAGAGATCCGCCCGGTGGAACCGGAGCATTACCGCGCCATTTGGGACACAGAGCAGGAAGCCTTTCGTGACCACTGGGGCTATGCAGAACCTACAGAGCAGATGTTTGAAGCCTGGCAGAAGCAGCGCCTTTTCCGCCCCCAATACTGGAAGGTCGCCTGGGAAGGTGACCTGGTATGCGGCATGGTGTTGAATTTCTTTGATGAGGAAGAAAACAAAGAATACAACCGCCAACGCGGCTGGACGGAAGAGATCAGTGTGCGCCGCCCCTGGCGCGGCAAAGGCCTCGCCAAAGCCCTCATCGCCGAAAGCATCCGCATGTTCCGTGACATGGGTATGCAAGAAACCGCCCTCGGCGTTGATTCAGATAACCCCAACGGCGCCCTCATGCTATATGAAAATATGGGGTATGAAGTGGAAGAAGACAAAAAAAGCATGATGCTGTCAAAACCCCTCTAACACACCCATCTCTTGTTTGGAAAAATTGGGAAATCACGAAAAGAGAAATGGCAGCCGGCGGTAGGAAAGCCGCTGGCTGCCCACCCAAAAGGAAAAAGATAAATGAGACCATTCAGTGCCATCCCCACCATCTCCCTGCGCACCTTCAGCGATGACAGTGATTATGAGCGCTTATGCGACCTCTGGCTGGCGTGCCGCCAAAGTTTCGGCTGGGAAGGTGCCATCACCGCCGACGATCTGAAGAATCAATCCCAATGGAAGCAGCATTTTGACCCCTACCGCCAGCAGTACCTGGTCTTTGACGAGGGTCACCTCATCGGCAGCTGTGCCCATAACTGGTCCGACATGGGTGGAAACCTGGCGGTATTTCATGTTGATGGCATGCTGCTGCCGCAATACTGGCAAACGGACCTGCCAGAAGCCATGCTGAACCTGATGGAAGAACGCTCACGCGAAATGGCGGCTGGCCTGCCAGAGGAGAAACAGTGTTTCTTGTCATCCTGGCTGCCGCAAAAAGGCGAAGCGGTGCTGGATTTCTACCTGGCGCACGGTTACCAGAAAACACGTTATTTTATCGAGATGGTGCGCCCGACCAGCCTGCCACTGGCAGCCTATCCCCTGCCGCAAGGTGTCGAGATCAGACCGGTGGACGAAGAACACCTGCGCCAGATCTTTGAAGCCGAAAATGAAGCCACGCATGACCACTGGGGGCACATAGAATATGGCGACGAACAATACCTGGCGTGGTTGGATGACCGCCGCTGCCAGCCCCATATCTGGAAAGTTGCCTGGGAGGGAAAAGAGATTTGCGGCATGGTGCGCAGCTACGTTGACGAACTGGAAAACCAAACCGAACAGCGCCTGCGTGGCTACACGGAATTCATCTCCGTGCGCCGCCCCTGGCGCCGCAAAGGGCTGGCGAAAGCCCTGCTCGCTGAAAGCATCCGCATGTTCCGTGACATGGGCATGCAAGAAACCGCCCTGGGCGTCGACACTGAAAACCCGTCTTCTGCTCAGGCTCTGTACCACAACATGGGCTACACAGAGAACCGCGACAAAACTTATCTCGTTGTCACCAAACCTCTGGTGCGACAGTCATAGAATAACAGGAATTGCCATGATCATCAGCCGCCTCAACCACATCACCTTTTCTTACCCGACACAACTCATTTTGGATGACCTCAACTGGGACATTCATTCCGACCGTGTGATTGGATTGCTGGGGGTCAACGGCGCGGGTAAATCCACCCTGTTGAAATTGCTGGTGGATCAACTGCGCCCCGACAGCGGCACCATCATCACCGAAAAGTGGGCGAAGATCCGCTATCTGGAACAGGAACCCTATCTGGACAATGACAGCAGCGTGTGGGAAACCGCCATCGCCGCCAATCAAGCCATTCTGACCATCGATCAAGCCTTGCACACGATCGAAAATGACCTCGCGTTACCAGAGAATTACCTTGATGAACACAAACTGACCCGTCTGGTGTCGCACCAGCAACGTCTGCTGGAAGAATATGAACAGCTGGGCGGTCTCAACTATGAAAGTCGTGTCATCACCACCCTCAACGATTTCGGCTTCACACAGGCGCATTACCACCTGCCCATTTCACAACTGAGCGGCGGGCAGAAGAAGCTGCTGGCACTTGCCACCATCGCACTGGATCAGCCCAATGTGCTCTTACTCGACGAACCCGACAACCACCTCGACATGGACGGCAAAGACTTTCTGCAGCGCTTTATCAACCGCTTCAACGGCGCCGTCATCCTTGTTACCCATGACCGTTACCTGCTGGACCTGGTGGTGGATGAGATCGCAGAACTGGAAGCCGGCCGGCTTGCATTCTATCCAGGCTCCTATTCTGAATACGCATTTGAAAAGGAACAACGCTTTCAAACTGCCCAGAAACGCTTTGATATCCAGCAGAAGGAAATCAACCGCTTGGAACAGGCCGCCAACCGCCTGCTGACCTGGGGCCGCACCTATGACAACGAAAAACTGATCAAAAAAGGCTTCGCCATCCTCAAACGCATCGAACACATGGACAAGGTCGAAAAACCGTTTGAACCCGGCGCCCCCATGGACCTGGCGTTGAACGGTTGGCGCGGCAGCGACATCGTCCTGCGTATTGAGAATCTGCACCAGACTTTCGCGCCGGATGACACCAACCCCGGCTTGACCCTGTTCTCTGGTGCCGGTCTGGAACTGCGCCACGGTGAACGTGTCGGTCTGGTCGGACCCAACGGCTGCGGAAAATCCATGCTGCTCAAGTTCATTTTGGAGGAGCAGCCCTTCGACAGCGGCAGGATTTATGTGGGGCCCAGTGTGCAAATCGCCTATTATGCCCAGCAGCATGAAACCCTCGACCTGAAAAAGACCCTCATCGAATCCATTCAGGACGCCCGTTCTATGTCTGACCAGCGTGCGGTGGCGTTTCTGACCAAATTCCGCTATACCTACCAGCAGATGCGCGACCCTTCCGGCAGTCTGTCAGGCGGTGAGCGCTCGCGTCTGCAATTGGCGAAAATGATGCTCTCCGGCGCTAATTTCCTGCTGCTGGACGAACCCACCAACCACCTCGACATCACCTCAGCCGAAGTATTGGAAGAACAGCTGGCGGAGTTTGTCGGCTCGCTGTTGATTGTCTCGCATGACCGCTATTTCCTTGACCGCATCTGTTCACGCATCGTGGCGGTCGAAGACAGGAAACTTGTCTCTTACAGCGGTAATTATAGTGACTACTTGAACCGCACCAGACTGGGGTAGAATGAGGAGAACACAGGAACTTTGAGTTTTTCTTAGGTACTCAAAGTTCTACCTGATATATTCATTGCGAAAACTTTGGGTTACAAGAATAACCCAAAGTTGCAAATGATCTACCCGGAGCCTGCCATGTCACCACAACCCAATATCCTGCTGATCACCTCCGACCAACAGCACTATTCTACCCTGGGTGTCACGAATCCATTGATTAAGACCCCCAACCTCGACCGCTTGGCGCAGGAAGGCACCCGCTTCAACCGCGCCTATTGCCCCAACCCGACCTGCTCCCCGACCCGCGCCAGTCTGATTACCGGGGTGTATCCTTCGGTGCATGGCTGCTGGGCGATCGGCGTAAAAACACCGGAGGATGTGCCCACCATCGGGGACATCTTGCAGCAGTATGATTATTACACCGCGCTGATCGGCAAGGCGCACTTCCAGCCATTGGCAAGCGCACCGGGTTCTGAATCCATCGAATGCCAGCCCCTACTGCGTGACCTTGATTTCTGGCAGGATTTCCACGGTCCCTGGTATGGTTTTTCGCATGTAGAAACCGCGCGCATGCACACCAATGAGTCACACGCCGGGCAGCATTACGCCCTGTGGTGTGAAGAGAAAGGTTTGGATAACTGGCGCGACTACTTCGAAGATTGGCCGCCAGGCGCAGAACGCAAATACAAGGATGTCTATACGAATGGTGTCATCAACTGGGATCTGCCCGAAGAATATCACCCCACCCACTGGGTTGGTGAACGCACTTGCGCCAACATCGAAGAATCGGTCAAAGACGACAAGCCCTTCTTCCTGTGGGCAAGTTTCTTTGACCCCCACCCGCCCTATGTCGTACCAGAACCCTGGTTCAGCATGTATGACATGGAAGACATGCCCGTCGGGCACTTCACGCCCGGTGAATTCGACGACATGCCCCTGCAATACGCCAAAACCCGCGAAGTGCAGCCCGACTTCAGCCAGTATGACGAACCTGGCGGTAAAGCCCTGCACGGCTTCCACTCCCACCTGCATGACGACGCCGTACTGCGCCGCAGCATGGCTGCCTATTATGGCATGGTCAGCCTGATGGATGCCGAGATCGGACACATTCTCGACAAACTCGATGAACTCGGTATCGCTGATAACACCCTGGTGGTGTTCACCAGCGACCACGGCCATTTTCTTGGCCAGCATGGCCTGATTGCCAAAGGCGCCTTCCATTATGAAGACCTGCTGCGTGTTCCCCTGCTGGCGCGCTACCCCGGACAGGTGCCTGCCGGCATCGTCAGCGACGGGCTGCAATCCATCATCGACCTGCCCGCCACCTTCCTCAGCACGGCAGGCGTTGAAGTGCCCGGGTTTATGCAGAGCCAGGATCAGCTGACTGTCTGGGCGGGACAGCAGCCTTCACGCGAATGGGTCATGGTGGAAAACCGCCATAACCCCACCAGTGTTGATTTGCGTACACTGATCACTGACCGTTACAAGATCACCGTATACCGGGATGCCGATTACGGGGAATTGTTCGACCTGTAAGACGACCCGCAGGAATTGCACAACCGCTGGGATGATCCCGCCTATGCTGCGATAAAAGCAAGCCTGCTGCTTACCTTCGTGCAGGCAGAGATCCAAAAAGAACCCACCCGCATGGCGCGCATTGCTCACGCCTGAAAGGAAATAACATGACATCCAGAATTGAAAAAGCCATTGCTTCACTGAGCCAACACCATCTTGATGCCCTGGTATTGAACCCCGGCCCCACCCAGTTCTACTTCAGTGGCCTGCACCTGCATCTATCGGAACGGCCGATGTGCCTGTTCCTCCTGCCCGGCAAAGCCCCGGCGATCGTTTTACCTGCTTTCGAGCGTGAGCAGCTTGCCAACACCAGCCTTGCCATGCAAGCCTTTTTTTATGAAGATGATCCTGCCGAATGGCAGAAGGCATTTAATGATGCCGCCGCCTACGGCAATCTGGCAGGCAAGACCATCGGAATTGAACCCACCCAGATGCGTTATCTGGAGATGCAGTATGTGCAGCAGTCAGCTGCCAACCTTTCCTTCACAAGTGCCGCCGAACTGATCGCCGACCTGCGCATGCGCAAGGATGCCAGTGAACAGGCCGCCATGCAGGTTGCCGTGAATTTGTCTGAACAGGCGCTGCGCTCTGCACTGGCGCAATTTCAACCCTACATGACCGAAAAAGAATTCGCCAATGTATTGCTGATGCAGATGCTGCAGGCTGGTGCGGAAGACCTTTCCTTTGGCTCCATTGTGGCAGGCGGACCCAACAGCGCCAACCCGCATGCCACCCCAACCGATCGTCCCATCCAGCCCGGCGACCTGCTGGTGATCGACTTTGGCGCCAAAGTCAACGGCTACTGCGCCGATATCACCCGCACCTTTGCAATCGGACAGATTGACCTTGAACTCGTAAAAATTCACAAAATCACGCAAGCCGCCAACGCCGCCGCACGTGATTTTGCCCGTCCAGGTGTCAGCGCCCATTTCGTTGACCAGGCAGCACGATCCGTGATCGAGCAAGCCGGCTATGGACAGTACTTTACCCACCGGCTGGGCCACGGCCTGGGGCTGGAAGGCCACGAACCGCCTTATATGCATGGCGGTAACCCGCTGATTCTACAGCCCGGCATGACCTTCACCATCGAGCCCGGCATCTACCTGCCCGGCAGAGGCGGCGTGCGCGTGGAAGATGATGTCATCATCACCGCAGACGGCTGCCGCAGCCTGACCACCTTTCCGCGTGAATTGATCACCCTATGAACAGAAGCCGACCAACCCCCGCCAGGCTTACCTACATGACCGGGGCAGAACCTCGTTTAATCCGTGGAAATCACCGTCTGGGCGTATTACTGGTGCACGGTTTCGTGGGTACACCAACTGAGATCCTGCCCCTGACAATGGCTGTTGCTGCCGAAGGCTACACGGTGCTATCTGTACGCCTCAGTGGGCATGGCACCCATGTCAGGGATATGCAGCACACCCGCTGGACAGATTGGGTCATGGATGTCGAAGACGGGCTGCATATCCTTTCAGGCCTATGTGACGAGATCGTTCTGTGCGGTTTCTCCATGGGCGGAACCCTCAGCCTGCTGACCGCCGCACGCCATACGCAGATCAAGGGTGTCATTACTATCGAGTCGCCCTTGCGTGTGCTGCCGGAATGGCTGATTGCCCCCCTGCAACTGCTCTCACTCCTGCTGCCGGTCATTGACCCTCTGCCAGTGGTAAAACCTTTCTTGTCGATAGGAAAACGAGAAGAGATCGACCAGATGATTGCCGCTTCTATTGGATACCACCAGTTCGCCACGCGCGGATTTGCCGAAATTCTGAAATTGCTGCGCTACACCCGCCAACAGCTGTCATCGGTCACCGCGCCGGCCCTGTTAATCCACTCGCGGGCAGACGATGTGGCTGACTTTGCCAATGTGAAATTGATCCAGGAAGGTATTTCTTCCACAAACATACAAACCCTGTATCTCGAAAAAAGTCTGCACAATGTCATTTTCGGCCCGGAAGCCCCGCAAGTCATCCAGGCGGTGGTATCATTTCTTCATCAGTGTGAAGAAGGTAAAGCATGAAACCGATAGTTAATACCTACGCCATTGGCCAGATGGGCAACAACACCTATCTGTTCGGTGATCCAGCAAGCAAACAGGCAGTGTTAATCGATCCAGCCTTTGAAAGCAGCGCCATCCTGCCTGAAATCGAAAAAGAAGGCTGGCAGATAAGCCATATCCTGCTGACGCATGCCCATTTCGACCACACCTACGGCATTTACGAACTCAGCCAAACCCTGCCTTCCCTGCCGCCCATCGCCATGCATCGGTGCGATAAAGACCTGTATGAAAGCGGCGGGTTGGGTGAATTGATGGGTCTGCAGCGCGACCCGCTGCCCCAGCCAGCCATCTGGTTGGAAGAAGGCACTATCATCCCGGTTGGCAGCCAGGTGTTACTCACCCGACATTGCCCGGGCCATACCCCCGGCCATGTATTCTACTACAGCGAAACTGCGAAAACCGCCTTTGTCGGTGACATCATCTTCTTTCAGGGCATCGGCCGCACAGACCTGCCCGGCGGCAGCGAAACAGTTCTGCTGAAAAATATCGCCACACACATTTTCAGCCTGCCTTCTGAAACCCGTTTGCTGCCCGGTCACGGCCCTGCCACCAGCGTGGCACAGGAGCGCGCACACAACCCGTTCTTCTAAAGCGGCCAGAGCCACAACATCAGCGGCACAGCTACGATGGTGATAATGATTTCAATCGGCAAGCCCAGTCGCCAGTAATCACCGAATTCATAACCGCCCGGCTCCAATACCAGGACATTCGATTGGTGCCCGATTGGTGTAAGAAACGCGCACGAGCCGCCGATAGTTACCGCGATCAGGAATGGGTCAATAGATACCCCCAATCCCTGTGCCACACCGATGGCAATCGGTGCCATCAACACCACCGCCACCGCATTCTTGACCACATCCGACAGGAACATGGTCACCAGCAGAATGACCACCATCATTAAAGCAGGCGATAACACCGCCGAAAAGCGCAGGATCTGGCTGGCGATCAGTTGCGCCCCGCCGGTTGCCTCCATCGCGTCGCCCAACGGCAGCATCGCCCCCAGCAAAATGATGATCGGCCAGTCAATGCTGCTGTAGGCTTCCCGCAAATTGACCAGACCAAAGATGATCATGATACAGGCCGCTAATGTCATCGAGATCTGCACCGGCAGCACACCTAACGCTGCCAACGCCATCGCCACAGCAAAGATGATCGTCGCCAGCACCACCCGACGAGGCTGGCCCATCTGTAAATCACGCCCTGCCAGCGGCAGACAGCCGATATTCTGCAAGGTCTCCTGTATGGCATTGCGCGGCATTTGCAGCAGCAGAACATCGCCCGGGAACAACTGGATGGAACTGATCTCCGCTTTCAACCTTGCCCCCTGGCGGGAAACCGCCAACAAGTTAACCCCATAGTGCCAGCGCAGGTTGACACTGCGTGCTGTGCGCCGTTCCAACACCGACCCCGCCACGATGATTGCCTCAACCAGCGCAATCTCCCCCGATTGCAGCGTGTCTTCACGCAGTGGTTTCGATTCTGTCAGGTGGCCGCCACTATCAGTGATGAATTTGCTGATATTGTTTACATCTGCCCTGACCATCAAAACATCCCCGCCATGCAAGGTCTCAAAGGCTGAAGGAGCTGGCAGACGTTGGTCGCCGCGTTTTATGCGCACAATTAACACCCTGGCTTCGGTCACTGTCCGCAGGTCACGCACCATCAAACCATCCAATGCAGATTTTTTGGGGATTTTGACCTCGGTCAGGTAATTCTCAATATCAAACAGGTTTTGGGCGCTGGCAGAACCTTTGCGCTGCGGCACCAGGCGCCAGCCTACCAGCGAGA
>Ga0334882_1004724_pt1 | contig 11251 bp, 6 predicted proteins | sample GraSluR1_MG_5_FD_207226 | JGI IMG/M metagenome (GOLD analysis project Ga0334882, IMG submission 207226) | Sludge microbial communities from methane-producing bioreactor in Wageningen University, Netherlands - Granular Sludge_15_04-R1 | ecosystem: Engineered > Bioreactor > Anaerobic > Unclassified... | reverse complement strand
GAAGGTATCAGTTACGAGCAGCTTGACACCATCGAGGGTACCGGAATGGACGGACGTATTACGAGAGATGACGTGCTGTTGTGGCTTAAGAATCAGCAGAAGTCAGACGATTCTGAGTCCTCTGCTGTTGTAAAGGCCGAAACACCAGGCAAGGATGTATCCTCCACAAAAGGTGCACCTGCTGAATCAGCTGAGCAGGGCAAGCCAAAGGCTCAGGCTGCGTTTGCAGCGGAAGAGGGAGAGATAACCCCTTCCGGCGACAGGATCATTGAGATGGACAGGGTGAGGAAGCTTATCTCCGAGCATATGACCATGTCGAAAAGAACATCGGCACACGTAACATCATTTATCGATGCCGACGTTACAAAACTGGCAGCGTGGAGAAACAGTGTCAAGGATAACTTCCTGGCCCGCGAAGGCGTTAAGCTTACTCTGACGCCAATATTCATCGATGCGGCAGCCAGGGCACTCAAGGATTACCCGATGCTAAATGCCTCTGTCGACGGCACCAGGATAATCCTGAAAAAAAATATCAATATCGGAATGGCAACGGCATTGCCCGATGGCAATCTGATAGTTCCCGTACTGAAAAACTGTGACGAGAAGAGCCTGACGGGCCTCGCCAGGGCGGTTAATGATCTTGCCGGCAGGGCCAGAAAAAACAAGCTCAAACCCGACGAGATCACCGGCGGAACCTTCACTCTTACCAATTTCGGCAGTTACAATAATCTCGCCGGAACCCCGATCATTAACCAGCCACAGGTAGCTATACTGGGAACAGGAGCAGTACGCAAAACTCCGGCAGTAATTGAAACACCCGAAGGAGATATGATAGGGATAAGGCAGATCATGATCATCTCTCTCAGCTATGACCACAGGGTAATCGACGGAGCGCTGGCAGGTAAATTCCTCAAGAGGGTTAAGGAAATACTCGAGAATTACGAGGGCGAGTACTGATTTGATAAAAACTAAATAAGTTTTGAAAAAAGGGCAGCTCTATGTTGCCCTTTTTTGTTAATTTTATCTAATTTAGTTTTTTAATCAACCGCCCTCAAAACATGAAAGCTAAAAACCTCTTGATCCTGTTACTGGCATTGGGTCTTACACTGCAAACAGCCGGTCAGAAGAAGTCCGAGATACGAGACATGTTCAATCAGGGAGAGATGTTTGTGTTATTTGAAGAATATAACGAAGCTCTTCCGTTCTATCTCAACCTCTTGAGTATTTCTCCTGACAATGCACACTACAAATACCGAATCGGGCAATGCTATATCAACATACCGGGAGAGAAGGAAAAGGCCGTACCCTATCTTGAGGATGCGGTGAGGCAGATCAGTGACAGGCACAAGGAAGGTAGACTCCGGGAGAAAAATGCGCCTTATGATGCACTCTATTACCTTGCAAACGCCTACCGCATTAATAATCAACTCGATAAAGCAATTGACACATACGAAAGATTCATGGAGAACATGGATCACAGGGTATATGATTCTACCATTGTGCAGTTCCAGCTGCAGACATGCTTTATAGCAAAAGACTTAATGACCAGGCCTTTATATGTGAAGAGCAGCAACCTCGGCGACAATATCAACGACAGGTATTCTGAGACCAATCCTGTCGTTTCAGCCAGGGAAGAGCATCTTTTCTTCACCAGGGTACTGCCCTTCAGAAGGGCGCTTTTCTGGTCGCAGCGTACCGGAGACAGATGGAGCGGACCTGTTGACATTATCACCCAGCTTAATGTGGACGATAAATTCTATCCGACATCTCTCTCGCACGACGGAAAGACCCTCTATCTCTATTCCGATTATGATTTTGTGGGTAACATTTATGTTTCAAGGCTTGTGAACGGAGAGTGGACACCTGTCGAAAAGCTAAACGAAAATATAAACACCAAATACTGGGAATCACATGCAGTAGTGTCTCCTGACGGTAAAAAGCTCTATTTCTCCAGTAACAGAAGGGGAGGCTACGGCGGTCTTGACATTTTTGTTTCCGAACTGGACTCGTTAGGAGACTGGGGACCGGCTACAAATCTCGGGCCTGCTATCAATACCCCCTACCACGAAGATACCCCTTTCCTGACCGAAGACGGTAAGACCTTGTTCTTCAGCTCGAGAGGACATTACAATATGGGTGGTTTCGATATATTCTATTCATCGCTGCTGGGTGAAGAATGGTCGGTTCCGCTTAATGCAGGTTATCCTCTCAATACTACTGATGATGACCTTTTCTTCATGCCGCTGGGTAAAGGCTATGAAGGATTCATTGCCCGATTTGATGACAAAGGTTATGGCAGGCAGGACATTTTCAGGGTTGAGATCTTCTCAGATCAGAACCCGAGGAGATTCATGATAGAAGGTATTGCCAGGATACAGGGTCTCAGACCGGGTGTCACCGAAAGAGTTAAGCTGACTGTCAGGGACCTGAATGATCCTTCATCGGAAAAAGTGGTTTGGGCCGATCCGGCAACAGGAAGATTTGAATTTGATGCCCGTCATGGAACTTATGAGGTAAAACTGGACGCATACGGAGCCACAGGCGATGTAAAAAAACTGAGTTTTCCGCTTGTGCAGCCGGGAGATACAATAGGGCTCGGACAGATAACCCTTGAAAAGGCCGATTATACTGCTGACCTGAGAGTTCTGTCTGACCTTCAGTTAAAAGTCACCAGTGGCAACCCCGTGGAAATAATCCTTTATACCGAACCAAGGTCACTGCTAGACATAGTTGTAATGAATGAAGGCGTGGTGACAGCCAGCGAAAGGTTTGAGATCTCTGACACTTCGTTTATCTACAGCCTGACACCTCTGCCGGGCATTAACGAAGTGGGGTTTGAGCTTACAGATATGTATAACAACACTGCCAGTGCAAGAGTGGTGGTCGAAAGAGTTCAGCCGGTGGTAAGAATACCGAGACCTGAGCTCCCGGGAGTACTTGCCGTCAGGCAGGTCTCGGCTTTCCTGGAATTGCTCAGAAAGAATGCTGATGAGGATCTCAGAAATGTTATCGCTGACATCGATCCGCGAAAGCACAGATTCGAAAACAATGATGAGGTAGTATCACTTGTCAGCGATCTGGCCGGGGAGAAGGGTATAGATCTGCTGAGAGTTGAGAAACTGGCCCTTAAAACAGCCGTTACTGACAATATACTTACTCAGTCAGCAGTTGACCTGCTTGCAAAATATGCGTCAGGTGAACTGAAAAATACACTGAACCGTATTAATATCTACGACCTTGATCTTAATACATGGAATGCCCTCAGGAATCATGTCAATCGCGTGAGCGAAGGCAGAATTACAGGTGAAGACCTTGACAGACTGGCTGATTTCATTCTGACTGGTCCAGATCCGGCTATTGCTCTTATTAAAGAGAAGATAGGCGTCTATGCTCCTTCCACAGACAAGGAATCACAAATAATGTCAGCTGTTGCTGAGACCGACGGAAGATATTTTATTAATGCAGGCGAATGGCTTGAGAGTTTCTACAAGGATGCTCTTGCCGGCGGATTGACAGTTGAAGAGCTGAACCTGCTTCTTGCCGGAATTGCTTTTGCTCCAGGCACCGAAGCTGAAGAGGGCGCTGGAATGGTCCTAAGGCATTCGGAAGAGAACCTGGCACTTTTTATCGAAGGTCTCGACATGCAGAAATTAAAGATCAGGAATGTAGTAAACCTTATGAATATTCTGATCTCTGAAAGAGACAAGACTTACAGCGAGAGGGATCTTTTCAGCGCCCTGGCAGCTACAATTGCTGAAAGCAACCTGTCAGCATCTGATATTCTCGAGCCACACAAAACCAGGCAGACACCATGGGGAATAATCCTTCCCGTTGCCGGTTTGCTGTTGCTGGTAATACTGCTGCTGATTTTCAGGAGGAAAAAGAAGGATAAAAACCATTAACCAACACTGCAGCCGTAATTAGTTAATAGTCTGACCGGATACTGTTACATAGATTGAGAATGTGATATTTGCCCCACAGGGGCGGGACTCTTATTATTTTTATATAAATTTGCTACAAAACCGTCTGAAGATGATGAGGAGCATATTTATTTTTCTTTTGTTTGTCTTTATGGCCTGTTCAGCCAGGTCACAGGATATGAGGCAACTGCAGAGTGTCTTTATGGAAGCTGAGTATTTCCTTCTTCTTGATGAGTATAATGATGCTCTGCCTTATTATCTGCAGATATATCAGAGTCTTCCCGATAATGCCAATATAGCTTACCGCATAGGTCTTTGCTACCTCAACATCCCAGACAGGAAGAATATGGCCCTTTCATATCTCGAAACGGCAGCAAAGAATACATCGGCTACTTACCGTGAAGGAAGCCTGAATCAAAAGACCGCCCCCTATGACGCCATCTTCCACCTTGGAGAAGCCTACAGGATTAACTACAGGTTCGACGAGGCCAGAGAAGCTTTTGTAAGGTTCAGAGAGACTCTTCTTCCCGATGATGCTGAAAACCTGAGGTTTGTCGACCAGCATATCAGGGTATGCGGATACGCAAAAGAGATTCTGGCAAATCCGGTGCAATTCCGGGAGGAGAATCTGGGAACTCTCTTCAACGATGAACGGTCGAACTATAACCCTGTAATCTCAGCCGATGGCATGTCATTTGCATTTATGGTCGGACTGAAATTCTACAATGCCATCATGTTTTCCAAAATGACAGGCAACCGGTGGGGGCCGCCTGTCAACATAACACCGGATCTCCAGATTGACGGTAGTGTTTTTATATCAGGACTCTCAGCTGATGGAAAGACACTGTTGCTTTCCAGGAATGATAATTTCGAGAGCAATATTTACTCTGCTGAATTCGAGGGAGACAAATGGACCACTGCTGCTCCGCTTAATAAAAACATAAATACGAGGTACTGGGAGTCACACGGTTTTATGACTGAAGACGGCAATACACTGATATTTGCTTCAAATCGTCCGGGTGGTTTTGGCGGTCTCGATCTTTACATCTCAAAAAAAGTTGACGGTGACTGGGGTCCGGCAATAAATATGGGACCAGAGATCAACACCCCTTTTAATGAAGACAGGCCCTTCCTGATAAACGGAGGCAAAACTCTGTTCTTCTGTTCACAGGGACATTACAACATGGGTGGCTATGATATCTTCAGGTCAGATATCCAGTCAAACGGGTTGTGGAGCACACCGGCTAACCTTGGATATCCGGTAAACACGCCTGATGATGATACATTCTTCATGCCTGAAGGTAATGGAAATGCGGGCTATATATCAAGATTCAGGGGAACTTCAGAGAACTTTGGCAAGGAAGATATATATAAGATAACCTTCAGATAACGGTACTGTGGGTAATGGTAAAATGCTAAATTTCATATACTTGATAATATGCAGGTAATGACAAAACGAACAATAGTCAGGTATGCCATGGTCTTTTCGATGGCAATGGGAATAGGCACCTCCCTGCCGGGACAGTCTGCAGAGGAATTGCGGACTATTTTTACGGAAGCTGAATCACATTACCTGTATGGAGAATATGAACTTGCCAATCCACTCTACCTTATACTGAATGAATTCATGCCTGGCAATGCCAATATCAGTTTTAAGATTGGGGACTGTTATTTAAACATACCTGACGAAAGGTCAAAGGCAATACCATTCCTTGAGGCGGCAGCAAGAGAAGCTGATGCATCGGCCAGAAGCGACAACTTCAGAGAGACCAAAGCTCCGCTCGAGGCCTGGTTTTCCCTTGCAACTGCCTATCGCATAAATAACGAACTCGACAAAGCCCTCAACACCTATCAGACATACCTGAGGCTGGTAACTGAAGCCAGCATAGAGGTCAACACTGATTTTGTAAACCAGCAGATTGAAGCCTGCCGCAGGGCAATACGTCAGATGGAGGAGCCTGTTGAGGTTGAAATGATAAATATGGGCTCTGCAATAAACCAGGGCTCCGTGAATTTCAATCCTGCCGTAAGCTATGATGGTAATTCGATGGTATTCACTGAGAACAGGGGTCTTGAGAATGCCATATTCTATACAATTAAAGAGAATGGCATATGGCAGACGCCCATTGAAATAACCGGACAGCTGGGTAATGCAAAAGATTGTCATGCAACATCGCTGAACGCTGACGGCACAGAACTCTACCTCTACAAACTCGATAATTTTGATGGCAATATTTACGTATCAAAGCTGGCAGACGGAGCATGGACAAAAATCAGGAAGCTGAATAAAAATATCAACACCAGGTATTACGAATCCCACGCAGCCGTTTCATCAGACGGTAACAGCCTCTATTTTACAAGTAACAGGCCAGGAGGAGAAGGCGAACTTGATATCTATCTTTCAGTGAGAACCTCAGGCGACAACTGGGGTCCTGCAATAAATCTTGGTCCGGTAATCAACACTCCCTTCAATGAAGACACTCCGCTACTTACCCCTGACGGAAAGTCTCTCTTTTTTGCCTCGGAAGGACACAACAGCATGGGAGGGTATGATATTTACAAGAGTCACCTGGTGGAGGAATCGTGGTTAAAACCTGAAAACATAGGCTTTCCTCTTAACACAACCGATGACGACCTGTTCTTCCAACCTGCCGGTAACGGAGATAGTGGATACTACTCGCTTTATACCGGTTACAAAAAGAAAGATATCTTCACTATCAATATAGGGGAAAGAGCATTGGCAGGCAACTTTGAGATACGAGGCACAATGACACTTTCAGATACAGTAATAAGATTCAATGAGAACTTTAACGTAAAACTCATAAACCTTATAAGAGGAGATACTCTCGACACCGCATCCCCGAATGAATCTACCGGATTATATACATTTTTAACCAGACCCGGAACCTACAGGCTCCTCTATAACGGTACGGGATACCTGCCGGAAACAAGAGATACCACGATAACTGCTTTACAGGATTCTGACATTATCAGAATTGACGTAACACTCAACCCCGATCCGTCATATGTTCCCGACGCAATAACTGAGCGGAAAGTATACGAAAAAATCGACCTTGCAGCTATCCCTACTGTAGAAAATGTAGATTCCGGAATACTGGTAACCGATGTGATGGTCAGGGATATCGGTTATACCGGCGACGATGAAGCCCTCTATTATACTGTTCAGGTGATGGCACTGCATAATCCTGTCGACCCGTCATATTTCAGTCATATATCTGACATGGTGGTAGTATATAATGAGTCGGATAAGTTCTACAGGTATACAACCGGTAAGTTCAGGACACGTGAAGAGGCTTACGCTTACAGGCTGCAACTAATGGCCATGGGCTATCCTGCAGATATATTTATCAAGAAAGTCTTCAGGGAATAGCAATGGCCGGAGACATATACAGTTAAAGGATGGAATATAAGGAAATCAAACTGAGGGCAGTAGAACCTGAAGACCTTGAGCTGCTCTATAAATGGGAAAACAACATCGAATTCTGGATGGTAAGCAATACCATTACCCCCTTCTCTAAATTCACCCTTAAAAGGTATATTGAGTCATCGCATAAGACAATATATGAGACAGGGCAACTGAGGCTGATGATTGAAGTGAAGGATAGCGGAGATACTATCGGTACTGCAGACCTTTTTGACTTTGATCCTTATCACCACCGGGCAGGCGTGGGTATATTGATTGCATCAAAGGAACACCGAAGGAAAGGGTATGCGACGATGGCCATGACAGCCCTTATCGATTACTGCTTCAAAGTTCTTAAACTGCATCAGCTATATTGCAATATACCCGAAAGCAACAAACCCAGTCTTGACCTTTTCAGGTCTCTCGGCTTTTCTGTTATCGGAATCAAAAAGGACTGGACAAGACATGGTGATGTATACCACGACGAACATTTCCTGCAGCTTATCAGCGCTAAATAATTCTTAAGGTTTTATGAAACACTTTTTCAGGACAGAATCCGGTTTGTCAGCTCTGCTTATCGCCGGTATCATACTATTCACTACCTCTTCATGCAGCAATACCGGTGAAGTTCGGAAGTCAGATGACGGCGACAGACTAATTGAACCTCTCATTGTAAGGACTATTTTTGAGGATACAACAAATTTTTACTGGCTTGACACTAAAAACTACGCCGGCAGCAATGCGTCGATGCCCATTGGCGTTTTTGATTCAGGCACCGGAGGATTAACCGTACTTGAAGCAATATTGTCACTTGATTTGTACAATAATGCTGACGGAACCCGGGGCAGTGACAATATCGCTGATTTCAGCGATGAGAATTTTACATACCTGGCTGACCAGGCCAATATGCCATATGGAGTATATTATGCAGAAGGAAAAACCGACCTTCTTGTAGAGCATATTATCAAGGACCTTCAGTTTCTGCTCGGCGACCGCTACTATGCAGCTGAAGATGCAGGCACTTTTTCCCCGGGCAAACAGCCTGTGAAAGCTGTCGTCGTCGCCTGCAATACCGCGACGGCCTACGGCATGCCTCACATAGATTCTTTTATCGAAAGGGCAGGTCTCGATATCAAGGCATTCGGAGTTATCGATGCCGGAGCCCGCGGTGCCCTGCAGTTTCTTGGCAAAGAAGAATCAGGCACTGTCGGGGTGATGGCCACAGTAGGCACCGTTGCCTCGGGAGGATATGAGAAATCAATTATCAGGCTTAAAGACGAAATGGGATTCAAAGGTGATATTAGAGTAGTAAGTATTGGTGGTCATGGCATAGCAGAAGCCGTTGATGAAGAGCCTGACTTCTATGACAGAAACCTTGTTGCGCCAAGGCCGGAATACAAGGGCCCTTCACTCTACGATTCCTCATTCCCCGTTGACAAGTCACTGCTCGAAGTATATAATTTTGATTTCAGTGAGAACAGGATGCTCTGCGATTCCGACGATCCTTACGATTGCAGTGTTATGCAGATCAACGACCCCACCAATTATGTACGATATCACCTGGTGACACTGCTTGAGACCATGCGTAAAACACCCGGTTCCCCCATGATGAAAGCAATTATTCTTGGGTGCACTCACTATCCGTACCTTGCGGACGACATCAGGAAGGTGCTGCAGGAGCTGTACAACTACAGACGCGACGGTGAGTATCTCTATCGTAACCTGATGGCCGCGAATGTTGAACTGGTTGACCCGTCGGTGAATGTAGCCATTGAACTATACGAGTGGATACGCGGAGCCTCGATGCTTAATGGGGGTGGCAGCGTCAGTGGACACCGGTTTTTTATCAGTGTTCCCAATACCGACAATCCGTCGGTGGTTGTTGATGCAGCAGGCAGGTTCACCTATGAGTACAAGTACGGACGCCGGGCCGGAGAGATACAGGAGTACGTGAAGGTGGTTCCCTTCTCTCGCAGCAATATATCAGATGAGACGCTGCAACGCCTGGAAATATTTACACCCTACTCATACAAAGCAATCATCAACAACTGGTAACCAAATCTGATATCTGACATCTGATATCTGATATCTGACATCCTCACCTCGTTCTCCCTCTCGTATTACGGTAGTCGCCCCTGAAATAGTTAATTCCGGCAAGATCATACCTTGGTGTCTGGTACATGAATCTGGCCAGGAAACTCTCAAAATCCTTGCGCTCCACCGGGCTCCAGCCTGTTTCGGCTATCGCAAACATCCTGGGATAAGCCATATACTCCATATGATCAGGTGTCTTAAGATACTCAGCCCACAGATTACCCTGCAGTCCGAGTATGTAGTGATGCTCCTCAGGGGTTAGCTCTGACGGCAGCGGCTCGTATGAGTAGACCCATTCCAGAGGCGAATAACCTCCTATTGCCAGAGGCTCGCCTTCAGGCTCTGTCTGATAGTGGTCGAGATATAGATGAGAGCTGGGTGTCATTATCACATCGTGACCCATTTTCGCCGCAGCGATGCCGCCCCTGGTACCGCGCCACGACATTACGGTTGCCTGCGGCGCCAGGCCTCCCTCAAGAATCTCGTCCCAGCCTATTATTCTTCTATCCTTCGTTAGCAGATAGTCTTCTATCCTTTTTATGAAGTAGCTCTGTAACTCCTCTTCATTGGCAAGGCCTTCGTCTTTAATGCGCTGCTGGCAATCGGGACAAGCTTTCCATCGGGTTTTGGGCACCTCGTCGCCACCGATATGGATGTATGTTGACGGAAACAGCTCGATCACCTCGTCGAAGACATCCTGAAGGAACTCAAAAGTCTTCTCCTTACCGGCACAATACACATCTTCAAAGACTCCCCACCTTGTCACCACCTCGAACGGTCCGCCCGTGCATGACAACTCGGGATATGCAGCAAGAGCCGCCACCGAGTGGCCGGGCAGTTCTATCTCAGGGATAACGGTGATGAAACGCTGACGTGCGTACTCAACAATTTCCTTTACCTCCTCCTGGGTGTAGTATCCGCCATACGGCTTTCCGTCAAATTCAAACGGGCGTCTTCCGCCGTGCCCGATAAGGGTTTCCTTTCGGTATGCACCTATCTCCGTTAACAATGGATATTTTTTTATCTCAATTCTCCACCCCTGATCCTCAGTAAGATGCCAGTGAAAATGGTTCATCTTATGGAGGGCTATCATATCGATATACCTTTTAATGTATTCCATTGGAAACATATGCCTTGCCACGTCGAGGTGCATACCGCGGTAGACAAATCTGGGATTATCGGTTATCTCGCATGCCGGAACCGCGAGCCTGACACCTGGAACCTCAGATTTTGACTCAATCTCAGGAGGCAGCAGTTGCCGTATGCTCTGTACCGCGTAGAAAAGTCCTGCCGGGGTTTCGGCTGTTATAATGATTTTCCGGGGTTTGACTGAGAGTATATATCCCTCCTTTCCTGTTCCCGCATTTTCATCTATAAACATTGCTACCCGGCCTCCTCCCTTTGAAGAACCTTCTGTAACTTCCAGGCTGCTTCCCGTAACCCTGTTCACCATTGATGCCAGGAAATCGGCAGCAAGACGGGTATCGTCGTTCAGTGTATTCACCGTGATTTTTGTTTTGGGACTGAAGGTGAATTCTCCATCTCCGGGTTCAAGAGTAACCGGAGCCGGGATAATGGCATAATTATGTTCTCCGGCAGGATGCTCAACACCAGTACAGCCGGCAAGAATTGCCACCAGCGGCATAATGATAACAACTAATACTTTTCTCATGGTCAGATTGTTAAAATAACAGCTAAAATTATAAAAAATCATCGAATCAGCATGCCACATGCGGCAGCAATATCTTCTCCCCTTGATTTGCGTACAGAAGCAGATATGCCGGCAGCCAGCAGTCCGTTCCGGAACTGCTCC
>Ga0334882_1004712_pt1 | contig 11273 bp, 9 predicted proteins | sample GraSluR1_MG_5_FD_207226 | JGI IMG/M metagenome (GOLD analysis project Ga0334882, IMG submission 207226) | Sludge microbial communities from methane-producing bioreactor in Wageningen University, Netherlands - Granular Sludge_15_04-R1 | ecosystem: Engineered > Bioreactor > Anaerobic > Unclassified... | reverse complement strand
TTTCAGAGTCGAAAGGTATTTCATGTGTCCTTTTATGCAGATTATCTTCAGCATCCTTGAACATATTGAATCTGCCTCCTACTTCCAGAAGGGCTATTTCAGTTGGATCACCTGTTTTGGAATCCTCGGTATAGGTGGCATCATTGCACAGCATCATATTTTCAAGAAGTATTTTCTCGGACACATTGTTTATATCCAGGCTGGATATATCTTGAGTTTTATTGTCTGTATAAAATTTCGTCACCGTCATTTTGTTCTGTGTAAGAGTACCAGTCTTGTCGGAACATATAATATTTACAGCCCCCAGGGTTTCAACTGCAGGCAGCTTTCTTATAATGGCATTTTCCTTTATCATTCTCTGCACACCCATGGCGAGAACTATGGTGACTATTGCAGGAAGGCCTTCAGGTATGGCGGCAACAGCCAGGCTTATAGCCGTCAGAAGCATTTCGAATAGATCTCTTCCCTGTATCATGCCTATTATAAATATAAGCAAACATATTCCTACAGCTGCTATACCAAGCACAACCCCAAGCCTGGCAAGTTTTTTCTGGAGAGGGGTAAGATTTTTTTCATCACTCTCAAGCATACCTGCTATTCTTCCTATCTCGGTATTCATACCTGAAGCTACAGCAACACCCGTTCCTCTCCCGTAAGTTACAAGTGTGGACATAAATGCCATATTCTTCTGATCTCCAAGTGCCACATTCCCACTATTTGAAATGGCTTCCGGCGATTTTTCAGATGGTACCGATTCTCCTGTAAGTGCAGATTCGTCTATCTTCAGACTTGCAGTTTCTAACAATCTGATATCACATGGTACATATCTTCCTGCATCCAGTATTACTATATCACCTACTACAATATTTTCGGAAGGAATCTCAAAAAGCTGTCCATCCCTTTTCACAACAGCCTTTGGTGTTGTGAGCTTTTTCAGTGATTCAAGTGCCTTTTCCGCTTTTGACTCCTGAAGCATTCCTATGACAGCATTGAGTACTATAATAATTCCTATGATTACAGCATCGCTTATTTCCTTGAGAAAGGCCGAAACAAGTGCAGCTGCCAGCAATACATATATAAGGGGATCATTTACCTGTTCAAAAAATAGTCCAAAAGTCGATTTTTTTTTCGTGTCCTTGAGTCTGTTCTGTCCAAATTTTTCGAGCCTTTCAGCTGCCTCATGGCCAGTCAACCCGTTCTGCAGATTCGAACCCACTTCATTTATTACTTCTTGACTGCTTTTATCAAGCCACATAATACCACCCTGCTTTCTTTCTATTAGAGTTATTTTTTGAATATAATCTATTCTTATACATCTCAATTACTGTATATTTGTATAAAATTATACTATATGGAATAATAAAACTCAATATATAGTATATAAAAGCTTATTCATAATTATTATATTTTTTAATATAAAATACCTATATTTTTATATTGATATCCTATATAATATATGTAACAGGCTAAGGGAGGTGTCTTATGGAAATTTCTAGAATAGGAAGATCTTCTACTACTTCCTCTAAAAATATAAATATAAAAACAAAAAAAGATTTTTCACAGAGTTTCAATTCCCAGATGGAAAAGAAATCTGAAGAACAGTTGAAAAATATGTTCGATGATATCAAAAAAAGAGGCAATAGGCTGTCAATTACCAAATGTTACTCGGATGTCAGAGTTTATAAAAAGATGATAAAGGAATATTTGAAATCCGTATTGAATTATATGTACAGTGTAAAAAAGGATATAAGCTTCTGGCAGACACAATATTTTATTACAGTTGAAACTATAGACAATAAACTTGAAGAACTTACAAGCATGCTAATGAACGAACAGAAAGAAAATTTGAACATAGCCTCAACCATAGATGATATAAGTGGTCTCCTAGTTGACATATACAAATAAAAAACACTACTGACAATGCTGTATTTATACATTGGAATAGTGTTTTTTCATAGGATACATACTTATTATACAATTGACGCAAGAACGAGAAGTTCCTCATTATTTTCATATATTTCAGGGAACTGGCTTATTGGAAGCGGATTTACACCCCTGCCGACTTCAATGGTAAAACCTGGTCTTCCAAAGTCCTGTATAAACCAGTCCTTATATCCTGAATATGAAGTTATTCCAGCAGCCTCCTGCGGAGTGTAGCCACTTACATCTGCAAATTGTTCCACTATGGCTCTCGACTCTGAAGGCGTAAGGTTGTCATATTGCCAGTATATAATCTCTCCCTGGCTGTGATATGCCAGAGCAAGTCTGAAATTGTGTTTTTTAGTAAAATTCACCACAGCTTGTGTCTCAGGCTCTGAAACTGGATATGGCCCAGAATATCTGGTTGGACCTGGACCATAAACTCCATATGACTCCTCCAGATCTTTTGAAATCTGCCAGCCTGCATTATAATTGTGGTTTATATCTACGCCCCTATTATTTGCCTGCCAGTCTCTTGAAAAATTCTCACTCCCATTGTTCCATCTTATGAGGTCTTCATAATATGGATTTTCTCTGGTGAGCCCACCCAGAACCAGTTCAACTCCATCCGGATTTACCATGGGAACAATATATATACTGCTCCTTTCCCATATATCTTCTATATCATATCCTCTTATATTACTTTCTTCCGTATATGCCTTCAGGAAATTCTCTGCAAATTTCATGAGGAGCAGCGTTGTTATCCACTCCAAGGAATGATGGGATGCATTATAAAAAACCTCATTGGACCCTGTTCCAAGTCTTATATAGTAAAGTTCCCTTCCAAGTACACTTTTTCCCGCAGTACCAATATTCAAAAATGGATATCGTGCCTTTAATGCAAAGATATCGCTCTCCATTATATCATAGGTATAATTTATATCTGTATCTACTATGTCGATATTGTACGGAACTTTTATTGTAGTTCCAGGTATCACTCCAAATGGCTGTATCTGGGGATTGGCTATTATTATTCTATTTATCTGGGTACCATACATCCTGGCTATATTATAGAGAGTATCTCCTTGTCTTATTGTATAATTATCAAATCCCTCTATAAATCTTTCCATGACCCTACGGGTATTTTCACCTACTATTCCATCAGGAACAAGACCATTTTTTATCTGAAACTTTCTCACGGCATTTTCCGTCTGTGCACCAAATATTCCGTCCACATTTCCTTCATAATATCCCAGTTTTTTTAAAACCGACTGTATTCTCATTACCTGATTTCCCGAATCACCTATCCTTAAAACCGGCATATTGTATCTCCCAATATTAGTGCTATACTATATTTATGCACAATTCACCACTTATGTGATAAAAATCACTCTATTCAATTTTGAAATTTACATCAATTTCTTCATTGGAAGATACATCAAGTATTTTGTTTACAATACTTTCAACTTCATACTTGCTGCTGACAACCATTTTTACATCAAACCGAAGATTTTCGTTCTCCTGAAATTTTTTCAAGAATTCACTTTCACCGTTTTTTCCATATCTGCAATTATCATCGATCACTTTGAATATCAATTTTCTTATGTCCCTGGAAATTCTGTGTAAATCCATGGAAACCATATAACTTTTATCCTGCCTTTGCTCAATTTCCATGTTCTTCAACACCTTGAAAACAGTTGACATTTTACCCAATTTAATATCAGGATACTCACTAATATGAAATCCGTTATACATAACATTCATATTGTTAAATACTTCAAGATTATTTTTTATTCCCTTCATGCTAACCATGCCCCTGATCTTCTTTTTATCCCTGGCTGCACTTATAACATCATAGAAAAATTTAACCTTGTTCATTTAAAATCCCCCTTAAAATCTTTATCTAACCAATTAGGGGAGTCAATTCTATTTGTTTATATTGAAATCACCATAACTTCTGGAATTCTCAACATAATGCTCTGCTTCACTTCCAAGTTTTAATCTTTCTTCATCTGTAAGTTTTCTTACAATTCTCGCAGGGGCTCCGACACACAATACTCCAGAAGGTATTATTTTATTTTCAGTTACAATACTTCCTGCACCTATTATGCTTTTACTCCCTATAACCGCCCCATTCATCACGATAGAACCCATGCCTATCAAAGTAGAATTTCCTATCTCACAACCGTGAATTACTGCATTATGTCCTATAGTTACACATTCTCCTATGTGTACAGGACTATGCGGGTCAACATGAATTGTGCAGTTATCCTGTACGTTGGTCTTTCTTCCTATGCATATATTATTTGAATCTCCCCTGACTACTGCTCCAAACCAGACATTCACATCTTCACACAATTTAACTTTTCCGATAATATCTGCACTGTCAGCTACAAAACAACTTTCATCTATATCAGGCTCATACTTTCCAAACCTTCTTATCATAAGTAAAGCACCTCTTTAAAAATCTATTTTGATTTATATAAAAAGTATATCATATATCAGAAGGTTATTAAACAAGTCATCCTTTAAAGGATGACTTGTTTGTAACTTTGTATTATTTCCAGACATCTTCATATTTATATCCAGTAAGATTCTCAACAACTTCTCTTGTTTTTGGCTCAACATCCGTTTTAGAACCATTGTTTTTTAAACGGTCGATTTCTTTTACCAATATAAGATGTGTTTGTTTGTTAAGTTTGAATGTAAATGCCATTACTATGGATAACAGGAGCATTACAGTACATCCAATAACAAGTATATATGCAATTGTATGCATTACCTGTGGCGGCTGCACCGTATTCCCTTTAACGAATCCAGAAGATTGAAGTATAACTCCTACAACAAATGTAGCTATAGCTACACTACTCTTTCTTGTAAAAGTCATGACTGCCGCAAAAAGTCCCTCTCGTCTCTGCCTTGTAACCATTTCATCTACATCCGGTATGAACGGAAATACATTCCAGGGAGTAAATTCAAGCAAACTTCTTCCCATTTGATATACTGCAGCAATTAAAAATAAAATTAAAGTTTTGGATCCTGCATCATATACATATACTTCATAAAAGGCCAATAAGCAGATGATCATAGTCGAATAAGACATCTTGTATAAATTTGCAGGCCCAATTTTTATCATTAAAAAGCCGCCTAAAATAGTCATAGGTATACCTACAATACTGAGAGACAACAAATTAGCAGCAAGTGAAGCCGAGACCTTCAAATCGTATACACAGAAATACACAAACACGGCATTAAACGTATCCTTAGCCGTAAACGATAAAAGATATATAATAAGATGCTTTCTAAAACTTTTTATTTTCAAGGTAGATATATAATCGCCTGATACTTTAACAATTGTTTTTATCAAATAGATGAATCCTTTATTTTCATTTGAAGTCTGCAGCATCTCTTTCTTCATAGCAGGTGTTATTTCTCTCTCCCATGTTACTTTATATGCTATAAATATACAAATACCATACAATATAGCAAAAATCAATCCATTAATAAAATATGCATATGCATTAGTTTGTCCAAAATATCTGATCAGCTGGCCTGGAACAAATGTTGCTAAAAAAGTTCCTGTAGCTGAAATAAACATTCTTGATGTTGATATCTTTGTCCTGTCATTAAAATCTTTTGTCATTTCAGCAGGAAGTGTTTCCCATGGAATCAGTACCATAGAAGCAATAATTTCAAACATTATATATGTACCTAGATAAAACCAATAATTCATTCCTGTTATCCATAGTAATATATAATCAGCCATTAAAGGTGCCCCTATGAGCAAGAAGAAACGACGTCTTCCAAATTTCTTTCCTAATTTAGATTTATAAAAATTATCTGTTATACTTCCCATAAGCAAACTTGCAACTGCATCTACGATACGTGCAATGGCAATAATAGAAGCACCCTGTACAGGAGACAATCCTGCGAAAGTGGTATAAAAAAACAATAGGAAAGTACCGATAATAGTAAAAGCTCCACCCCCCATCAAATCAACAAGTCCATATCCAATACCTACAGGTATAGTAACCTTCTTATCCCTTCTCGACATGTTAAAGCCCCCCCTTTCTATTTATTTCCAAACCCGAAATAATTTTTTGCATTGTTATAGCATACTCCTTGTACCACATCTTTCAATAATTCCATATCTTCTGGCACTTCACCGTTTTCAACTAAATTGCCAATAAAATTACAAAATATTCTACGAAAATATTCATGCCTTGTATATGATAGAAAACTTCTGGAGTCCGTCAACATACCTACAAATCTGCTAAGCAGTCCCGTATTAGCTAACGATTTCATTTGATCAATCATTCCATCTTTATTATCATTGAACCACCATGCTGCCCCAAATTGAATTTTCCCTGGAATACCATCACCTTGAAAATTTCCGGCCATTGTACTCAAGGTATAATTATCTGTTGGATTTAATGAATATAATATAGTTTTAGGGAGACTATTTTCTTTTTCCAGTGAATCCAAAATTTTCGAAACAGAATATGCTATATTGTCATCCCTTATAGAGTCAAACCCAGTGTTGGGTCCAATTGCTTTAAGCATTCTTGTATTATTATTTCTAACTGCAGACATATGAAGCTGCATTGCCCATTCAAATTTACTGTAGATTCCGCCTAGTGATTTAAGTGTATATGTTCTATATTTATTCACTTCTTCCTGTGCCAATTTTGCACCTTTAATTTTCTTTAAGAATATATCTTCCACTTCTTCTTTCGTACTTTCTGTATATACCACTTTATCCAAGCCATGGTCAGATATTTTACAACCAGCAGAATTGAAGAATTCTATCCTTGATTCAATAGCTTTCAAAAACCCATCATAATCATAAATATCTACTTTAGACACATGTTCAAGTTTCTTAATCCATGGAATAAAATCATCTGAATCTATATTCATTCCTTTATCCGGCCTAAAGGTCGGGAACACACTTACGGCAAAATCCTTATCTTCATTAATTTTTTTGTGATATTCCAAGGAATCAACCGGATCATCCGTAGTACATATGGTTTCAACGTTGGATTTCTTTATCAATTGTCTTGTTCTAAAATCATCTTTACTTAACATTTCATTGGCTTTTTCCCATATAACAGGTGCAGTTTTTTCGTTCAATAAATCATATATCCCAAAAAATCTTTGAAGTTCAAGATGAGTCCAGTTATAAATAGGATTTCCTATTATCATTGGTACAGTTTTTGCCCAAGCTATAAATTTACCATAGTCGGATGCATTCCCAGTAATATATTTTTCATCTATGCCATTCGCCCTCATGACCCTCCATTTATAGTGATCCCCATACAGCCAAATTTCAGTTATATTTCTAAATTTTTTATTATCGTAAATTTCTTTTGGATCTATATGGCAATGGTAGTCTATAATAGGCATTTTTTTTGCGTAATTATTATATAAGTTCACAGCAGTATTATTGGACAACAAAAAATTTTCATTCATAAATTTTACCATCATTTTCCTCCTAATTGTTAATTAAATTAATTTATGTTATATTAAAACTTGTATATATTTTTATTGGACACTTCCTCATAATTGATCATACAAAATTCCTAATGTTCAACATGATCGACTATGAGGAAAATGTCTATTTTTTTACTGATTTCTACTATCCATTTTTTCAATAGCTTCCCAGAGTCCATTCAAATATGTTGCTCCAAGAGCTCTGTCATACAGTCCGTATCCAGGCCTTGCCTTTTCACCCCATATCATTCTTCCATGATCAGGTCTTATATATCCATCAAATCCAACATCATGAAGTGCTTTCATTATTTCAAACATGTCAAAGCTTCCGTCTGTGGACAAATGGGACACCTCATGGAAGTGTTTTTCAGACAGTATTTTTATATTTCTTACATGTGCAAAATGTATTCTGCCTTTGGCGCCGAAATATCTTATAAGTTCAGGTATATTGTTTTTAGTACTGGAGCCAAGTGATCCACTGCAAAGTGTAATACCATTGTAAGGACTATCTACAAGACTCAGTATCCTATCCAGATTTTCTTTGGAATGTACTATCCTTGGAAGTCCAAATACATTCCATGCAGGATCATCCGGATGGACAGCCATTTTGATATCATATTTTTCACATGTAGGTATTATGGCCTCAAGAAAATACTTGTAATTTTCAAACAGCTTTTCTTCATCTACTTCCTTGTACAAATCAAGTACCTTTTTTAACTCTTTGAGTCTCTCAGGTTCCCAGCCGGGAAGGGAAAAACCATTTGAACTCTTCTCGGTGTCCTCCACAAGCTTTATAGGCTCCAATCCTTTCAATTTGTCATCATCGTAGTACAATACTTCAGATCCATCAGGGAGCTTGTATGCAAGGTCAGTTCTGAGCCAGTCAAACACTGGCATGAAATTATAACATATTACTTTTATACCAGCTTGTCCTAAATTCTTGATCGTTTCTTTGTAATTTTCTATATACTTGTCTCTTGACGGCAGCCCCAGTTTTATATCTTCATGGATATTTACACTTTCTATAACTTCAAGCTCCAGTCCATGATTCTCTATATTCTTTTTATAGTCGAGTATCCTGTCAAGAGGCCACACCTCTCCTGCGGGGATATCGGACAGAAATCCCACTATTCCTGTAATTCCAGGTATCTGGCGTATCTGATCCAATGTAACACTGTCATCATTTTCACCAAACCACCTAAATGTCATTTTCATAAAAACATCCCTTTCCAACAATAACTAATTATTTTAAATATTTTTGAATTGTATTTCTAACTGAGTTTTTTCCGCCTGTCATTTCAGCAAAATACTCTTCTATTCTATTTCCAAGTCCTATCCTGTAGAGATCAAGTCCAAATATTCCACTGTTCGACAATATTGGTTTCAAGGTCCCGGCTTTATACTTTTCCCCAAGCTTCACTTCTGAAAGATAGCCTTTTAGATTATCAAGAAGCGGATCGGAACTTACCTCAAAAGCTTCCCCTCTATCATCAACTCCCAGCATATATCTGCACCACCCTGCAATGACAAGTGGTATATATTTCAGAGACTTTACGTCAAGATCTTCTCTTTCAACATATGCCTTTATTGTCTCCCCAAACCTTATGCCGACTTTCTGTGACGTATCAGTTGCTATTCTCTGAGGTGTGTCGGGTATATAGGGATTCGGGAGTCTTACTTCTATAACTTCCCTTATAAAATCCTCAGGTGCTATTATTCCCGGATTTGAAACTACGGGCATACCTTCCTCGTATCCTATCTTGTTTATAAGCTTTACTATATCCTCGTCCTTCATTTCATCTGCAATCAAATTATATCCAAGCATGCATCCGAATACTGCCATTGATGTGTGGAGTGGGTTAAGGCATGTACATACCTTCATCCTCTCAACCTTTTCAACGGTTTCCCTGTCTGTAAAATACACTCCTGCCTCCTGAAGTTCAGGTCTTCCATTCGGGAAGGTATCTTCAATTACAAGATACTGAGGTCCTTCGGCATTTACAAATGGGGCTATATAGGTATTCTTGCCTGTTATGATTGGCTTTATATCCTTGATTCCAAGCTTCTCAAGTTTTTCCTCTACTGTCTTTGAAGGCCTTGGGGTTATCTTGTCTATCATGCTCCATGGGAATGCAACTTTATTGACATCATTTATATAATCTACGAATTCACTTTCAACAAGTTTGTTTTCAGCCCATTTGCCTGCAATTGTGTTTATGGAGTTGTAGAGCTTTTCTCCATTGTGTGAACAGTTGTCCATGCTGACTACAGCAATTGGAAGTTGTCCAGTCTTAAATCTTCTATATAAAAGTGCTGAAACTTTTGCCATTACACTGCTCGGTTTTGCAGGTCCATTTTTTATGTCTCTATTTACTTCATCCGTAAACTCTCCCGACAGCTTTTTCAGATTGTATCCCTTTTCTGTTATAGTAAAGCTTGCCATCTGAAGCGAAGATTTTGAAAACACGTCACTCAGTGTTTTCCAGTTTTCTGTTCTTTCTGCATCTGCAGCTATACTGTCCCCAATACTGGCAATGACAGTATTGTCAATGCTGCCATCAGGTTTCATAATAACCTGAAGACTCAGATTATCATGTGGCTTGTATATTTTATCTATAATTTCATAGTCATAAGTCTCAACAGCAATTATTCCTGTTTTCGATTTACCTGAATCCAGCAGCTTCTGCTGAAGTGCTGCCACAAATCCTCTGAATATATTTCCCGAGCCAAAATGTACCCAAATTGGATTTTCCCTGGTATTTTTGCACATTTCCTCATAATCGAAATTCGGAAGCTTGATTGCAGCTGCTTTCCATGCTGCCGTATTCTTCAAGGCATCCTTTTTTAATTCAATCATATTTTACACTGCCTCCTTATAAATTCAATGAATGTTAAAAGATCAAGTCAACCCTTTTCAAAGGCTTCACCTCCATCAAAGATTGTGTTAAAATAAAAGTAGTTATATATTTTATCAGAGGGTTTTTTCAAGCTTGACATATTCTTGCCGGAAAATGTCAAGTTACACCCCCATTTTATACAGACATCATTTAAAATATTGAGGATATCTCTTTTTTACGTCTTTTAAATTATAATTAACCATGTTTAGATGATTTTTCATAATTTCATCAGCATCTTCAGGCTTCTTATTCTTTATAGCTTCCATTATAGTCCTATGTTGAAAATATACATCATCAACCTTTAAATTAGAAGAAAGGGTTAGCATACGTATACGTTGAAAATCCATTTCAACCTGGCATATGGTATTCCATGTCCTTTCCTTGTTACATCCTTCAAAAATGGTTTTATGAAACTGCTCATCCAATTTAAACGCCTTTGTATAATCACTTTTTTCAATGGATATCTTCTGCATTTTCAAGTTCATTTCCAAGGCTATAAATTTTTCTTCAGGAAACTGTTTACATGCAAGCCTGACTACAGCTCTTTCAATATGCTCACGCAAAAATCTGGCTTCCTCTACTTCATCTAGATCAATCAATGATACAAATGTACCTTTCTGGGGATAAATATCAAGCAGTCCTTCCTGGGATAAAAGCAGGAATGCTTCCCTTACAGGAGTTCTGCTTATATTGAATTTTTCAGAAATACCCTTTTCAGAAATACTGAGGCCAGGCTTGAGATGAAGCTGTATAATATCCTCTTTTAAAATCTGATATAATTTTTTGCCTGTTAAATTTTTGCCTGTTTCAAAAGCCATAATTATCTCCCTTATTGTCTTGCTACCATACTTGTATGGTAGTTATAAATAAATTATATCATATACTTTCGTAAATTCAATACTTTTTTTATAAATATAGAAGCTTTTTCCGTCGATATTATTGATGGAAAAAGCCTCTATTTTCAAT
>Ga0334882_1004707_pt1 | contig 11296 bp, 6 predicted proteins | sample GraSluR1_MG_5_FD_207226 | JGI IMG/M metagenome (GOLD analysis project Ga0334882, IMG submission 207226) | Sludge microbial communities from methane-producing bioreactor in Wageningen University, Netherlands - Granular Sludge_15_04-R1 | ecosystem: Engineered > Bioreactor > Anaerobic > Unclassified... | reverse complement strand
TGAGGCCGGGCGCGGTGAATTTCGCGGTCGAATCGGGGTTGAAGTGGATCATGGCAGCGCGGAAGACGGGGGCGGAAACAGCCGCAGGGGAAGGTGCATGGTCGGCATAGGCAGCAGCGGCGATCACAGTCGCGCCGGTCGCGGCAGCCAGCATGCCGGCAATGATTGTCACGCAGCCGAGTAATGGCGCCACCGGATTCTCCTTCGTCGTCGTGGGTATCGGACCGCTGAGAGCGGGAGAAGCCGGCACAAAAGTCCCTGGCAGATGGACGAATACCGGTGGGGGATTCTTCTCCCGCAGCCTAAAGAATCGCACCGCCATGACGACCTGAGTGGCCAGAGCGAGAACATCGAGAGGCATATCGCTTCTCACCTTCGCTCAGCCGTCTCGAACCTGATTGCAAACGGCTGCAAAGGGTCTCCCGCCTCGCTGATGAACGCCTGTTTACTGGCAGAATTCAAACCCAGCTCATACCGTACGCCGGGCTCCAGCCTGACCGGAATGGTGAAAATCGTCCGGGTAACGTCGTAGAACACGCCACCGACGACCTCCGGGAACTTGTCTTCCAGCACCATCACCGACCACGTCTTGTCGCGCATCGGCCGATCAAACCTCACGACGATAGCTCCGAGGTCGGGATCAACCTCGCGGGCGCCGTTGGCAGGCACCGTCGCGACGACGCGCGGCGACCCAGACGTCAGTTCTGCCTGCTGCTGCCGTTGCTGCGATTCATAAGCGTCAATGTGCGCGTCGATGTTTTCGGCGTAATCGCCGAAGAAACGCACGATCTCGGGGAAGAAATCGGTCAGGGTTGCGTATCTGGTCCGGGTGTTCTCGTACTGTTCGAGCAAATCGGCCAGTCCGTCCAACCAGTAGAATTGTCGCTGCTGCTCCTTCGCAACGAGCTGTCGCGCCGCCTCTTCGCCGAACGTCGCCTGGATCCAGCGCACCACGCTGGCCCGTACCAGCGACTCCCTGATCATGGTTTCCCAATGGCCGTAGGCCATACGGGTCATACCGTCTTGAACGCGGCTGAACAGCACCCGGCTCGGCCCGGCCAGTTCGGCAGCATGTCCATCGACGAGCGGATTGCAGTAGGAATGGCAGAACTCGTGAACGACCGTGGACATGACCTGATCGTCGAACTGCGGCTCGCCGCGGTCATCGGTCCCCGTTGCGCCGAGGACGCAGTACAGGATCTCCCGGTCCTCGGCGAGCTTGATCCTGGCGCCGTAATTGGCCGGACCGTTGAGCAATCCGAGCGCGAGTTCGAAACGTGCTCCCGGGCGGGTGCCGAAAAATAACTCGCACCAGGCCACGATGTCGTACTCGTCCAGGACGGCCTGCATCCGGGAAGCGGCCGTGTCATAGAGATCCTGGTGCCTGTTGAAGAATGACGTAAATCCTGTTTCGTCAACGAACCGACGCGCCGCCGCGAGGAACCCGCGGGCCAACTCCGGCGTCCAACGGTCGTCCAGGGTTGCAGGTTGCGGCGCCAAGGGGATCGATTCCTGCAGCGACGTTGCCTCCGCAACGTGGAAGGCCATCGCCATCACGGCGTCGTAGCTCACCCCTCTTGTCTGCCGCAGTTGTCTTGCGAGACGAACGGCGTCGTGATCGGCAAAAGGTGCGAATGTTCGATCGACATCCGCGTTGTAGATCGCGATCTGGCCCCGATTGTATTCGGGATTGCCAGCCAGGCGGAAGATCAGACTCATCAACTCCACCCGCGCGTCGACTGAGACGGGGATGTGCGTGGGAAAGCCGACTTGGTACTGAATCTGAGCGCCACTTGCGCCGCAGAATAAAGCCCCTACTGCCAGAGCAATGGAAATCCGAACTCCGAACCGTTTCATAAAGCAACCCACGGCTTACCTCCTACCGCACCGGCGCGGGCGCCGGCGGGACATCCCCCGAACGCCCGGGCATCTGCTTGGCGACGCTCGTCGCCAGCGCGATCATGCTCGCGACGTCGCTGAGATTGGCCGGCAAGACCAGGGTCGTCGACGACCGCGCCAGCCGGCCGAACTCGCCCACGTACTGCTCGGCGACGCGCAGCGCCATGGCCTGGTCGCCGCCCGGCGCGTTGAGCGCCAGCGCCACCTGGCGCAGACCCTCGGCCGTCGCCGTGGCGACGGCCAGAATCGCCGCGGCTTCGCCCTCCGCCTCGTTGATCTGCTGCTGCTTGTTGGCCTCGGACTCCTTGATCACCCGCTGTTTCTCGCCCTCGGCGCGGTTGATCTGCGCGTCGCGCTCGCCCTCGCTCGTGAGCACCGTCGCGCGCTTTTCCCGCTCGGCGCGCATCTGCTTCTCCATGGCGTTGAGCACGTCGCGGGGCGGGTTGATGTTCTTGATCTCGTAACGCAGCACCTTGACGCCCCAGGGGTCCGACGCCTTGTCCAGTTCCTGGACCACCGCCATGTTGATCGCCGCGCGCTCTTCGAACGTCCGGTCGAGATCGATTTTGCCGATCTCGCTACGCAGGGTCGTCTGGGCGAGTTGGGCAATGGCGAACACATAGTCGACGATGCCATACGACGCGCGCTGCGGATCGAGCACCTTGAGGTAGAGGACGCCGTCGACACCGACCTGGACATTGTCCCGCGTGATACAGATCTGCTCCGGGATATCGAGGGCGATTTCCTTGAGGCTGTGTTTATACGCCACCTTCTCGACGAACGGCACCAGGATGTGGAAGCCGGCTTGTATCGTTTTGCGGTACTTCCCGAGATACTCCACGACATAGGCCGACTGCTGCGGCACCACGATGGCCGTCCTGGCGATGACGATCAGCACCAGGACCACGACCACGACGACGGCAATCAAGGTTTCCATGGACGATGCCCCCCGCTCAGGTTCAGGATTCAGCGCGGACGAAAAGTGTCAAACCGTCGACCCGCTCGACGACGCAGCGGCTGCCGGCGGCGATCTCAGTCGCTCCCGTGTTGCATGCGTCCCAGGCGGCGCCGCGCAGGTCGACGCGGCCGCGCCCCCCGGCGGCGATCGCAGCCTGTGCGGTCGGTGTTTCGCCGACCAGCTCCGGACCCATCTCGCGGTCGGCCTTCGACAGGACTTTTTTCCAGCGGCCGCGGTAGAACACCAGTCCGAACACCGCCAGGGCGGCAAATAACAGAAACTGCGCCCAGTTCGGCAGTACGAGGCCGAAGACGCCGAGCAAGCCCAGCACGACGGCCGCGAGTCCGAAGAACACGAGATAGAAATCCGCCGAGATGATGACTTCGGCCGCCAGCAGGATTGCTCCCAGGATGATCCAGATCCACCAGGCCATCGCGACCCCTCTTTTCGGTTGATCGACGGTCGCCGCGCGAGTGTAGCTACCCCTTTGCCCGCGGGACTATTCGCCCGAAAACACACGGATCCTAGACGACGCGGCGGACGACCGTCAAGCCGTCAAGCCGTCAAGCCGTCAAGCCGGCAGCGGCCGTTGCCGACCGCCAGTCGCGTCGCAGGAGGTTCGCTTCGAACAAGAACTGGCTCGGCCGGGTCGCCGTGCAGACGATGTCGAGTTCGCACCTGGCTCGCGTCAAGGCCACGTAGAAGAGGCGCCGCTCATCCTCGATACCATCCCGGCCGGACGCCGCGGTCAGCGATTGGGCGTGCGGGCACTGGCCCTGGTCGACTCCGTACAGAATCACGCGGTTCCATTCGCGACCCTTGGCGGCGTGGATCGTCGCCAGTTCGACCGCCGCGGGGTCGTGCGTCGCACCGGCCGAGATCTTGTCCGGCACGGCGCAACTCACCCCGGCCCGGGCGCAGGCGAGCGCGACCTCGCGCAACAGCTCCGTCGTCCGTGCCAGCACCGCCACGTTGCCGCGGACCGCGCCGCGCAACAATGCGGCGACCAGCTTGGCGCCGGCCGGCCGGTCGACCACCGGCAGCACCCGGATCTCGCCCGGCTGTTGTGCGCCCGCGAGCAGCGGCTTGCGAAACCGGCGCCGATTGTGCTCGATCAACCGCCGCGAGGCGGCTGTGATCGCGGCGCCGCAGCGATAGTTTCGCGTCAGCGGAAAACGCTCCAGCCCGGGATAAACCTGGTCCAGTTCGATCACCCGCTGCACGGCCGCCCGTCGCCAGGCGTAGATGCATTGGTCCTCGTCGCCGACGCAGAAGAGCGAGTCCTGCGGCGCGGCGAGCAGGCCCACCAGCAGCGCCTGCGCCGGCTCGATGTCCTGGTACTCGTCCACCAGCACGTGGTCGAACCGATCCTGCCAGCGCCGGCGCAACGCGGCGTCGTCCTGCATCAGCGCCACCGGCGTCGCGATCAGGTCGTCGAAATCGAGCTGTTGGCGATCGTCGAGGCATTGTTCGTACAACGCATAGAGGCGAGCCGCGGTGCGCGCCGCCGCGTCTTGGCCGCGCGCGTTTTCGACGGCTTGTCGGGGCCGGATCATGCGCGCGAGTTTGAACGTACTGACCGCTGCTTGCGCTGCGTCGGGATCCAGCAAGACGCCTTCCGGCTCGGCAGCTATCGCTTCGTGAGCGAGCCGCCGCCACGCATCCGGTCCGAGGGCGCCGATGCGCGGCCGCATTCGCTTCTCTTGCCGCAACATCGTCCAGCCCAGACCGTGAAAGCTGCGCACCTCGACCCCGGCCACCCCCTCGCGGGCCAGCCTGGCCGCGATCTCGAGCCGTGCGTCCTTATTGAACGTGGCGCAGAGAATCCGCGGCGCCGCGGCGCCGCGATGCAGCAGTTCCTTCACCCGCTCGATCAGCACACTCGTCTTGCCGCTGCCGGCCGGCGCGATCACCTGCACCACGCCGGTGCCGGCACGCACCGCGGCGGCCTGTTGGGGGTCCAGCCGCACCGGCCGCGGCGGCGGTTCGGCGGGCGCGGCGGCTCCAGCGATCGGGGCGGCGGCGCCAAACAGGCGCGACAGCCATCCCGGCCGGCGTGAACGGGCAGGGACGGGGGCGATCGGTGCCACCGCAGCGATCGTCGTTGCAATCTCCTGCCGCGCAATCAGATAACGCAGCCGCTCCAGGGTCCATGGATACCGCCAATGCGGGTCGACATAGTCGTCGGGCCGCAGGTCGGCGACAGCGCGGTCGGTGTGAAGCAGGAGCGTGCAGCGCCGCCGTAAGGCCGGCTCGACGAGATAGCCGTGGATCTGCTGCAGTTCGGAGACGGTGGCACACGGAACGTCCAGCACTGCCAGGCGCTGATGCCGCGCGAAGAGAGCGAGCCAGCGCGCGGCAGGGTTGGCCAGCGTACGGCGGACCGTGCCGGCCGCCTGCGCGCGGCGCACGACACGAGCGAAGTGGCGCCCCCCGATCACGAAGAACCCGGCCGCTCGCAATTGCGCGCGCGACGGCTTGACGGAAGTCCAGATCAGCGTGGGCGCGCGGCGGCCGTCCATGGCGCGGCGCTCGTGCAAACCGCGCGCCCGCCGGAGGCGCGGCCAGCCGAACGGGCTATTTCCGGGTCGATCGCGCGTCTTGAGTTGTCATTCGGCGGCACCTTGTCCTATGGTATGCGCGGCATCGCCCGCGATTCGCAACCGAGCTTTCAGGCAGGAGACGAATATCATGGCCGAGTACTCCGTCAGCCCCACCGGTGAGCAGTTCCCATTGCCGGGTCCCCAGGAAGCCGCTGCCGAGATGAAGCGCCTGCGCGCGCTCGTCAAGTCCGCGCGGGCTCGGGGCCAGGAGATCGTCGTCGTGATGGGGGTCGGGTTCGTGGGCGCGGTGATGGCGGCGATCGTCGCCGACACCGTCCACAAGAAGGGCAAGGACAAAGGCAAGTCAAACAAATTCGTGATCGGCTGCCAGCGCCCGAGCGCGCGCAGCTACTGGAAGATCCCGCTCCTGCGGCGCGGCGAGTCGCCGGTCAAGGCAGAGGATCCCGAGGTCGATCCGATGATCGCCCGCACGGTGCTCGAAAAGAAGACCCTGACCGCCACCTTCAACCCCGACTGCCTCGCGCTCGCGGACTGCGTGGTCGTCGACGTGCAGTGCGACTATCTGAAGCGCGACCTCGGCAACATGCGCAGCGGCGAGGCGGACATGGCCGCCCTCGAGGCCACCATGCGCACCATCGGCGAGAAGATCCAGCCGCAGTGTCTGGTGTTGATCGAGACCACCGTGGCGCCCGGCACGACCGAGTTCGTGGCCTGGCCGATCCTCAAGAAGGCCTTTGCCGAGCGGGGCATCAAGTCGGTGCCTCTGTTGAGCCACAGCTTCGAGCGCGTGATGCCGGGCCGCGATTACGTGGCCTCGATCCGCGACTTCTGGCGCGTCTGCGCCGGCTGCAACCAGGCCGCGCGCAAACGGGTCGAGAAGTTCCTGCGCGAAGTGCTCAACACCGAAGCGTTCCCGCTGACGGTGATGGATCGGCCGATCGAGTCGGAAACGTGTAAGATCGTCGAGAACTCGTATCGGGCGACCATTCTAGCTTTTCTGCACGAGTGGAGCCTGTTCGCGGAGCGCAACGGGGTCGACCTGATCAAGGTCATCCAGGCGATCAAGATGCGCCCCACGCACAACAACATGATCTTCCCGGGCCCCGGCATCGGCGGCTATTGCCTGCCGAAGGACGGAGGCCTGGGCTACTGGTCGTACAAGCACATCCTCGGCTTCGAGGACGGCGACAGCGTATTCAAGCTGAGCACCGCGGCCATCGACATCAACGACACCCGCGGCTTGCACGCCGCGACGCTCGTGCGCGATGCGCTGCGCAACCTGGGACGCTACATCGCCGGCGCCAAAGTGCTCATCTGCGGGGTCAGCTACCGCCAGGACGTGGGCGACACGCGCTACAGCGGCTCCGAGCTGGTCGTGCGGCGTCTGACCGAGATGGGCGCCGAAATGCATATGCACGACCCCTACGTGGAACGCTGGTACGAGCTGGAACTCCAGGACACCTACCCGGCGCCGGGACAGTCCTGGGCGCGCTTCTTCCGCAACCAGCAGGGCCTCAAGAACGCGCGGATCGAGAAAGATCTGGCCGCCGCGCTCAAGAAGGCCGAGGCGGTGATCCTCGCCGTGCCGCACAGCGCCTATCGCGACCTGGACCCGGACTGGGTCGTCGCCGCGGCCGGCGGGCCGCTCGCGGTGATCGATTGCTTCGGGATCCTCGACGACGCCAAGATCCGCCGCTATTTCGAGCTGGGCTGCGAGGTCAAAGCGCTCGGGCGCGGGCATATCCAGCGGATCAAAAAAGAAGTCCGGGCCCGTTGACCCGAACCATCCGCGAGGAACCTTCGCCGACAGCCCCGCCGCACGGGTGTGTCGGAAATTCCGCGTTTTCGTCGTGGCAAAACCCGTTTTGCACTTATTTCGTGATGTTTGGTCACCGGGTGATCTGCTATGATTAGTCGTTGCGTCGTACGCACCGCGCGACGATACCGCCCGCGCGGCCGCCCGTGGTTTCGAATCGTAGGGAGAGATCCATGTCCAGCCCGCGCCCGTTGATCCCGTCCTTGCTGCTCTCTTTGCTCCTTCTGGGCAGCAGCTTTGTTGTGGCTGCCGCCGCAACATCCACCACCATCGCGCTCTCGCCCGGCGCGGACCACGGCCGCCCGCGTGTCGACGTCACCGCGGCCGGGCGCGACGGCCTCACGCTGACGCTCGAGATTCCGAGCCTCGAAATCACCGACCTCGAGCTGGACGCGCGCAGCTTCCGCGGCCTCGATTTCTACGACGGCGGGCACCGGGGCGCCGACGGGCAGCCGGCGCTGCCGACCGTCACCCGTCTGGTCGCGCTGCCGGACGGCCGCGGCGTCGCCGCGCGGCTGATCGACCACGACATGGCGTCGCTGGGCGCGATGGCCCTGGCGCCGAACGAGCCGCTCCGCGACGGAAGCAAGGCCCACACGCCGACGTTCGACGCGGCGCGGTACGCGGCGGCGAGGCCGAGCGAGCCGGAGGTGCTGGTGGGCGAGCCGGCGCTCTTGCACGGCCTGCGCGTCGTGCCGATCACCTTCAGCCCGGTGGCGTACGACCCCACAACGGGCCGCACCGAGGTGGCGCGCCGCATGACCGTCGAGGTGAGTTTCGAGGGCCGGGACGACCGCGCCGGCAAGAACGCCGTACGCACCCAGATTCCCGAGTCCTTTGCAGCGATCTATGAGCGCGAGGTCGTAGGCTACGTGCGCGGCGAGGATGTGTACACGGGTCCGGGGTCGTATATCCTGATTTGCCCGAACAACGCGCAGGTGGTCTCGATCGTCGGCCGGCTGGCCGACTGGCGCCGCCGGCAGGGATACAACGTACTGCTGGTAACGACCCAGACAACAGGTACTTCGACGACGGCGATCAAGACCTGGCTGCAGCAGCAGTACCAGACGCTCGAGCCGCCGCTGGAATACGTCACCCTGGTGGGAGACGCCAACGGCACGATCGCGATGCCGACGTGGTCCGAGAGTTATTCGGGCTACAACGGCGAGGGCGATCACATGTACACGACCCTCGACGGCCCGGACGTGCTGCCGGACATCCACATAGGCCGCCTCTCGGCGACCACGACCACCCAACTCCAGTTGATCGTGGACAAGATCGTTGACTACGAGACCGACCCCTATCTGACCACCACGAGCTGGTTCACGACTGCAGGGCTGGCGGGCGATCCCTCGACCTCGGGCGCGAGCTGCGTCTACGTCAACCAGTTCGTCAAGGAAGGACTGTTGAAGCTGGGGTACGCGCGCGTCGATACGATCTTCAGCGGTTACTTCTTGAGCCAGATGCAGGCGACCCTCAACCAGGGCGAAACGATCTTCGGCTACCGCGGCTACTTCAACATGAGCGGCATGGGGGCTTCGCACATCCTGAACCTGTCGAATGGCCGCAAATTGCCGTTCGCGGTGACTCTGACCTGCGATACCGGCAGCTTCCGCGGCGATACGACCTGCCGCAGCGAGGCCTTCCTGCGCGCGACCAACGGCGGCGCCGTCGCCGCGATCGGCACGGCGACCTGGGGCACGGCCACTCGCTACAACAACTGCATGTACCTGGGCATCTGGAACGGCTTCCTGAACAGCCCGGATCACCGGGTGGGCCCGGCTCTGTCCAGCGGCAAGGTGAACATGTACGTGAACTACAATTCCAACGAGTCGACTCGGGCCTGGATCTATTCGACGTGGAACAACCTCATGGGCGACCCGGCGACCGCGATTTTTACGGCCGTGCCGGCGCCGATCGACGTCGCGTACCCGGCGCAGGTATCGGTCGGGGCCAATGCGCTGCCGGTGTCCGTGACGCTCGCTGGCCAGCCGGTCGCGGGCGCGCGCGTGGCGGTCTACCAGAGCGGCGAAAGCTCGGTGCGCGACTTTGCTTACACCGATGCGGCCGGCCAGGCGGTGCTGTCGATCGCCGGTTCGTCGGCCCGCGATGTCCTCGTGACGGTGACTGGCACCAACCTGATGCCGCATCTCGGCCAGACGACCGTTGGTAGCGTGGCGCAATCGCTCGACGTGAGCGCCGTGACGCTCAGCGAGGTCTCCGGCAACGGCGACGGCATCGCCAACCCGGGCGAGACCTGGGATGTGCAGCTCCAGTTGCACAACCCGGGCATCAGCAGCGTAACCGCGGCGGTGGCGACGCTAATGGCGCCGATGCCGTATGTGACGGTCCTCGACGCCACAGCGAGTTACGGCACCGTGCCGGCGGGCGGGGCGGCGTGGGGTACGTTCCGCGTGCGCGTGGAGGCGGACGGCCCGGGCGGCGTGACTGCCGACCTGCGGCTCACGGCCACCGGCAGCGGTCAGACGTGGATCAGCCTGGTGCACTTGCCGATTCAGGGTCCGCGGGGCACGGTGACCGCGATGACCTTCGGCGGTCCGGGGGGCGGCATCGACCCCGGCGAGAACGGCACGCTCAGCTTCGACCTGAGCAACGTGGGCGACCTGGCAACCACGGGTGTGACCGGCACGCTGAGCAGTTCGAGCCGCTGGCTCTCGGTGACCGATGCACAAGGCTCCTGGGGACCGGTGGCCAGCGGTAGTTCCATTACGCAGACCGATCTATTCGCGATCTCGGCGTCGCCGGACTGCCTGCCGGGCCATCTCGCCGCGTTGCGGCTCACGCTGACTTTCGCCGAAGGCGGCACGCAGGAGCTGGATTATCCCGTGACGATCGGCACAGCCGGTACAGGAGACCCGAGCGGCCCCTGCGACTATGGCTACTGGGCCTTCGACAATGCGGATAGCCACACGCAGGCGCCAGCCTATGAGTGGTTCGAGATCTCGGCGATCGGTGCCAACACCGGGATCAGCGATACCTACCGCCACGGCGACGACACCCGCAGCCTGGATCTGCCGTTTGCGTTCGAATTCTACGGCGAGACATTTACCCGCGTCTCGATTTGTTCGAACGGCTGGCTAAGCTTCGGCAATTCGGGCCTCAAGAACTATCGCAACTGGATGCTGCCGGGGGCCGGATCGCCGGCCGCCATGGTTGCCGCCTTCTGGACCGATCTCGCCCTCGGCCAAGTCTATACCTATCACGACACCGTCCAGCACCGGTTCGTCGTGCAATGGGAGAGCTTCCGCAACTACAGCGGCAGCAGCTACTCCGGGACGTGCACCTTCCAGATCATCCTGTACGACCCGTCGCACCACCCGACCAACACCGGCGACGGCCTCATCGTCGTCCAGTACAAGAATGTGACGATCTACGCGCCGCCACCGGAGACGAATTACATCACGGTCGGCATCCAGGACCATAAGCGTGAAGCGGGCTTGACCTATACCTACGGCAATCACTACGCCGGTGGGGCAGCTACCGTGCAGGCGGGACGGGCGATCGCCTTCTGGCCGGTCGGTCCCAATCTGATGCCGACGGCTGTGCCGGAAGCGCGGCCTTTGCTGCTGGCGCAGAACCACCCGAACCCGTTCAACCCGCAGACCGTGATCGCGTTCGATCTGCCGCGTACGCAGACCGTGCAGTTGCGCATCTACGACCTGCAGGGCAAGCTGGTTTGCACGCTGCTGGACGGTATCGTGGAGGCCGGACGCCGAGAAACGCTCTGGCGGGGTCACAACGATCGCGGCGCCGAAGCGCCCAGCGGCACGTACATCTACCGGCTCGTGACCGAGGACGGCGACCTGGTTCGCAAGATGACGTTGTTGAAGTGATATGGACAAGCCGTCGGCTGCGCCGATGGCAAGCGGAACTGGAGCCCCGGCCGCGATGACCGGGGCTCCTTATTCTTTGGGTTGTGCCGTCGAGATTGTTGCGGGCCCCGTCGTTGCAACAGCCGGGGCATGTGCACCGACCTCGACACCCACCAGCGGCCGTGGCAACCACCCCACTGCCCCAACCCCAACTGCAGTTACCACA
>Ga0334882_1004700_pt1 | contig 11314 bp, 10 predicted proteins | sample GraSluR1_MG_5_FD_207226 | JGI IMG/M metagenome (GOLD analysis project Ga0334882, IMG submission 207226) | Sludge microbial communities from methane-producing bioreactor in Wageningen University, Netherlands - Granular Sludge_15_04-R1 | ecosystem: Engineered > Bioreactor > Anaerobic >... | reverse complement strand
GGCCCAACATCGTATTTTCAGGAACACCCGAAAAGCTTGCCGCCTGCAACGAAAGCTATACGGGATTATTCCTGAAACAGGAACTTGAGGCTTCAGAAATTAACTATATTTGAGATTTTATAATTTTAGTGTTAGCAGAGATGGAGAAACCAGCTGATCTGATCAAGGATGCATTTAAACAAAAGGCATGGCATGAGATACATATTACCGATTCGTGGCGGGTGTTCAAAATACTTTCCGAACTGGTTGAGGGATTTGAGAAGCTTGCACGTATTGGTCCGTGTGTATCTGTCTTCGGTTCCGCACGAACACATTTCAATGATAAGTTTTACAGGCTCGCGGAGGATATTGCCTTTAAACTGGTGCAGAATGGTTACGGTGTGATAACGGGAGGCGGACCCGGCATCATGGAGGCAGCCAACAAAGGTGCCCGGCGTGGTAACGGTAAATCAGTGGGCATCAATATTGACCTGCCCTTCGAACAGCGTCCCAACCAGTTCATAGACTCCGACAAACTGATAACATTCGACCATTTCTTCGTAAGAAAAGTAATGTTCATGAAATATGCCCAGGGATTTATTGTACTGCCAGGGGGATTCGGAACATTCGACGAGCTCTTTGAAGCACTTACGCTTATCCAGACAAGGAAGATCGGCAAATTCCCCATAATTCTCGTCGGGCAAAAATACTGGAAAGGCCTTGTTGAGTGGATAAAGACGGATATGCTGGCCGAAGAACATAACATATCATCTGAAGATCTTGATCTCTTTACTGTTGTGGACACCTCCGACGAGGCGGTTAACACTATTAAGGAGTTCTATTCAAGATATCTTCTCAGTCCCAATTTCTGATACTATCTCTTGGTTATCCTGTCTATCTCCCTGTCAGCATCCCTGCGCTTCAGGGTCTGTCGCTTGTCGAATTCCCTCTTTCCCCTCGATATGGCTATCTCTGCCTTTGCAAGGCCTCTCTCGTTGATGAAGACCTTAATTACTATTATGGTAAGACCTGTCTCCTTTACCTTCCTCTCCATCCTTTTCAGTTCCCTCGCCGTAAGCAGAAGTTTCCGTTCCCTGAAAGGATCATGGTTATTCAGATTGCCCCACCAGTATTCGGCAATGTTCATTCCCCTGATAAATAGCTCGCCATTCCGGAATATGCAATGGGAATCGGCAAGTGTTGCTTTCCCGAGCCTCAGCGATTTAATCTCTGTTCCGGTAAGCTGGATCCCTGCAATGAATTTTTCAAGGAACTCATAATCGTGTGAGGCCTTCCTGTTCTTTATCACCATATTGCCTGAACTTCCCTTCATGACGGAATAATGTGCCGGCAAAATTAAGAAATTTATGGTAACTTGCTTTCCCCGTGAAAACACCGGATGCATTGTTATGAAAAAGACTGAATATGACATGCTGGTTATTACCGGCCCCACAGCCTCCGGGAAAACATCACTTGCCGCTGCCCTGGCCGACAGGCTGGGGGGAGAGGTAATAAGCGCCGATTCGAGGCAGGTATACGGGGGAATGGACCTTGGCACCGGTAAGGACTATAATGATTACATCGTAAATGGGAGAAGAATACCATACCATCTTATTGATATTGCAGAGCCGGGTTACAGGTACAGCGTTTATGAATACCAGAGAGATTTTACGGATGTCTGCGCGAGCCTGAAGGAGAGGGGTATATTCCCGATAGTATGTGGCGGCTCGGGAATGTATATCGACAGCATTCTTTCATCATACAGGATGCTTGATGTGCCAGTGGATACTGCTCTCAGGCAGGAGCTTGAAGCAAAAGGCATGGAAGAGCTTGCAGAAATACTGGCAAGTTTACGGAAGCCGCATAATATCACCGACCTTAATGACAGGGAGAGGGCAATGAGAGCCATTGAGATTGAAAAGTATCAAGCCTCACGGAATAAGGAGACTGAGCCGTTCCCGGGGATCAATGCTCTTGTTACTGGTATCCTTGTCGGAAGGGAGGAGAGGCGCCTGAGGATAACAAGAAGGCTGAGAGAACGTTTAGATGCAGGCTTGATCGATGAGGTAGAGGGATTGCTGGATGCGGGTGTTGAAGCTGAAACACTGATCTATTACGGGCTTGAATACAAGTATATTACATTATTCCTGCAGGGCAGCCTGACCCGGGGTGAAATGTTCAAATCGCTGGAAACGGCCATACATCAGTTTGCCAAACGTCAGATGACATGGTTCAGGAAAATGGAACGCAAAGGAATTAAAATAGAGTGGATCGACGTATCCCTGCCCCTTGAAGAAAAGGCAGATACTGTACTTAACCTGCTTTTTAAATCATAAAAGCATCTTCCGTTCCGCTGTCGCGGAATTGCGTTCCCGCCAGCCGGCGGATCCTTATCTTCGGTCTTTAATGGCTCAGGGCACAGGCTTTGCCAGCCAAAGTCCCAATTTATAGGGACGACGGCTGGGCTCAGAGCTCAGAGCTCAGGGCTCAGGGCTCAGGGCACAGATTAGATCAGTAATCGGTGATCAGTAATCAGTAAATATCCATTACTTTCGCCTTTTAACTTTTATCTTTGTCCTTTTATCTTTTATCTTTTCTTCTTCCGTCTTCCGTCTTCCCTGCCCGACTGACTGCGTCAGCGGTCAGGCGGGGGTCTTCCGTCTTCCGTCTTCCGTCTTCCGTCTTTATTGCAGATACATATCCAGCCACTCAAAGAATTCCCTCTGCCATATCACCGAGTTATGGGGTTTCAGCACGAAATGGGTCTCGTCCTCGAAGAAGAGCAGTTTGCTCGGGATCTGGTGTAACTGTGCAGCCTGGAACGCTTCAAGGCTTTGGGTATAAGGTATTCTGAAGTCGTTGGCTCCCGTTATAATAAGTATGGGAGTATCCCAGCTGTTGACCATCAGGTGGGGAGAGAAGTTGTAGCTGCGTGGCATGTTCCAGTAGGGACCCTCGATATCCTTGTCGGGGAACCACAGCTCTTCAGTGCTTCCGTACCAGCTTGTGAAGTTGAACATCCCGCAGTGTGATATGAATGCCTTGAACCGGCCTCCGTGAATACCGGCGAGATAAAAAACGGAGAAGCCTCCATAGCTTGCACCTACTGCCCCAAGCCGCTCAGCGTCTACGAAAGGCTCTTTAGCCATCGCGTCGGTTGCATCGAGGTAATCACGCATATTCGCACCGCCGTAGTCGCCTGATATCTGTTCCCTCCACTCGCTGCCGAAGCCGGAGTTGCCGCGACGGTTGGGGGCAATCACTATATATCCCTTTGCTGCCATCATCTGATAGTTCCACCGGTATGACCAGCTCTGTCCGAGCGGACCCTGAGGCCCGCCCTTGCAGTAGAGAAGTGCAGGGTATCTCTTTGAAGGATCGAAATCGGGAGGATAGATTACCCACATCTGCAGATCCATGTAGTCCCTCGTTCTGATATACCTTTCCTCAAGCCTCCCCATTTTGATTGATTCGTATATCTCCCTGTTGATGAAAGTTATCTGATCCACCTTGCCTGAAGCCATGTCAACACGGGCAATTTCCGGAGCCATCGACATCGAAACAAGACCGGTGATCAACACCCCTGATTTGAGCTTCAAAGGGTTAAGATCATGTACTCCCTCTGTCACCTTTGCAACCCTGCCTGCTGAGATATTAACGGTGAATATCTGTGTGGTCCCAAGGTAGGGCGAGCTGAAATATATGTTCTCATTGTCTGCCCAGTTAATGTTTTCAACATTGAAATCCCATACTCCGGAGAGCCGGCTGCGACTGCCTCTGTTTATGTCGTAAATAAAGAGACGGTCAAGATCTGACTCATAACCATCCCTGGCCATGCTCTGGTAAGCAATTTTTGATCCGTCGGGTGAGAATACAGGGCACCTGTCATAGCCCGTGTTCCCGGAGGTAATGTTAACCTCTTTTCCGGTTGCAACCTCGTATAGGTAAATATCGGAGTTGGTGCTTTTTGAATACTCCTTTCCTGTAAGCCTTTTACTTGTATAGGCAATATATTTTCCGTCGGGACTCCAGGAGATCTCACTATCGTCAAAGAACGGAGCCAGTGGTGATTCAAATCTCTGTCCCTCCATAATATCTTTTCCCCCCGACACACTAATGCCGTCGAAAGATGCCACGAAAATATGGCTGTATGAATAATCGCTCCAGTAGTTCCAGTGGCGGTACATAAGGTCATTAATGATGCGCACCCTGGCATTTGGGAGATCATGTTTCTCGTTTGCCGTCTGGTCAAGCTTTACCCTTCTGGTAAACCAGATCCTGTCTCCTGCCGGCGAGATGCTGAATATTTCGAAGTCTGATAAACCACTTACTTCCTGTTTTTCTGAACCATCAGCGTTCATCGTTATCAGATTGCCTCCTTTAACGTAGGCGATCTTATTTCCATTATCGAACCATGCCGGAGAACTTCCGCCTGCGGCTGTCAGCCTTACAGGTTCACCTCCTGATGATGATATCTTGAAAATGTTTGTCTCCCTGGCTTCAGTTTTAAGATCAATGTTTGTAACCGTATAGAGAACCCACAATCCGTCGGGCGAAAGCGCAAATGAACCAAGCCTGCCGAATTTCCACATAATTTCAGGAGTCATAACCCCTGCCTCTTTCTCCTCTGCGGTAAGGCTGTTGTCGATTGTGGCTGCCGGTGGCTCGTCGGTGAATGTAGTTTGCTTATCGCATGAAACTGAGATAATAAGCATAGCGATCATCAGGAAGGCAGAAGATCTTCTCATGTCAAATATGGTTTATATGTGATTAGTTTTTTCTGAGAGCCTCGGTAATCTTTATCCTGAGCTCGTCGTAAAGTTCAGGGTTGTCCCTGATTATCTGTTTTACCGCATCGCGGCCCTGGCCCAGTTTTGTATCCCCGTAGCTGAACCACGATCCGCTTTTCTTTATTATATCAAAATCAACACCCAGATCGACTATCTCTCCCAGCCTTGATATACCTTCACCATACAGGATATCGAAATCGGCTTTTTTGAACGGAGGGGCAAGCTTGTTCTTTACAATCTTGACTCTGGTACGGTTCCCTACAACTTCATCTCCCTCTTTTATCTGGCTGGTCCTGCGTATGTCTAACCTGACGGAGGCATAGAATTTCAGTGCATTTCCCCCGGTTGTGGTTTCAGGGTTACCGAACATGACACCTATCTTGTCGCGGAGCTGGTTGATGAATACACACGAAGTATTGGTTTTATTTATGTTGGCGGTCAGCTTTCTGAGAGCCTGCGACATCAGCCGTGCCTGCAGACCCATCTTGGAATCACCCATCTCCCCTTCAATTTCAGCTTTGGGAGTGAGGGCCGCCACCGAGTCTATTACGATGATATCGATAGCGCCCGACCTGATAAGGTTATCCGCGATTTCAAGGGCCTGCTCCCCGTTATCAGGCTGTGAGATAAGCAGGTTCTCAACATCAACCCCAAGCTTTTCGGCATAGAACCTGTCGAAAGTGTGCTCGGCATCTATTATTGCAGCAATTCCTCCGTTTCTCTGGGCTTCTGCAATGGCATGGATGGCAAGAGTTGTTTTTCCTGAGGCTTCAGGGCCATATATCTCTATCACTCTTCCCCTGGGGATTCCTCCAATGCCCAGGGCAGCATCAAGTCCGATGGAACCCGTAGGAATGACCTGAATGTTCTCAATGGCATGGTCGCCAAGTTTCATTATCGTTCCCTTGCCAAAATCTTTTTCGATTTTGCCAAGTGTGACTTCAAGGGCCTTTAGTTTTTCCCTGTTGATCTCTTTGCGTTCGTTGCTCATATTACCGGTGTTTGATTATTTGTATAGTTTCAGGATCTGTGAAGTATGATCCTTTGAGTCGACCTTTTTGATGATTTGTTCAATTATTCCTTCTTCGTTGATAATGAAGGTAGTCCTTACTGTTCCCAGGAAGCTCTTTCCATAAAGGGATTTTTTCTTCCAGACTCCGTAGTCGTTCAATATTTTCTTTGATGTGTCAGCTATAAGTGGAAACGGCAGTGAGTATTTGGTGGCAAAATTACTGTGCGACTTCTCGCTGTCCATGCTTACACCAACAACTGCAAATCCCTGGTTGAGAAGTGATTCGTGATTGTCGCGAAGGTTACAAGCCTCTGCCGTGCATCCAGGGGTATTATCCCTGGGATAGAAATAGAGAACCAATTTTCTGCCTTTGAAATCGCTGAGTTTTACACTGTTTCCATTCTGGTCCGTACCCTCAAAAAAGGGAGCCTTCATTCCTTCTTTTAGTTCTTCCATATGATTTTGTTATTAGGGGTAAATTTACGAAATTTTATACGATAATTGCAGTCAGAACGGCCAAGGGTGTTCATAATTACCGGTTTTTGTATTCTATTGTAATATTAAATCAAAAAACTATAATAAGAGTTGTTATTATTCATAATTTTCCCCTGGTCAATATAGTATATTTGTATTCTGATTGTAAATCATAAATTCAGGACTATGCAGGTTGCCGCAAACAGGATGGGTAGTAAGTTTCTCCCTGACCCCAGCAGGGTAATTGCCCGTTTCCTTTATACTTCCGATGAAAGAAGTAAAGAGATTATTCGAAGAGTGATGGTTATGTCTGATGATGAAGTAAATATTGCGTTAAGCCAGGTTCTGAGAGGTTATGCCAGACGTCACAGGAATATTTCATTAATATTTGAGGCGCATTTCAATAAACTGGAGGGTCTGTTTAAAGAGCTGAAAATAAAGCTTAACAATAATAATAAACAGAGGAAAGCGCTTATAGGTTCATATTTCACAATGGAATATTCCATTGAATCTGCAGCTTTTTTTAATCCATCTGTTGTAATTGATCCCGATCAGTCGAAATTAGGTCCGGGTGAGAAAAGAGTGATTTTTAGTTTCAGGGCAACCGGCGAGGGCCATATTTCATCTATTGTTTTCCGTTCGGCTGTAATAGACAGGAATTGCAACCTGGTTATTGAACCTGTCGGAAAAATGCTGGCTGAAGCAGAACGGATCAAAAGGCATATTTACAATAAGAAATCCTTTATAAAGAAACTGGATGAGATGCAGGATTTCGACAATAAAATCAGTCCGGTCTTTGTATTGGAAAAGCTTGGCGACAGCTTTACCTACGGTGAATTGAAAAGAGCCGTGGAAGAGACAAGGAAGGCACACGCCCTTACACCCCATAAAGAATCCATAATTAATCAGATGATGTGGCTGGCAAAATCGCATTATGAACTTGACTTTTCGCTTGATTCGGTAATTTCTGAAAGAGTAATTTTTCCTACTTCAGAGACTGAAAAAAATGGCATTGAGGATGCACGCTTTGTCAGATTCACAGATGATAATGGCAACGTAGTCTATTATGCTACATATACTGCGTATGACGGCCATACCATCTTACCAAAACTGCTTGAAACAAAAGATTTTTACCATTTCAATGCATTGCCAATTCATGGTGAAATTGCCCGGAATAAAGGTATGGCTCTTTTCCCTAGAAAGATCAACGGTAAATATGCCATGCTGTGCAGGATAGACGGAGTAAATAATTATCTTGCCTATTCAGATAAAATTAATATCTGGCGCGAAGCCAAACTTATTCAGAAACCAAGATACCACTGGGAACTGGTACAGATTGGGAATTGCGGTTCCCCTGTCGAAACAAAAGAAGGGTGGCTTGTTATAACACACGGAGTAGGACCAATGAGGGAATACGTATTAGGTGCATCATTATATGATCTTGATAATCCTGAAAAAGAGATTGGAAGGTTAAAGACGCCTTTACTGGCTCCCAATGAAGAAGAAAGGGAAGGTTATGTGCCAAATGTTGTTTACTCGTGCGGTTCTGTTATCCACAGTGGTAATCTGATTGTTCCTTATGGAATGTCAGACTGCGCATCTACTTACGCTTCTGTTAATTTGAATGAACTCCTTGATGAACTTAAGATCTCAAAATTGCAGCAGCATTGAATAAAAAAAATTCAAAGACAGTTGCCGTTATAGTTGCTCACCCTGATGATGAAACATTGTGGGTTGGCGGAACCATACTGAGTAATCCATTGTGGAAATGGTTTATTGTTTGTCTTTGCAGGGGAAGCGATAATGATCGTGCTCCAAGGTTCTTTGAGACGCTACGAATTTTAGGGTCAGAGGGTAAAATGGGGAACCTGGACGATGGCCCGGAACAAAAGCCTCTGGACAAATATGAGTTGGAGCACACAATACTGCAGCTATTGCCCTCTGTTCATTTCGATCTGATTATTTCACATAATCCTAATGGTGAATATACAAGACATGTCAGACATGAGGAAACAGGTAAGGCTGTAATTAAACTCTGGCATAAAGGTAAGATATCTGCAAACGAACTTTGGACTTTTGCTTATGAAGATGGTGATAAGAAATACTATCCCAAACCTATATTATCCGCTAATGTCTGCAACTTGCTTACTGAACAGATCTGGCAAGAGAAATATAGAATACTTACAAAAATATATGGATTTGAAAAAGAAAGTTTCGAAGCAAGAACAACACCAAAAGCTGAATCGTTCTGGCAATTCACAAATTCTAATGATGCTCAAAAATGGTTAACCAATCTTAACATTATTATAACGTGAAAGTATTGCTATTGTATGATTATCCTGCTTCCCCGGGAGGGCTTGCAACCCAGGGAGATCTGTTATACAGAGGTCTTATTAAAATGGGAATTGATGCCCATGCTGTTAATTTAGAATCACCGCAGGAGAAGGAATGGTACTATCGCTGGTTTGAACCCGATGTTGTTGTTGGTATCGGCTACTGGGGTCATACACCCCATCTGGTTCTCCATCCGCAACGATTTGGAGTTCAGCCAGTACCATGGCTTGTTGCCGATGGTTATATTGCAAACTACCAGGAGGTGCTGAATGCGCTTCCGCTTATACTGGTAACCTCGAACTGGGTAAAGGAAATGTATGTCCGTGATGGCATTAATAGCGATATTATTGAGGTGCTGCCCGTTGGCTGCGATACAGATGCTTTTATCCCTTTTAAAAAAGACGGCCCGAAAATTTCAACCGTACGCGAAGCCCTGGGAGTTTCACCGGATCAGAAAATGATCCTGACTGTGGGTGGTGACGCTGCATCAAAAGGTGCACAGGAGGTAATGCAGGCACTTGCCATAATTGATACAAAAGCTCCCGACTGGAAATATGTATGCAAAGTATGGCCCCAACCAAGAACCAAACTTCAGAATCTGGCTGATCTGGAATTGGCAACGCACTTAGGCATCGAAAAAAATGTCATCTATACAACAAATACCCTGTCACGTAATTTCATGCCATACCTGATAGGTGCCTGCGATATATATGCTGCTCCTTCGCGGCTTGAAGGCTTTGGAATGCCACAGGTGGAGGCAGGCGCTTGTGAAAAACCCGTAATAGGCATTAATGCCATGGGAATGCTCGATACACTTGTTCATGGGGAAACCGCATTCCTGGCAAATGTAGCACAGAAAATTTTCGTGAACGAAGTGATTCTTGGCGACGAATCAGGCTTTGAAGAGAAACACAAGGTCGTATTTAAAGTCCCACGGGAAGTGGATTACAGGGCAAGTGTTCATGATATTGCTAACTACCTGATGGATCTTATGACCGACGAGGAATTATGTACTAAAATGGGCAAAGCCGGAAGAAAAAGGGTAGTCGAGTATTTTGACTACCGTGTAGTAGCAAAACATTTTGTTCAGATTATAAATAATAAACTGGGGATAACCTGAACTATCAAATCTATGAAAGACTCAGATCTGGCGGAAATAAGAGATGCAAAAAAAGCAGCTCTTGAAGTGCTCCTACATAATGCCCATGGCCCATTTCATGGACTTCCACGTACCGCTGGCTGGGGTTACCCGGAGCCTTATTCACGAGATCTGATGTTTTCCATTCTGGGAATTGGTGTTTCTGAGAATCAGAAGCTGATATTAAGCATCCGAACAGTATTAGAAACTCTGGCAGAAAATCAAACTGAACATGGTCATATCCCTTCACTTGTGCATGATAAGGAGGATCGTGGATCAAGTGATTCAACTCCTTTGTTTTTACTGGGGGCTGCCATTTTCAGAGAAATATCGGGTGAAGATGGTTTTCTTCAGGATGCTGTCAGTAAAGCCCTGACATGGATGGCGTATCAAAGCCCGTCAGATCGATACCTGGTTGCCCAGCAACCTACAAGTGACTGGCGCGATGAACAATGGGTTATGGGATATGGCCTTTTTGTGAACACCCTGGTATATAGCTATTTGCGGCTCCTGGGTCAGAACAAAATAGCAAATATTGTACGCCGCGAAATGAGCAGGTTCACCATTACCGCAGGAAGGATGCACAAACATGTCCACGAAGGCCTTGTAGTAAAACATAAACCCTACTATGCTTTATGGTCTTATAAAATATACAGCAGCGAACGTTTCGACCTGCTTGGTAACAGCCTCGCCATTCTATCAGGGGCAGCATCACCCACCCGTGCGGAAGCAATGATTTCCTGGATCGAAGAGGAATGCACAGACATGAGAAAAAGAGGTGAACTGGCAGTTGATCTGCCACCTAATTTCTTCCCCTTTATCAGACCTGAGGATCCTGACTGGCATGAACGATATTCAGTATATAACAACCCTGGAGAATACCATAATGGAGGTATTTGGCCATTTATATGCAGCCTTTACGTGGCAGCATTAGTCGCGGCAAAAAGGTACGAGCTTGCCGGGAAAAAGCTCATGGCACTTACCCATATTATTAAAACTTCAAATGATAGAAATATTGATTTTGGGTTTAATGAATGGTTTAAAGCCCAGAACGGAAGAGCCATGGGGCAGGATTGGCAAACCTGGTCAGCTTCGCTTTATCTTTATGCAGTAAAATGCGTTGAAGAGAAAAGAACTCCGTTCTTTGATAAGATAAGAAATTGTCCGGATGGGTCGACATTTAACAAGAGCAACAGCGACTGACATGACTGCTACTTATGTTTTTCTAAAACATTTCTATAAACCTCCAGATACCCTTCGATCATTTTTTGACGACTGAACTTCGAAGCAGCATACTCCCTGCAATACTTTCTGTCGATAGATTTAATATCATTTACTGCTTTTAACGCTTCGTTAATACTATTAACCAGAAACCCGGTCTTACCGTTAAGGATTAGTTCCGGCATAGCGCCTTTGTCAAATGCGATAACGGGTGTTCCGCAAAGCATTGATTCTGCAACGCTTAAGCCGAAGGGTTCCTCAAAACTGATCGGATGTAAAAGTGCATAAGCTTCACCGAGGAGCTTATCCCTTTCCATTGGCCCCGAATTGCCCGTATATACAACGTCATTATTGTTTATGAAGGGC
>Ga0334882_1004698_pt1 | contig 11317 bp, 14 predicted proteins | sample GraSluR1_MG_5_FD_207226 | JGI IMG/M metagenome (GOLD analysis project Ga0334882, IMG submission 207226) | Sludge microbial communities from methane-producing bioreactor in Wageningen University, Netherlands - Granular Sludge_15_04-R1 | ecosystem: Engineered > Bioreactor > Anaerobic >... | reverse complement strand
ATTTTACGCGTTAATTCATGTTATCGTGCGTTAATGAGCATTAATATGTATTAATAGATGCTAATGGTTAGCTTCAACTTACGTTCTACATGGAGAGAATTGTACCAGTAAGAGTGCTCACGGATAGCCATTCCGCGAGCTTTGCTCACTATCTCATTCCATGGATTGTAATTAACAATTATCCAACCGTAACTATGCCAAAAAAGTGTGCCAAAATCTCTAAAAGTACATGCTTTTTGTACCCGCTTGGGGCATATTTCCCACCTTCGAAAGTCTATCTGCCATCTCGTTACCTGCATTCATGCCTAGTTCGGTGTAGTCCGACATAATTGGGCTTATCAACATTGGAGGACAGCAAAATGCATGTAAAACCTATCTATCCAACAGATTTCAAGACTTACGACGAGGCCGTAGATCTCAACACACCCCTTATCGAAGGAACACTGATTTCAAAACGATACTGCAGCCTTCTCCCAAGACTCGCATCAAGCCAAGTCCAGCAATTGGCTGCCTCAACCGAAGACAATCCGGTAAAAATTTGCGGTTCAAATTTTACATCAATGATTTTCCCTTTGCTGGTACAAACAAAACTCTGTAACGCAGCTACCTAGGAGGAAGTAATCCAAGTAATCGGCAATTTCAGATTTGCTCTCGACCAAAGGAGCTGAGGCCAATACTCCACTGGTAATCCACCAGCCATTTGGAGTGTAATCTTTCACAGTTGGCGCCACCGCTATGCAACGAAGATGGCTGATCTTGTTGGTGAAAGAAGTCTTGTATTGGCCACAGGTCACAAAACACAGGCGATGTTAGAGCATTATGCCACCCATGCCAAAGAGATTCATTTCAAGGCTGTCAGTGTAGTGCCAGAAAAGGCTTTCAGACAAGGTAAAGTGAAGTACTATATACGGGGTGAGAGCGATTCGAAACAGTGGTTTTCGGGTCGTTCTTTCATTGTTATATTGGGGAAAACTCTTGAGCAGCCAAGTTCTGGGGTAATGTGTACTCCAGAAGAGGAGACAACAGAAAATGTAGGAGTTTCTGTCAGAACTGAGAGTGATCTGGCCGGGTGCAAAAGCAGTGCAAGTGTTACGATTTGCTTTGGAGCGGTGCATTTAATCAATGGATAATGCCTTTGCCGCATTGAGACGCTAGTATTAACGCCTAGAGAATAACAGAATACTCGAAAAGCTAATTGTGTGCTAAAACAATACGTGAGCATCATCTGAGAGGAAAAAAAAGAATGGATGAAAAAGTTGCTGTTGTAACAGGAGCAAGTAGCGGAATCGGGAAGGCAATCTGTAATAGGCTTATGAATAATTCATATTGCGTAATTGCAAATGGGCGTACGATCAACAACGTTTTTCAAAATCAAGATAACCTGATACTGAATAGCTGTGATTTGCTGGATGAAAAAACTGCGGATACATTACTGGAAGAAGCATTAAGGAACTATGGCAGGTGTGATGTCCTTTTTGTAAATGCCGGGATCATTGAATCCAATACCATCGACCTGATTGATATAGATAAAATGTGCCTAATGCTTAGGTTGAAGGTAGAGATGTCTTTTCGATTGATCTATACCTTCCTGAAATATTTCAGGAAAATTGGAAGAGGTCACGTCATCATTACATCAAGTGTTATGGGAACTAAAACCCGGGAAAATTCAGGTGCGTACGCTGCCTGCAACCATGCGCTGGAAGCATTGGCTGAGTCCCTGAGAATGGAGTTGTCGGACACAGATATCAAGATAACATGCATAGAGCCAGGATTGGTAGAAACGAATCTGCACAGGGATTGGGTTATCAAGCCTAAAGAACTACTGAATATATCCCATGCATTATCGCCTGAAGATATAGCTGATGCAGTTATAGACATTCTTAACAAACCTGATCATATCAGAATTCCAAGGTATATGATTTTGCCTAAGGGGCATAAGATTTGATGTAGGGAAATACCCTATATTAGTGGATATGTTCCTCAAAACCTAAACGGTGTTGATATGTTTTCACATGCCTCGAAAATACCCAAACTGAGAACGACTCAAATACAGATGTTTTTGGGTCGTTTTCTCCCAGTAATATGGGAATCTCCGAAACGAGCTTTACCGGTTTTCATACTGGCCAACTAAATTGGAAAATTAAAACCAAAGGCAACCAGCAAGCAAAGGTACAGGCTCAGTGGAGTCGGCAAGCAGGCAATATGAAGTGATTTCTGGTCCGGTTCCTACTTTCAACTATTGATACATGTAGTGCTGTATACTCTGCTGTATGAAAATAACGCGAAGGAGGTACATTGCATAATCGAGATACATATCCAACAGACCATAAAGATTATGATGAATTATTGGAGTTTACCTACGGGAACTTCAATGAAATCGCACTTGAGACACCATTAATCGATGGGACAAACATATCAAAACGTTTTTGTAAACTTTTCCCCAAGGTAGCATCCAGTCAAATCCAACAATTGCGGGTTTCAACGGAAGACAAACTCATGAGAGTTATTGGACAGAATTTCGCAAACATGATTGTCCCATTTGATTTCTACAATGAGCTTTCCAGGACAGAAACAAAAGAAGAACTGACACTCATATCTACCAAATTTCATTTGATGTGGGATCAGGGATATGACCCCGATCGGATTCCTTCTTCACATAATGTAGACTTCAGTCAAGAATTCAAAAAAGGTTACCAGAAGTTGGTAATGCCCTTCACAAACAAACGTATTCCCTATTCATTGATTGAGAAAACCAAGCAGGCGTTTAGTGAATTCAAGAGTCGAATACTGGTTTTCTCTTGGGCACCCCACATAACTCACCCCGTTAAAACCTTTGAGTACAGGCTCCAGAAAATTGCTGAAGATTACTATCAGGATAAACTGACGGACATACTGACTGTTTATCCAGTCTTCTCAGATGGCGTTGGCGCTTGTATGTCGGAATGGAACCAGGTGATCACCATAAAATGGTGTGATGTTATCCAAGACTATATACGGGCTATCGAAGATTCTCAGTATCAACGGGAATCGGAGCTGCTAAACGTATTATCAGAAAAGGCTGTATCCTTAGAAATGTTCATGTCGCTAAGTATTGAGACAGCTTTGATATTGCAGAATGAAGCCGAACAACAGTATCAACAGCGCCTTGAAAACAAACAGCAAACAAAGTCCAGCGCTGAACAGTATCCCCCGCTAATCCTCTGGAGACGGGGTGAAAAGAACTTGCAATCTCTTTGGAAAATATTGGCAGAAAACGGATACATTGAACACAAGGAGTTTCACCAGTTCCTATGTAATCATTTCCAACTTGTTGACAAGGTCACTGATACTGTAAAAGTACCATTGATACAGAAAATCGTTTGGAAAAGTTCAACTGTCAATCTTCTAGAGATGGTTGAAGCTCTCGAACGTTTTAACATCATCAGCGCTCATTCATTCAATAGGAAAACTAGTACGGGGAGGACGGGTAGAATACGTAATCTAATCCATAGCCATTTTTGCCGTCCAAATAACAAGGAAATTTCTCTTGCTGCTATCCGACAGGCAGCACATAGGAGGATTCCCGAAATGAAAATTGATTATGGTTTCAATCACACTATCTTGAAAAGCATTCGCTCAATGCAATGATACCATGTAGTGAGCAGCCAGCCGGTTCAAATCTAACTTGAATCGGTTTTTTACAATTTTGTGTCACACATACATTTCAATTCTATTTCTTTTAATCACATTAATTTACTTTAATTTCCCAATTACTATCACACAAGTGTCACACAGATTAGGAGACGCATGAAGATTCGTATATTTTCATGTCTATACGGGTAGCGCATGTTATCCAAATATCTTTTCACGGAGATGGTTATATGGCCACACAAACAGATTATACCACCCTGCTTACCTATGAGGAGGTTGCATCAATCCTCCGAATCCATCCACAAACACTTCGACAATGGGTCTCTTTGAAGAAATTTCCCCATTTGAAGATTGGTTCCAATGTTCGATTCACCATGAAGATGGTAGATCAATATATCAAATCAACACTCGTTGAGCCTAAAAGTTCAATCGGCAATTGCACCAAGGAGATGGTAAATGACTAATACCTCTGAGAAGAAAAGATTTCTGACCATCAAAGAATTTTGTATTGAAGCCAGAATTGGCAGAACAACGCTTCACCGATACATGAAGCAGGGGATCGTACCATATTCAAAAATTGGAAGCAGGGTTCTGATTGCTGCCTCCTTGCTCGATCGGTTGGAAGATACGGCAACAAGAGGCTCTGTATGAAACGCGAGAGAATCCTTCCTTCACATCTGGATGAAATCTATGACCAACTCGTCTCCCTGCTCGAACATGCCCCTGACCATGGAAAGATCACGCTCAGTATTCATATCCGTGACGGTATTCCGCAGCGATACGAAACCTCCCAGGAATCGTCAATCCTGCTCAAGCGGAATACAACGGTTTGACGCAATGCAATCATGAAAAGAGGTCAAGGAAAGTGCATACGGGGTGTTTCTCAACCAGAACAAGTCTCCTCTTCCAGAAAGTGTGGCAAAGGCGGTTCGCCTATACCGTCGTAAGCGCTGTTGCGTCACCAGAAACGTATCGTTTTTAATGGAATCGACTGTTGGAAATATGGGAGGACACCCTTCAGGTGAATAGAGAGCCACAGGCATCGGAGATTACCAATCTGTATCTCACAAAGAAATTCGGAGTGATAAACGAAGAGACCCGTTATCCAGTTAAGGGATTTCTTCAAGCGATTTTATCCATATTAGTTGAAAAGCATCGTGATCAAAATTCAGAGGAAGGTTCTTTCAACCAGCTGTTATTGAAAGCTTTGATACTTCAGGAAGAAGGAGGTCTTGACCATGGCGAAACTTGCTAAACGCTACATCGGCCATGATGAGAGCGCATCAAGGGATGAGAAGATCCTGAAGATGCGGGAGAAATACGGGGCTCGAGGATACGGCCTCTTCTGGGAGATTGTTGAATATCTGTTTACCACCAATGGGAAGGCGGAACTCAATATAAAAATAGTAAGCCTGGCAATCGGAGAGGATGTGAGAACTGTGAGGAACTTCCTGACTGATTGCATCGATGTTTACCAACTGTTCGAATCAGATGGGAAATACTTCTGGTCGAATAGGCTCCTATCCCAGATAGATCAAATCATTGCTATCTCCGCGATGAAAAGCAAGGCTGTACGGAGCAGGTACGACAAGCAATCTTGTAAAGCATTAATCAATAACGATATACCTACGCAGAATGTCACCAAGGATCCCTACACCTGTACTACTGATGTACTACAGGTGAACAACAGCTCTGCTACTATAGATGAAATAAATGAAATAGAAGAAATAGATAGTAGTCATCAGAAGGGGAACCAATCAAACAGGTTGGTCAAACCAACCATGGAAGAAATTGAGGCATATTGCATTGAGCGAAAGAATGCCGTCGATCCCATCCAATTCTTTGATTATTACGAAGCCAATGGCTGGAAGGTAGGCAGGAACTCCATGAAAGATTGGAAAGCTGCAGTTCGTACTTGGGAGCGCAACGAGAACGGTGGAAAGAAGCCCAAGGCAGCCGATCAAGACGATCCCTATGCAGAACTGAGGTAAAAGGATGCAGGAAGAACGCTATTTCATAGGCCAGATTCTCTGGGATCCAACCATACTCAATAAAACCATCGTTACTCCATCGGACTTTCAGGGCGAACAGGAACGGGGTGTCTTTGAGGCAATGTTGACCCTCTCCCGGGAAAATAGAGTGGTTGATGAAAACTCGACTGCAAAGAAAAGCGGGATACCACTCGGCACCATTCTTGACCTTAAAAGCAGCAATGTCATCTGTGCAACCTGGGAGCATTATCAGAAGGTTCTTATCGATGCCTCACGGGTGAGAGCCATCAAGAAGACTTGTGAGCGAGTTCTTAAGAGCGATCAGCCCGCAGATGCTTTGGTCGATATGTTCATTGAGGAAACCCAGGATGTGAGAGGCAGGATGGTATTCAGACCCTGTGCACTACCCTCTTGTATCGAGGAGAGCATTGCTGCCCTTGAAGCTCGAATAAAGAGTAAGAAGATTCCTGGGCATGCAACTGGATACCCGATCTTGGATTCATGTATTGGCGGCCTTCAGAAAACTCGCTTGTATTATGTAGGTGCACGTCCTTCACAGGGCAAGAGTACCCTCCTGATGAATCTGGTGGTCAATTGCAATGTCCCCTGTATCATCTTTTCTGCAGAGTCGAGCAAATCGGAATTTGCCGATAGGATGATCATCCGCGAGAAAAGGATCAACAGCAGCCAATACTACAACGGGACCCTTACAAAAGACGATGCCAAGAAAGTGGTAGAGGCAAGCAGTGAACTCTATGATAGGAATTACATCATTATCCATGATGAGCCGAACATCCCGCTGTCAAGGCTTGTCCAAATTGCACGTGATGCTAAACGATACAACAAGGTTGAGGCAATATTCATCGATTACGTACAACTTTTGGTATTCCATGATCAGTCACGCCCAAAGAACGAGCAGGTCTCAGAGATTTCGAAGCTGTTGAAGCAACTGGCAAGAGAGCTGGATGTACCTGTTATATGTGCAGCACAACTGCGTCGAGATGCAGAGGGCAAAAAGCCGCAGTTGAGTGATTTCTCTGATTCCACACAGCTTGAACGGGATGCTGATGTAGCAATCATGATCTACCACATCGACAAGAAGGAAAGCAATGACAACAATCGTGAGACTTTCTTGCTGATCGAAAAGAACCGGGATGGCCGGCTCGGGTATATTCGGATGAACTACCACCCCGAATTCATGCTCTTCGAGGAAGCATGCAACCAACAAATACCGAGAAGAGAGGCTGAATGAACCCCTTGCAGCTTCGGTTCCTCATGGCACCATTGTCAATGAGAATACAGTTACACTGATGATATACGGTTGGGAGGGAGCGATGGAAACTGATAGTTTAAAAACAACGGAGCAAATACAGAAAATCGCGGAAGTACTTTTATCTACTTCAAACGAGGTATTAGCAAAGTTGTTTATGTACGCGGATGAAGAACCTCTGAAGGTCGAAACGGCAGAGGAATTTATGATTGTTTCCGAAATTCTATACAAGGTTAGTGCCAAAGTGGTTGAGTTGAAAGAGTATAACAGGATCTATGGAAATGAATCTGAAGAGGGATAAAACCCAAGATACCTCGATCTGGGAGAGACAGGAGGGAGAAACAGCCAAAGCCTATGCTGCTTTCTGTGCCTATAGAGATTACGGAATCGATAGGAGTATACAGAAAGTAGTTAATAAGTATATAGAAAATGCTTGGTCCATGACACTGCTCCTCAGGTGGTCGGCCAAGTACAATTGGGTCAAGAGATGTGTTGCGTTTGATTCCTACATGGATAAGGAACGTCAGAAAGAATATCTCGTGCAAACGCTGGAGATCAGCAGAAGGCAGGCACAGAATGCAAGACGCATCCAGGACATCGCCCTTGAGCGGCTTTCCAGTCTGGATCCATCCACATTAACCAACCAAGAGTTGTTGAGATACATCGAGGTGGGCATGAGGCTTGAGCGGGAAGCCCTGGCATGCGGGACTATGACCTCAAGTATTGAGGAATCAACCAAAGAATCTGTTTTCATTGCTAATCGGGTTAGCAGAGATATACAGGAGAAGGCTGAAAGTCTTCTAAGAATGAGAGGATAATGAACATCAATGTGCTCAATATCTCTCAGAGATGGGGAGTACTGCTACTGATCATCGAGTGCAAGCTATCAGGGTCGTTGACGCAAGAGTTACGATGTATTGCAGAATACAATGTTAAGGCGAGAACACCCCGAACTCCAAAGCCCCTGATGCTCATATTGGATTTTCCTAAAAGTTCAGGAAAGTTTCTTTTGCCTATGTAGGAGGTGAAAATAATCCCCAGTTTCTGAGAGGCTGATGAGTTTCACCCACAATCTATGGAGTCAACCAGGTTAGAAATGCCTAGGAAAGTACCAGGCTAGATGCAGCTTCGGTAGAATTTCCCATCATTATGCTGCACGCTATGTAATGAGTATCAAACATATGATATCTTTGCCCACTCCAGTAAAAATTCGATATAGCCTATCAACTATCATCTATCAAATGATATAGGTGATATAATGATACCAAGATTGCATGATAGGGAGGCCATCGGTGGCAGAAAAGGATACTTACAGAGAATTATCGGAGAAGATGGTCAGGGTGTTCGGGGCGGAAGTCTTCAGGAGCCAATCGGCAGAGCGGTCGGAGATTACAGCGATGGTCTCGAGGCTGGCGGACCAGATAGGGCTGGAGAACGTTACGGAGTTGAGTCTAGTGGGTATCCGGGAGATTCTGGACGGAGAGTGCGACCCGATAATACACGTCAGCTCGCTGTAGTATTACCGAATAAACACATGCTCTCGATGCCAATGCAAGAAGGGCAAATGCTCTTCCCTAATCCATCGGAGCTTCATTCCTTGCTTAATACCAAGAACGTTCAATGACGCTGATTCCAATCTCTTGGATACCAACAATGTTCCTTGGTCATCAAAGGTGATAAAGCCCTTATCGAACAATCGATCGAATCGAGCCTCCAACAGGAATCCATTGAACACATTGAGTCTTTCCTCAGCTGAGGTGCAATCCTTCCAAGGTTTGGCATGGCTGGCAAGCAGCAATTTAGGTTCTCCGAGACTGGTCAGTGCACAACGGCCTTCCCAGTAGGACAGCATATGATCGCGGTAGATATCCTGACCAACTCTTTGCTCAACCTCTCGACGGACTTCGGTCTCATCGATTGAGAGATCATGTATCTTTGCTTCGAACTCAAGCAGCGGAGAGTTGGGCAGAGATCCAGCCAACAAAGAAGCATCACTCAGAATGGTACGCAGCACATCAAGGTCCATAATCGGATAAGCAACAAGATCACCGTCCTTTCTCCGAAGCTCATTACCCAAAGCAGTCGAGTTGAAGGAAAGAACAAATCCTCCCCCAACACCCAGCTTCACAAGGCACGTGAAGCGATGGAGAGCTGAAGAGAGTTGGATGGTATCACTTGCAAGGACTAAAGGATCTACTTCCCAACCTGCACTATAGGCAATTGGCTGGATAGTACTGTATACATCTATTGCCATAATTCAGGTTGCCTCTCTTGTCTATCCCAGGCTTCCAGAACCAAGCGCATGGTTCGATATTCACCATATTCACGAATCTCTTTGTTCTTCAATCCAGGGAATGTTTGTGAAGGATAATCCTTTCCCATCACCGATTCAGGATCAAGGATATACATAAGCTCTTCTCGGTTGAGACCGTATAAACGAGCGTAGAGAGCATCAAGTTCTGCTCGATAAGTAGCACGAGATTCAGGGTCCCATAGGTGCAACTGAGTATCCTTTGAGTTGGCCATTAGCCTAGAGGTATACATTAGATCAGCTCCTCTAGATGTAATATAATCTATCACCTTCCCAGTTATACTATTGTAATCAATTACCGGAAACTGCTTAACATAGAATTGGTTGAGATTGGTACCTCCAACCTTTTGTCTCACAATAAAGTCAAATACCAGGGAACTCATATTGACAGCCAAAATAATAGTATTTTCTCTGTTTAGGCCAAATATGATTGTTCCGGAATTGCCCAATCCTCCCCTCGGGAAAATAAATGGAATGAAAGTTCTTTCATTCGTAGAGTTAGAAATATTTCGGAATCCCATCAACCATTTCGGGCTCCTCTGATCCATCACCTCATCCATCTTCTTCATCAGGTTGTCAGCAGTAGCCAGCTGATTAAGCTCCTCGTCCTCACATGCAGCCATAGCTATTCTCAGCTGGTGTTCTTCCCCTATATACCAGGCTTTCCTCACAGAATCGGGAACATCGGCAATCCGATTCAGAACCTCTCTCTTTGGAACCCAGTATCTTGGAGTAACCTCATAATCAGGATTCATCTTTTCTTCCAAGGTAACATCCCTGACTGTCCCATCAGGCTCATACGTCGCCCACCGGTGATCATACTGATGTAGCATCTTGGCTTCATAGAGTGGATAGCTATCAGCTTCAGGAGAATCCAAAAAGAGTGAGGAATCATTCGACATATGAAACATAGTTGAGAACTGAACACCCCATGGATTACCTTCATCACCCTTCGAGTCATCAATCAAAACGGGCACTTTCCTATAGATCTTCTTCGCAAGCTCAGCGTCCATCTTGCTTCTGAAAATGGGAAGTGTATGCGTATTGGGGTTGATCAAATCAAAGTCTTCCGCCGTCAACTCAAAGTGACGTCTATCATCTTCTAGCTCCTGGATGGAGTGCAGGAAGCAGGCGAAATCAGCTGAATGAGAGGAACCCAGCGTAAGCAGACTGAATTTGTAGCTATTATGAACAGAAGGGAAGATCCCTTGGTTTTCAAAGTCATACAAGCCAACCAAGCCTTTCCCTTCAACAAATGATGCAAATAATCTCTTTGTTGAGTCATCTGTGGCTATTCCTGTTGGGACTATGATTCCTGCCCTTCCCTTATTCTTCTCTCGAAGTTTGCTTACCAGTTCAGCGAAAAGTGCATAGAGATTTGTATCACCTATACCTGATAGTGGGTAATGTCCATACTGCTCTTCCTTGACATGAATGAAATTGCTCAAGGCATCTGCCTGATGCTCCTCTGCAAGAAAGTCTTGGTAGAGCATCTTGTCAGCTTCAGATCCGGTAGCAAGCTTCTCAATCAAGGCTTTTCTCTTCGATGCATTCTGGGCTTGGGCTATCTCCGGATTACGCGAAGCAAAGAACTCTTGCTCCTTGATAGTAATTTTCTCCCACGGAGGATTCCCCAGCACTACATCAAATCCGCCTCTTGCAAACACCTTGGGGAAGGCAAACGGCCAGTGCAACACATTGGCTTTCTTGCAGGCCTCTCTTGCTTGCTTGATTGCTTCCAAGTCGGTCTCCGATGGCTGATGCATGACCTTGAAGCGATATAAGGTTTGCGAAGTGGGTACTGCTCTCCCTGATCGTTTCTGCATCAGGAATGCACCAATATAGATGTCGGAAGCAATGTAATCGTCTTTGCTTTCTATCTGCTCCCTGTATTTGTGGTATTCCCGTGCCTTCTGTTCAACATCAGTGACACTCTCTTCAGGCATTGAATCAACCTGCCCAAACATATCTTCATTTCTACCTGAAATGATGATATTGGTCTGCTCAGGAATCTCAAGCTCCTGCTGATAGCTCTTCAACCCAATCGCATTCTGTTTTGCGAGGTTTGCACAGTACTCCTTGTCATCACCGGTAAGCTGCTTGAAAGCATCTTTG
>Ga0334882_1004697_pt1 | contig 11321 bp, 15 predicted proteins | sample GraSluR1_MG_5_FD_207226 | JGI IMG/M metagenome (GOLD analysis project Ga0334882, IMG submission 207226) | Sludge microbial communities from methane-producing bioreactor in Wageningen University, Netherlands - Granular Sludge_15_04-R1 | ecosystem: Engineered > Bioreactor > Anaerobic >... | reverse complement strand
ATAAAGTTCTACTATTTGATTCTTAAATTCCGTTGTATAATTATGTCTCTTTTTTGTTTCCTTTTTTTCAGACATGATTAATTTCCCCTTTTCTATAATTATTTTATTATATCATGTTCCTAAAAAATGTTTTATTTATTGTAGCCTATCCAGACTATAGATGTAGAAAGTGAGGAAGGTAAATATACAAACATAACGGTTGCGTTGGATTTAGATAAATAAAGAAAATATAGGGCATTCCTTAAGGTAAATCTAAGTTTATTTTAATATAATTTTAATCTTAAGTATAGATAATTTATATCATATATTTATTATATTTTATTTATCTGTTGTAACTGGAGATATTATTAATTGTCATTATAATAATATCCATTATTTCAGGAATAGTTGCATTTATTGAAGAAAAGAGAAATGGAGGTGATAGCGAAGATGATATCATTAATACAGAATCTTGATAATTCTATTCTCGTATATATAAAGAATAATATGCATGGATATATAATGGATAAAGCTATGCTCATAATAACCTCTTTAGGCAACGTAGGAATTATATGGGCTGTGATCTCCATCTTACTAATGAGTAATAAAAAATATAGAAACATAGGTTTTATGGCTTTAGGAGCTTTAATATTAAGTACGATTTTAGGGGAAGGAATATTGAAACATGTAGTTAAACGCATAAGACCGTCAGCAGATATACCAGCAGTTAATCTTCTGATTTCAAAACCTTTATCATATTCATTCCCGTCAGGACATACTACTTCTTCGTTTGCAGTTGCAGGAGTATTAGCAAAATATTTTAAACCATATTCAGTTGAGTTTTTCAGTTTGGCAACTTTGATAGCTTTTTCAAGATTGTATCTATATGTTCATTATCCTACAGATGTTTTAGCTGGTATAGTTTTAGGGTTAATTTGCAGTAAAATGACTATTTATTTTTTCAATAGAATGAGTCAATCAAAGCAGTTAATATGTAAAAAAGGTGATTAGATGTATTTAAGTATTTTCAGAAGAATAAATATATTTGATAATTATATTTTATTTGCTATTAAAAAATATATGCAAAATAAGTATTTAGATAAATTAATGCCTATAATAACAAGTATGGGAAATTTAGGAGCTATTTGGATTATGATGGCTGTAGTTTTAATCTTAGATAAGCCATATAGATTAATTGGTAATATGGTAATACTTACAATAATAATAAGCACCATTGTTGGGGAAGGAATAGTAAAACATATAGTGAGGCGAGTTAGACCATGTAATAATGAAAATAATGTTAGTCTCTTGATTTCGAAGCCAATATCATATTCATTTCCCTCTGGACATACTGTATCATCTTTTGCTGTTGCTGAAGTGCTATCCATGTATTTTAGTCAATATAAGCTGATATTTATAGGTATAGCATTTTTAATAGCTTTATCGAGGCTATATCTATATGTTCATTATCCAACAGATGTTATAAGGAATCATAATTGGAATACTTTGTTCTAAGTTAATCTTTATAATTTTACGAGGAGGATATTTAGCAAAGTTTGATATCCTTTTTTGCTCATTTATCTTGTAATACTTTTATTCCAGCACTATTTATAGATATTATTTTGATTAAATTCTGTTTCAAGATTAAGTTGTGTTTGAAAACTAAATATTGCACAGAAGCTGAGTTTTAGTTAAAATATAATAAAAAAACTTGTGAGATTGTAAATATGGCACAAAAGTTCATCAACATAGGGCCGATGATATATTGCTTTGAGATATATCATAGTTCCTTTTGTTTATGAAAAATCAACGTTTGTAGGAGTATAATTTTTATGAAAGACAGAATATCGATAACAGATTTAGCAAGACTTAGAAATGTAACTACTGAAACTCTAAGACATTATGATAGAATAGGACTTTTCAAACCAATATATGTTGATCCGAGAACCAATTATAGATATTATTCTATTTTGCAGTACGAAAAACTCGGCACGATAAAAGAACTACGCCAACTCGGAATGTCACTTAAGGAAATAAAAGAATATTTCGATAACAGAAGTGCAAATAAATCACTTTCAATATTGAAGAAAAGACATATAGAACTGAAAGATAGAATAAGAAATCTCAGTGTATTGGAAAAGAATATATCGGAGAAAATTGAGTTTTTAGAATCTGTAATTAAAGAGTCAAATACAGATGAAGTTGTACTGAAAAAATTCCCGGATAGAAAGATAATTACCTTTGGCAGGGTAGTTAAGAATAAAATTGACTTAAGTTATGAATTTCTTGAGCTCGAAAATAGTCTTCAGGAGATTTCACCTATTTTGGCAAGTAATAGACTGGGATTTATAATACCTGAGAAGAATATTCAATCCTTGAATGACATGAATTCAAATAGAGTATTTGTATTTTCAAAGGGTAAATCAAAAATTGATGAAAGCTGTATTAAAACTGTAGAGGGAGGAACTTATGCCTGTATATATAACATTGGAAAGCCATGGCATAGAGAAAAAAGTATAAATAAATTAATCGAATTTATTAAAAATGAAGGATTTGTGATATCTGGAGATGCACTTCGGGTTGCACAAATTGATATAACAGTGACTGATATTCTAGATGAAGAGTGCTTTGAAATACAAATTCCAGTTAGATAACCTATTGATATGAAAATATTGATAGGTTATTTTTGATTATTAATATTGACATTTGTGTAACACAAAAGTTTATAATTATAACAAATATTTTTAAGGGAGGTGTGAAAATTGGAAAATAACATTTATCAAGATATAAAGTTGATTTCGCAGGAATTAAAGTCGGAGGTTGTGTCATTTGCCCGGAAGTTGATTCAAACTCCAAGTATCAGCGGATCAGAATATGAGCTGAGCTGTATCCTGCTGGACGAAATGAAAAAACTTGGTTATGATGAATATTTTAGAGATGATCAGGGCAATATTGTGGGTATTATAAATGGAGAAGAGGATGGACCGACTATAATGTACAATTCCCACATGGATCATGTTGGTGAAGGGAATCTTGAAAACTGGAGAGGATATGATCCCTATGGTGGGAAAATTGACATATGTGAAGTAGATGACAGTGACGGGACAAAAAAAGAAATGACTGAGTGCATCCATGGTAGAGGCGCCTCTGATGTAAAGGGAGGAGAGGCGTCCCAGGTTTATGCAGGAGGAGTACTTGTAAGATTAAAAAAGATGGGATATAAATTTAAAGGAAAATTCATGTTTACAGGTGTTGTTATGGAAGAACCTGCAGAAATGGTTGGAATGAAACATCTCATAGAAAAAACACTTCCATCCCGTGGTTTGACTTATGATGCCATGATTACATCAGAGGCTTCTTCATTAAAAATATATTGTGGGCATAGGGGTAGAGTTGAAATACTTGTTACCGTCTATGGCAGGACTTGTCATGGCAGTACGCCCTGGTCCGGAATAAATGCTATATATAAAGCAATACCACTGATATGTATGATCAAAGATGATCTTTCAAAATCACTTCCAGAGGATGAGAAACTTGGCAGGGCATCAATATCACTTAATATAATAGAATGCAGCCCGGGAGCTCTTTCTATTGTACCGGATAAGTGCATGCTCTCTATCGACAGACATCTCATACCTGGTGAAACTCCAAATATGGCATTAAAACAAATTCAATCGTTAATTGATGAAATATCGTCAAATGATGCAGGATTCAAAGCAGATGCTGTAATAAAATCATCACTTGAAAAATCATATACAGGAGTAGAATATGAAGTGCCTAAAATAATGGAACCATGGAAAATTTCACAGGGCCATGGATTTGTAAAATCTGCTGCAGCTGCAATTGAATCGGTTGGGCAGAAAGTAAAGTATGGCTATTGGTATTTTGGAACGGATGCGAGTAAAACTGCTGGCATCGATAAGAAACCCACTATTGGATATTCACCTATGCAGGAACAGTATGCACATAGTCCGTATGATAAAGTGAGGATTGACTATATTGTAAAATCCATTGCAGGGAATACTGCTATTTTTATAAAGGCTTCGGAAGGTGATTCTGAAATATTTAAATTATTATAATCGATTGTCCATTGTAAGGAGGAAATGGTTGTGAAAAAAACTTATGTTAAAAAAACTTATGTTAAAAACTCAACTGGAGTTTTAAAGAAAGTATTATTGTGTCCACCCACATATTTTGAATTTGAACCAATTAACGTGATAACTGAGGACTGGCTTGACAAGGGGGAAATATCGGATAAAAAAGCTTGCTTGAGAGAACATGCTGAATTAGTACAGGCTTATAAAGAAAATGGAGTAGAAGTTGTAATGATGGAACCTGATCCAGATTTACCCTATGAGGTCTTTTCAAGGGATTTTGGAGGATGTGTATCTGAAGGATTTATAATGGGAAGGTTCAGAGAACCTGTACGTCAGGGAGAAACTGCCAGATATGAAGCGAAGATGAAGGAACTTGGAATACCATGTGTTGCAAGATGTACATCAGGTGCATATGAAGGAGGGGATTTTTGGTTCCTCGATGATTATACATTAGCGCATGGAGTTATAGCAAGGACTGATTTTGATGGTGCCGAAAATGTAAGAAGGCAGTTAAATGAATTGGGATATGAAATGATTATCGTACCTGCCTTAAGGCAGAATCTTCATCTCGATATGTGTTTCAATATAGTTGCTGAAAAAACAGCTGTAGTATGTAAGCAAGCACTACCTTATAATTTTTTAAAATGCTTGAAAAGAGAAGATTTACATTAATAGATGTACCACAGGAGGGAGTATTCAGACATTATTGTAATCTTCAAGCTCTTGGAAATGATAGGGTAATAAGTTTTAAAAATAATAAAAGGGTAAATGAACAGCTTGAAGCTCTTGGAATAAAAACTGTGAAGCTTGATCTCGTTGAGATACTTAAAGGTGGAGGTGGACCACACTGTATGACATTTCCATTGGAAAGAAAATAGATATTCTATAATGAACATAAATGTGATATTATTATAAAATACAATAAAAATCTATTTAATTTTCAATGAAAGGGAATATATATTATGAAATCGAAGCTGATTGGTTTTTTATGTTTATTTTTAGCAGCGACTATATGGGGTGGAATGTATGTAGTCAGCAAATATATACTGGAATTTGTATCATCTATTACATTGGTGTGGATCAGATATTTTATTGCATGCATAATATTATTTCCGGCTTTAATAGTGGTCAATCACCGTAAAGGAAATTACAATAAAATGGGTAAGAAAGATTGGCTGCTTGTAATATGGATAGGGTTTATAGGATATTTTGTTTCAATAGTTTGTCAATTTATAGGGACAAGCTTGTCTGATGCGCATACGGGATCTTTAATTACAGCAGCTTCTCCTGTGTTTGTAGTGTTGTTTGCAAGATTTATACTTGGAGAGTCTCTTACAAAAAGAAAAGTTGTATCACTTTTTCTGTCAGTGATAGGTGTCATTATAATTGTAGGATTTGACAGTACTGGTACAGGCCATTTTCTGGGAAGTATAATACTTGTAGGTGCAGCTGTAACCTGGGCGCTTTTATCAGTATATGTGAAGATTGCGTCCAGATATATGGATGCAATTACTATAACTGCATATGCAATGCTGGCTGCTTTAATATTTACTACACCATTTATGATTTCAGAGAATAATAATTTTATTCCAATTTTAAATAATAACAGGGTTTTAATCGGTATAATTTATCTTGGAATTGTATCTACTGCAGGAGCATTCTTCTTATGGAATAAGGGTATTGAAATGGTTGAAGCAGGTACAGGGTCATTGTTTTTGTTTTTTCAGCCTATTACAGGTTCTTTTCTAGGATGGCTTTGCCTTGGAGAACAATTGACAAGCAGCTTTTTTATCGGTGGAATTTTGATAATATTTGCAGTTGTTATAGCTTCTAAAAGCGAGAGTTATACTGAAATTAATAATGTTAAATGAGGTATATTAGTTATTATAATATACCTCATTTAATTAGAATAAACCTTTTTCACAATAGCCATAGGGAAACCACTTGCATTTGGAACATGTTTTTTGAAATGTTTCTAAAGTTAAAGTTTGTTTTATTGCTTTAACTGTATTTGAATAATAATATATGTTATTGTATTTGATATTTAAAATCTTTAATGCACGGGCATCAAGGTATGATACTTTATCTTGAAATACACAGTCACCATTCCTCAAATTGTTAGGGCATGCTGCACAGATATTATCACAGCCATGTGTTATTATTATCAGTGATTTATCTTCCAGCGCATTTGTTATTTTATCCATGTTTTTAATGAAAATTTCACTATATCCATGGCCTGTGTAACCTTGGATACATAACAAATGATGAGGTCTTAGCATTAACATTTAATTAGTTTCGCCCTTAGGAGAGCTTGTCTAACATTGTATCCGAGTATATAGGCAACTATAATTTTTACTATATCCAAAGGAATATACGGAAGCACACATAGAGCTATGGATTTTTGTATTGACATATTTGTTATAAAAATAAATTGTAAAGTTCCTATAAAGTAGCAGACCATCAAAGAAAATATAAGTCCAAGAATTTTGAATATAAAATTCAAATCATTTTCTGCAGTTTTTCCAATAATAAATGCAATTATAGGAAAACTGATCAAGAATCCCCCTGTAGGCCCAACGAGCACACTTAATCCACCAGAGAAATTGGCAAATACAGGTATTCCGACTATTCCCAAAAGTATGTATATTATTTGAGATAAAGTACCAAGTTTACTTCCCAATATTATGGAAGACAAATATATGGCCAATACCTGCATGGTAATAGGAACAGGACTGAAAGGCAATGGTATGGAAATTTGTGATAAGACGGCGGTTATAGCTGTAAATATAGCAACGGTACACATTTCTTTAATTGAAAAATGACTATTCATGTTTTTAACCTCCTTAAATATAATCTTATTGTTAACTAATTAAATAAAACAAGTTAACAATAAGATTATATTTGTATCAGGGGATTTTGTCAAGATATAAAGTTATATTTCAGAAGATTTGTTAGTATAGCAGGTTTTATAAAAATTAAAGTACTAATTTTAATATTGACAATTTAATAAAATTATAATACTATTGTATTAAAATAATATATTTAGTAAAATATATAGCTTCATATTTAAAAATTGATCAATTAGTATATCTCGGAATTCATTAAAATATTCGTGGTTTTGTAAGTTGAAATCAGGAGTATTTTATAGAATACTGGATATAAATAAATGTTTCCTGCTATAGAAAGGTGGATATGTGATGGAGAAAGTCGTTGTCAATGTTATAGAATCTAAATGCGATTGTTACAAAAAGGGAGATAAAATATATATAGAGGACATGTTAATTAACATGAAGAAAACAAGTAATGTTTGCGTTACGGCTCTTCAGGCCATTTTTCCGTTTATATACGCATCTAGAAAGGGGATTACACCAGAACAGATGGGTTATGGGGAGAAACTTATAGTTCAATGTCCTGATTATTGTGAACCGGTGGTATTTGAAATAAAAAAAATGGGTTGATCTGATGAATAAAAAAGCATTTTCATCATTAACAGAATTAGCTGCTGTTATAATAAAAATGCTTTTGTAAATATTGTTTAGGATATCTCAAACTGTTTTTTTATTATTTCGGAAAGTATTTGGGCGGTTTCGTGTACTCCAAATAAACTACTGTCAATCATCAGATGCTTATTTTTTATACTTTCCAGTGAATAGCCGGCATAGTTTTTATAATAGTTGTCTCTTGCCTTGTCAACATCTCTAATCATCTTGCGGGCTTCCTCCGGCTGCATGTGTAATGTGCCTATACAATTTTCAAAACGTGCTTCTTTTGGAGCATATATAAATATATTCATGCAGTTTTTATGATCTTTCAAGATGAAATCGGCACATCTGCCGACGATAATACAGGATTCTTTATCTGCCAGGTCAAGTATTATCTGCCTTTCTACATCAAATATTTTATCCTGATTATATTTTGGAGAATCTCCCAAAGGAAAAAGCATATTGAAAAAATTTGATTTGGACCCCGTTTCTTCATGATTGCTTATAGTTGATACGGGAAGGTTCAATTTCCTTGAGGTTTGCTCTACTATATCCCTGTCATAGTATTCTATTCCAAGCATTTCGGATATCTCTCTTGCTATTGGTCTTCCCAAGCTTCCAAACTGTCTATTGATTGTTACACAATATTTCTTCATAAATTCAATATCACCCCACTATTCGTGCAAGAAAAGTTCTTGTACGCTGATTTTTTGGATTTGTAAAGATTTCTTCAGGCTTGCCTTCTTCGACAATATATCCATCTGCCATAAAAATAACCCTGTCAGAAACATCCCTGGCAAATTCCATTTCATGAGTTACTACTATCATTGTCATACCATCATCAGCCAGTTGTCTCATGACGGCGAGTACATCACCGACAAGTTCAGGATCCAGTGCTGAGGTAGGTTCATCAAAAAGAAGAGCCTTGGGTTCCATTGCCAGTGCACGGGCTATGGCAACTCGCTGCTGCTGGCCTCCTGATAATGTGGCAGGCATTGCATTTGCCTTGTCTGCAAGTCCAACTTTTTCAAGCAGTTCGAGAGCTTTCTTTTGAGATTCATTTTTTGATTTTTTCTTGGTCAGAACTGGGGCAAGCATAATATTTTTCAGAACACTTTTCATGGGAAACAAATTAAATCGCTGGAATACCATACCAACCTCTTCGCGATATTTTCGTAGATCATTACTTTTTTCACGTATATTTTTATTACTGTAATAAATATTTCCACCAGACTGAGTTTCAAGTTGGTTGATGCAGCGGAGCAGTGTACTTTTACCAGATCCGGAAGGACCAATTATACATATGACTTCTCCTTCTGAAACTTCAAGATTGATATCTTTAAGTACTTCAAGATCACCAAAATTTTTAGATAAATTTTCTACACGTATCAGGCTGTTCATACTTTCACCCTTCTTTCTATCTGTTTTTGAATAATAATTAGAATTGAAATTATCACTAGATAGAACACAGCACCTGCAGTATAGGCTTCTATTGTATTGAAAGTAACTGCAGCATAATTTTGAATCTGCTTTGTTATTTCATTTACTACTATTACAGAAAGTATTGCTGTATCCTTAACTGTAATTATAAACTGATTGAATAAAGCGGGTAGCATTGAGCGAAAAGCAGGTGGCATAATTATATGCCATAAAGTCTGAAAGGGTGTTAGACCAAGTGATAATCCAGCCTCTTTCTGACCAGGGTCAATTCCCTGCAATGAACCACGTACTATTTCCGCAATAAATGCACCTGAATTCAAGGATATTACTATAATTCCTGCCAGATTGCTTCCAATATCATGTCCGATAATTTTAGGAACAACAAAGTATACATATAAGGCTTGAACGATCAGAGGTGTTCCTCGAATAATCCATAAGTATACATCGGCGACAGCTACTGCAATCTTGATTTTATAGTGAAGTACAAAACCGGAAATGCATCCCAGCAAAAATCCAAATAAAATACCAAATATTGAAACCTCCAGTGTCACTTTTAATCCATCTAAAAGCATAGGCATCAATACTTTGAGAAAACTCAAATCCATAATATCATCCTTCCTTAAAGTACAACCTTTGTATTGATTGTCATAGTTTTATAAAATTAAAGATTTCTTCTGACAAATCTATATTCCAATGATAAAATTCTGCTATTGAAATTGCCAGAAGAATCTGTCTTAATTGGTTATACTTTTACACCATTTTTGCTCGATTTTATCCAATGTTCCATCCTGCTGCAGTTTTTTGATTGCTGCATTCAAAATACCGACTAACTCGGGATTCTTTTTGGAGGCATTAAAAGAAACTGCAATTGCATATGGAGACTGATCCTGTGCAAATTGTTCACCGACCATCTTGAGCTTTGAATTCTTTTTATTTGCTATATAGTATGTAGTACCGGGTGCATCATAAATAAGGCAATCTACCTTGCCACTTTCAAGTGCTTCGTGTGCTGTTGTAATAGAATCATATATTTGGAGATTATTTGAAGGAATACCAGCTTGAACTGCATACAAATTGCCGGCAGTTCCCTTTTCTACAGCGACTTTATATTTACCACTCTTGAGACTTTCAATTCCTGTTATTTCCTCTGGACTGGTTTCTTTATTTGTAATAACTGTAAGACCTGCCTTATAGTAAGTATCACTGAAATTCATGGCTTTTTTTCTCGAATCTGTAGCACAAAGAGCAGCCATGGCAATATCCAATTTTCCTCCAGATACGGATGTGGTCAACGGACTGTAATCCATAGCCTGTACAGTATTACCGTCAATTTTAAAACCAAGAAGCTTCTGAAGTGCATTTAAAAGATCAATGTCAAATCCTATTAAAGTTTTTCCGTCATTGTCGTAGTAGCTGAAAGGAGCATAAGTACCAGAAGTTCCAACTTTAAAAGTGTAATCCTTCAGAGCTCCTTCAAGTTTTCCTGTATAAGTTTTCGATGAATTTTTGGAATCTGTACTGTTCTTTGAAGCAGTACTGCCGCATCCTGACAGTGATCCTACCAGGGTTATTATCAATAATGCGGTTAATAATTTTTTCATTTTTATTCCCCCTTTGAATTTTTTATTTCTTAAGTCATGAAGATTATAAAGAGAAACATTCATATAACCTGAATTTGAATGTCTCTGATTAACATTTTACCGTTAATGAGTTATAACAATCAATCTTTTTATACACAGTATCATCTGTTTGTAATTTTGTCAATAATTTATTTATTTTTTTACCAGGTTGATAATTTATCATGATTTAGAATATGCGGTTTCTAAAATCCTTTCTGTATACTCAATAAATTTTTTAGAAGCAGGAGAAATGTGTGCTAGTGATTTTATTCCAATTCCCAAACTTCGAAAGGAATATGGTTCAAGTGGCAAAGTAGTAACCTGGCTTGACCACTCTTGGATGATTAAGTTTGGCAGTATGCTTATGCCAAGATGGTTCGCAACCATTGAAATAATAGCATGGTCATCTGTTGATGAAAAGCGTATATATGGTTTTACACCTGATTTTGTCAATAAAAGGTGTATATCATAGTCAATACCAAATGCAGACATGATGAAAGGTTTGTCCTGAAAGTTTGAAACTGCATAAGTACCATTTACGGGAGCTTTAAAATCTTTCGGCAGTATTGCCATAAGAGGATCGTCATGGAGCGGTATCCAGTCGAATTTCTGGGAAGGTCTGTGACTGCAGAAACCAAAATCTACAGTGCTGTTTTCAATCCATGATTCTATTTCATCAATTCCGCCTTCTTTCATGTGAATAT
>Ga0334882_1004696_pt1 | contig 11321 bp, 9 predicted proteins | sample GraSluR1_MG_5_FD_207226 | JGI IMG/M metagenome (GOLD analysis project Ga0334882, IMG submission 207226) | Sludge microbial communities from methane-producing bioreactor in Wageningen University, Netherlands - Granular Sludge_15_04-R1 | ecosystem: Engineered > Bioreactor > Anaerobic > Unclassified... | reverse complement strand
CGTTATCTGTACGAGAACGACCGCTTCGCCCAGATCAACGCGCTCCTGGCGGCTAGCGCCGCGCCGGCCAACACCGACGCCCGTCCCTCCTGCTACCGGCACACGCTGGTGTTGTGGCTGGCGAAGTTCTTTCCGCGGCTCGGTTGGCAAGAGCAGGCGGAATCGGCGGCGCCATGGCGGCGGCCGTGGGTGTGGCTAGCGGTCGCGGTCTGGCTGGCGCTGGCGTTCGTTCTGCGCGGGGGATCCACCGCCGGTCGCAGCCTGGCCGTTGGCGCGGCAGCCGCGGCGGGTATGGTCCTGGAGATGGTCCTGATCCTGTACTACCAGGTGCGCGTGGGAGCCTTGTTCCAGGACCTGGGGCTCTTGCTGACGCTGTTCATGCTGGGTCTGATGGTGGGCGCGGCTGGGATGCAGAGGCTGCGTTCGGCGGCGCAATCCTTCGGCCTGCGCCTTGCTCCTTGGCTTGCCCTGGCTACCCTCGCGGGCTCGACCGCGATCCTGATCGCGCAGGCCGGTCCTGGTTCGTTGCCGATCGTGGGCCTGCTTTTAATCGGGACGGGCGCGGCCGTGGGCGGCGTCTTCGCGCAGATGAGTTGGAGCGACCGGCCCGAACGCCTGGTGGGACCCCTCTACGGCGCCGATCTGTTGGCTGGCGGCCTGGGGTCATTGGCCGCCGGCCTGTACTTGATCCCGGTCTGGGGTTTGAGCGGCACGGCCGCCGCGGCCGCGGTCGTGGCCGGGCTGGCCGCGGCGCCGCACGCGCTCCGGCGGCGCTGACCGCCTCTTATTCCTCGGTCCCTTGCTGCAGATGGAAGAGGTGGGCGTAGAGCCCCCCGCGGGCGAGCAGTTCGTCGTGGCTGCCGTATTCCACCATGCGGCCAGCGTCGAGCACCAGGATGCGATCGAGGTCGCGGACCAGCGACAGGCGATGAGCCACAACGATCGTGGTGCGGCCGGTCATCAGCTCGCGCAACGCGCGCCGGACGGCGTCCTCGCTGGCCGCGTCGAGGGCGCTGGTGGGCTCGTCGAGCACGAGCAGGTCGGGGTTGCGCAGGAACGCCCGCGCCAGGGCCAGCCGCTGCCGCTCGCCCCCGCTGAGGCGCACCCCGCGATCGCCCACGCGCGCGCCGAAACCTTCAGGCAACCGCTCGATGAACGATAACGCCTGGGCCTGGGCCGCGGCCTGGCGCACGTCGTCGTCGCTCGCATGCTTCAGTCCGAAGCGGATGTTGTCGGCGATCGACGCGTCGTAGAGGACCGCGTCCTGCGGCACGTAGGCCATCCTCCGGCGCAGGGCGCGCAGGTCGTAATCGCGGTAGGGCCGGCCGTCGAGCACGATGCGCCCCTGCTGCGGGTCGAAGAGCCGCAGCAAGAGGCAAGCGAGCGTGGTCTTGCCGGCGCCGCTGGGTCCCACCAGCGCCAGGCGCTCGCCAGGCGCGAGCGCGAACGAGATGTCGGCCACGGTCCAGAGATCCTGCACGTCGTCGCCGTAGCGGAAGCCCACCGATTCCACCCGCAGACCTGGGCCGGAGCCTGAGCCTGTTCTGGACTCCGACACAGCGGCCGCGGCGGCAACCTTGGCCGCGGTCGCCGACGCGACCTGCGCCCCACCGAGCGCGACCGCTTCGGGCGGCGAGCGGAACACGTCGTCGAGCCGGCCCGCGGCCGCGGCCGCGCCTTGGGCCGACGCATACAGCCCGGTCAAGGCGCCCAGCGGCGACGCGACGCGGAACGCCAGCAGCATGAACGTCACCAGCTCGCCGTAGGTCGCGCCGCCCTGGCTGGTCAGGTAGAAGCCGTAGACCACGATGGTGATCAGGCAGATCCACATCAGGATCTGCGCGCCCGACTCCAGCGCCGACGACAGCAGGGCGCGCTTGAGGCCGGCGTCCAGGAATCCCGCCAGCCGCTGCCCGAACCGTTCTTGCTCGTGCTCCTGACTGCCGAAGACCTTGATCGCGCGGATCGCCCCCGCCACTTCCTGCACGTGGTTGCTGAGCTCGCCGAGGTCGTTGTACATGCGGCGCGCGAGGCGGCGCAGACGCCGGCCGGACAGCGACACCAGGATCACCGTGCTCGGCACCAAGAGCAGCACGATCAAGGTGAGCTGCACGTTGACCCGCAGCATGAGCCAGAGCGCGCCGCAGAAGGTCACCACCGAGCGGATGAGCGACACGACGCCGTTGGTCAAGAGGTACTGGATGCTGCCCACGTCGCTGGTCATGCGGCTGGAAAGGTCGCCGGCCTTCTGGTGGGTGAAGAACAGACTCGGCAGGTCGAGCAGATGGGCGAACAGCCGCTGCCGCAGGCGGGTCACCGTCACCAGTCCCAGCCGGTTGCTGAGGTACTGGTAGAAGAAACTGCCGGCGAGTTGTACCACGAGCAGCAGCCCCAGCCACACCAGCGGACCGCGGCCAGCCGGTGCGCCGCCTTCGGAGAGCAGGTCGACGAACCGCCCGGCCTGCAGCGGAATCACCAGGCTCACCGCCGTGCTCATGAGCATCAGCAGGACGACCGCGGCCAGGTTTAGTTCCTGGCCGCGTAAGAGCGAAGCATACGGCTTGAGCGTGGACCACGTGGAGCGAATCACGGCCGCACCGCCCCCGCGCCGGCAGCCGCGGTCATCGCCGCCGCCGGCGCTTGCCGGTCAGCGAACCCAGCAGCCACGACAAGAGGCTCATCAGGATGGCGCCGGCGAACGCCGCGCCGAAGCTCGCCACCGAGAACCCCGGCACCAGCACCGACGCGAGCGCGAACAGCACGGCGTTGAGCACCAGGTAGAACAACCCGAGCGTGAGCACGGTCAGCGGCAGGGTCAACAACACCAGCACCGGCCGCAGGATGGCGTTCAAGAAGCCCAGCACCAAGGCGGCTACCAGCAGCGCGCCGGGCGAACTCACGTTCACGCCCGGCAGCAGGTACGCCGTCAGGGCCAGGGCAGCGGTCAGGATCAACCAGTGCAGCAAGAACGAATGCATCGACACACCTGCTTCCGCGCCGCCGCCGCTCGCGCGCCCTACTCGACGTGCAGGGTCACCGCGACCAGGATATCGGACGGCTGCAGGCAGATCTTGCTGTCACAGGCCTGAGCGGTCAAGACCAAGGGCAAGTCGACCTTGCCTGCGGCCTGGTCGGGCAGCTTGGCCGTGACCTTGATGTCGACCCGGTCGTACAGCATCGACACCTTTTCGCCCATGAACTCGCCTTGCTTGCCGGGCGGAAACGCTGCCTGATAGGCGGCGAGGTCGGCGCCCTCGCCGGGCACCAGGTCGATGCCGATGTAGAAGGCTTCCGCGTCGTGCGCGTAGCTGTGGTCGTAGAGGTGCCACGTCGGGGCGATGTCGACCCGCACCGTGAACGTCACCTCGCCGCCGGCCGCGGCCGTAATCTTGGCCGGCGAGACCGAGGTCGTCACCACATCGGCCGAGACGCGGGGCGGCTTGGCCCCGGGGGCGGCGGGATCGGCAGCGCTCGCCGACGTCGCCGTGACAACGACAACTGACGCCGCCGCGACGACGGCGGCGGCGAAAAGAGCGACGGACATCAAACGCATCGCAGGACTCCTTGCCGGTTCATGGGTTCTCCGCGTCCAGCTCCCGCAGGAGACTGTCGGCGGTGCTGCGGATGACCCGCACCAGACGCTCGATATGTTCGCGGCGCATGCGCCGATTTTCGACATTCACGCGCAGGGCCACCCGGCCCCGCAGGATGGTATAACTGAACCAGGCGTCGCCCTCGCGCTCGACCTGCTCCTGGAGCTGCCGGTTCAGCCGGTCGGTCTGCTCGGCATTGAACTGCGGCCGGCCGCCCGCGTTCCGGGGCACCCAGCGGAAATTGCAGACGCCGAGGGTGTTGGGGCCGAGCAGCTCGAAATCCGGCTCGCGGCGCAGGTAGCCAGCCAGCACCTTGGCCAGGTAGATGTCGTTTTCGATCCAGGCGGCGAACTGGGCCCGCCCCACCAGCTTGAGCGCCAGCCACAGCTTCAACCCGTTGAAGCGGCGGCTGCCCGCCACCCCGTACTGGAAGAAGTTGACCTTGTCGCCCATGTGAAAGCCGCGCGGGTCGGGCGCCATGCGGCGGCCGAACTCGTCGAACTCCTCCGCCTCGCCGTCGGCGCCGGCCTGCACCTTTTGCATGTAGTACTCCGGGTGCACGAGGAAGCTCTGCCGCAGGAAATCCCCCTCGCGCACCAGGATGCCGCCCGCCGAAAATGGCATGTAGAACCACTTGTGCGGGTCGACCGTGATCGAGTCGGCCTGCTCGATGCCCTGCAGCATTGGCCGGAAGCGGTCCGAGAGGATGACCGCGCCGCCATAGGCGGCGTCCACGTGGTACCAGCAGTCGTGGCGGCGGGCGATGCGGGCCAGCTCGACCAGCTTGTCGATGCTGCCGGTGTTGGTGGTGCCGGCGACGCCGATCACGCAGCAAGGTTTGAGCCCGGCGGCGACGTCGGCCGCGATCGCGTCCTCGAGCGCGGCGAGGTCGATGCGGAAGAGGTCGTCGACGGGCAGCTTGCGCAGTTGGCCGCGGCCCAGGCCCAGCAGGTCGACCGCCTTGGTGAAGCTGTAGTGGCCCTGGTCGGACATGTAGAACGTGAGGCGAGCCATCTCCGGCCCGGGCGGCTCGTTGTTGTCGAGCTGCGAGAGATGGCGGCCCAGGGCGCGGTTGATCGCGAGCTTGAGGCCGGTGATGTTGGCCAGCGAACCGCCGTCGATCAACGTGCCGAAGCCGGTTTCGGGCAGCCCGAAGCGATCGCACAGCCAGCGGATCACCCGCTTCTCGATGGCCGTGCCGGCCGGCGCGTGGCGCCAGCTCGCGACGTTCTGGTTCATCGCCGAGACCAGCAGCTCGGCCAGCACCCCGATCGGCAACGGCGCCGGGTTCATCATGCCGAAGTAGCGCCGGCTGCCGATCGCCATGGTGTTCGGAAAGACCTTGCTGCGGCACTCTTGCACCAGATCGGCCAGACTGCCGCCGCGTTCGGGCAGCGGTTCGGCGAAGAGGTCGTCCAGACCCATGGGCGAAACGGGGCCGTACACGCGACGGCCTTCGAGGCCCTTGAAGTAGTCGAGGGCCAGATCGACGAACGCGTAGCCGGCCTCGCGCAGCGCGTCGATGCCGTCGTCCAGGGCGTCCGCTTCGAGCGGCGCGGCGCCCAGATCGGCGCGCGGCAAGTCGGCGCGCGCGAGGTCCGAGCGCGCGGCCTCGGCCTGGCGCGCGTCCAACTCGTGCGCGCGATGGTCCGGACGCTGCGGGTTGCTCATGCCGACTCCTTGCGGCGGTCCGTCGCCAGATCGAACGTGCCGGCGGCGATGTCCTCGAGCACGGCGGCGGCGCCGCTCTGGGCGACCGGGTCGGCCAGACGGTCGGCGGCCGCCTGTACCTCGGCCGGCCCGCCGCGCATGGCCACCGAAACGGCGGCTACCGCGAACATGTCCAGATCATTGAAGTTATCGCCGATGGCGACGATGTCTCGCGGCGCGATCCCGAACGTATCGGCCAGGATCTGCACGCCGGCGCCCTTGCTGCAGGCTGGGTGATAGACCTCGGCCCAGAAGTAACGCTGCTGCCCCAGCAGCGACCGCGTGTTGATCACCCGCACCCGGTCGGGCAGCTCGCGCCGCAGGACGTCGGTCAACGGCCGAATCACCGATTCGAGGTCGATGGTGCCCACCTCGAGCGCGGCCGCGGGCAACACGTCGAGCAGGTCGTCGTGGCCCGCCAGCCCGCCCACGTGCAAGCGGCGGTGCTCCAGGTAGTCGCGCAGCACGTCGTTGGTCGCGCTGTTCTCGTAGAGCAGAACCTCGCTGTCGTCCTCGGTCGTGTAGACCATCGGCACCGCGTCATGCTCGCGGAACAGCTCGACCAGGCGCCGCAGCACGGGCTGGGCGAGCGTGTGAAAGCTGAGCTGGCCGCGGCCCGCGCCGCCGTCGACGATCGCGCCGTTCAATAGCACCAGCGGCAGGTCCTCCGGCTGCCAGCCGCTGCGTTCGAGCAGGCGGGCGATCGAGCGGCGGTTGCGGCCGGTGCAAATCGCCACGACGTGGCCGGCGGCGCGCACCGCGTCGAGCGCGGCGATCTCGCGCGGGCGCAGCCGGCTCTCGGTCTCGGTGTCGAGCAGCGTGCCGTCCATATCGACCGCAATCAGCAGGCGCGCCGCGGCCCGCGAGGCGGGGGTTCTATCGTGGCTCTGGTCGCGCATGCGTTCCATCCGTTGCGTACGTTGCGTCTTGGTCGACTCGTACCGGCCTCAGCCGAAGATGCGAAAAGCGTCGAACTGCCCGGTTGGCTGCTGCCACTGGTGCCGGCAGTCTTCCACGCGGGCGTGGTCCGGACCCCGCCGCACCCAGGCCAACAGAGCCTCGAGCTGCCGGCGCGGTCCCTCGGCCACCAGGCGGACCGACCCGTCCGGCTGATTGCGCACCCAACCGACGAGGTCCAGCTCGCCGGCGACCCGCTGCGTGTGCCAGCGAAAGGCCACACCTTGCACGCGGCCGCTCACCGTGACGTCGAGTCGTTCGCTGACAGGCTCCATGACGGGATCCAACATAGGATCCCACCGCGGCCGGGGCCAGCGGCAAACTAGGCGAGCGCCGCCGCAGCGGCGGGTCAGCGCTGGTAGGCGTCCCAGAGCGCCCGGTGGTCGAAATCCGGCGGCCGGGTCCAGGTGCGGCCGTAGCGGCTCATCGCGAGCGACAGCGGCCGGCCATTGTTCTCGACCTTGCCGGTGCGAAAATCCAACTCGCCGAAGATCCGCCGCCCGGTGCGTCCGACGCTGTTGCCGACGCCCACCACGTCGGTTCCGACCCGTCCCAGGATGAAACCCTCGGTCGCTGAGTCGTCGAGGCTCTTGCCGAGCAAATTGTCCAGCCAGGCGTCCACATCGAGGATGATCCAGCCCGTTGCAAGTTGGAAGACGGTCATCCCAGCGATCGTGAATTCGTAATCTTGATCGCCGACTGTCAAATTTAGTTCCCGCTCGCCCAATCGCCACTCGTGCAGGACCAACGGCCCGTCGAAGCTCAGGGTGCCGGGCCGGTACCCCAGGATGCTGTACGGCATGGGCAGGTCGAGGCGCGGCGGCTGCAGGCGGATCACCCAGCGCCGCGCGCAATCCATCCCGCGCCTACGCTCGACCTCGCCCGCGGGAACGGCCTCGCGCGCCAGGCTCTCCAGGCACTTCGCGAGGGGAAAGACCGACGGCTGCCCCCACGCGTCGGCGAAGGCCAGCAGATCGGCGGGCGTCCACGTGCCCAGGCTGTCCCGGTCGGTCATGGTGAAGACGAAGGCGAAGAACGGCTCGTGAACCTGCTCGCGCAGTAGGGACGCGTCCGGGACTAGCCCATAGCCGTCGCCGTCGCCTTTCCCGGCCGCGGGCGCGCCGGCGCTGGCGACGAGCCACGCGGCGGCCAGCAGCCCGACCACCCGGCGGCGCGATCCCTCGCGCATGGTCAATGGACCACCCTGAGGTCGTCGAACCAGGCGGCCTCGTCGTCTCGCCGGCACGCGAAAACGCGGCTCTCGAGGGCGGGGTCCTTCGCGCGATGATAACGCAGCCAGATGCGCTTCGCGTCGATCCCCAGGATCTCGATCTTGCCGGTGGCGTGGCTCATGGAGTACCGGACGCGCCGCGCCAGGCCGGAGCAACGCCGCCGCGCGGTGTCGAACAGGCGCCAGCCCTCGACCAGCGGCACTTCGTAGGCGCGGTTGCCGGCGGTCGGCCGTCCCTGGAACAGATAGTACTGCGGCGCGCCCAGTTCGGTCACGGTCTGGAACAGTTCGGCCAGCACGTCGGCGTCGTCGTTGACGCCGCGGATCAGCGGACACTGGTTCACGACGTGCCCGCCCGCCTGCTGCACTGCCAGGATCCCCGCGCGCGCGGCCGGCGTCAGTTCGCGCGGATGATCGAAGTGCGCCATCAGGTACACCGCGGTGCCCCGCTCGACGATGCCCGCGATCAGATCGAGCAGCGCCGGGTCGTCCAGGATCCGGAACGGATAGAACGCCGGCACCTTCGATCCTACCCGCAGGGTGCGCACGTGCGGCATGGCGGCGAATCGCTTCATGACCGGGCCCAGGCGGCGCGTGCGCAGCACCAGCGGATCGCCCCCGGTCAGAAGGACATCGGTGATCTCCCGGTGGCGCCCGATATAGTCGAATGCCGGTTCGAAATCGCGCGCTGCTTCCTCGTTGTGGCGCATGAACAGGCGCTTGCGGAAGCAGTAGCGGCAGTACGCGGCGCAGGTGCCCGCGGTCAAGACCAGCGCGGTGTCGCGGTACTTGTGCTGGACGCCGCGGACCACGGTGTTGGCCGCCTCGTCGCTCGCGTCGAGCTGGCCTCCTTCGGCGAGTTCGGCCAGGTCGGGGATGATCAGGCGGCGGATGGGATCATCGGGATCGTCCCAGTCGATCAGGTCGAGATAGTAGTCGTTGGCCCGGAACGCGTAGCGACGGGCCACGGCGTCGAGCTGGGCGGCCTCGTCCTCGGGCAGGCCGGCGATCTCGGCGAGATGGCGGACCTGGCTAGCCGCGAGCGACTTGGGCAGGCCGGCCATCGCCATATCTGGTTGCTGTTCTTGATGATAACGGAATGGGGCCATGAGCCGGACCTCCTTTCGCGGCGGGTTGCGGGTTGAGCAGATCCGAGGGGACCTGATCCCGGATTATTCATGCTTCCTCGTCACGGTCGTTCATGAACAATCCGGGTTAGGCGGCACACTCGTTAAGATACGAACAACCTCCGGGGGCGGCCACCTCGACCCGGGTCGACCCCGGTCGATCCGGGTCCACCCGGCTGAAACACCCCTTCGCCAAGTCGGCGATTTTCTTGGGTTGTGCCGTCGAGATTGTTGCCGGCTGGCGCCCAAGCCCCGGCGCCGCAACGAGATCGACACGTGCGCGCCGGTAATTTCACAACTGGTTCATAACCAATAGATTGCGCCTGTCAGCAACAATCTCGACGGCACAACCATTTTCTTGTACACTCCCTGTCAACAAAGAAAGGACCAGACCATGCCCAGCAAGCCTCTGCGCATCGCCGTGATCGGCGCCGGACACCTCGGCCGCTGGCACGCTCAGCAGCTCGCCGGCCTCGATGGTATCGAGCTGGCGGCGATCTGCGACCCCGATCCAGCCCGCAAGACGCTGGCCGACCTCTACGGCTGCCCCTGGTACGACAACCACGAGTCCCTGCCGCTCGGCGACGTGGACGGCGTGACGATCGCCGCTCCGACGACGCTGCATCACCGCCTGGCTACCTATTTCCTGGAGCGCAAGCTGCCCTGTCTGGTCGAGAAGCCGCTCGCGGCGACCGCCGCGGAGGCGCTCGCGCTGTGCGAACTGGCCGAGAAGCAGCAGACGCTGCTGCAGGTCGGGCACATCGAGCGGTTCAATCCGGCCTTGCGCGCGGTGACACGGCGCATCAAGGACCCGCGCTTTCTCGAGGCCGTGCGCGTGGCGCCCTATCCCTTCCGCGCCACCGACGTGGGCGTGGTCCTGGACCTGATGATCCACGACCTGGAGATCATCCTGGCGCTGGTGCGCGAGGAGATCACCGAGGTGCGGGCCTGGGCGACCGCGGTCTTCTCCACCTCAGAGGACCTCGCCGCCGCCTGGATCGAGTTCAAGAACGGCGCCTGCGCCCAGCTCAAAGCCGTGCGTACGGCGTTGCGTTCGGAGCGCCGCTTGCGCGTCTACCAGGCCGACGCGTTCATCGAGGTCGATTTCATGGAGCGCGTCGCCACGGTGACCCGCCGGGACCCGCGCCTGGAGACCGGCGAGATCAAGCCGTCGGAGCTGACGCCCGAGGACCTCGGCGGCCTGTCGCCGCTCGATTTCGTGCAAAACCGGCTGGTCTCGATCGAGAAACCGCCGGTCGACCCGGACGCCAACCCGCTACGGGACGAACTGGCGGCGTTCGCCCGCTGCATCCGCGAGGGCGCCGTGCCGCAGGTGAGCGGCCGCGACGGCCTGCGCGCGATGCAGGCCGCGGAGATGGTGCGCAAGGCGGCGGGGCTGCAGTAGCCGCGCCCGGTCGGGCGGAATTGAGGCGGCGGGGTTGGGTTCGCGCGTCCCAGGCGCGCGGCGCTACTTACGGAACAGCCCCTTCACCTCGCTCCAAGACCGCGCCTCGGTCCGTACCGGGCTGTCCGCCATCGGCTCGAACAGCACGTAGATCCAGACGTTCGGATTATCGTACCCGTCGTAGATCCACCGCGAGATCTCCTCGGGGTCCGTGGTGCCCCAGTTGTTGTTCCTCAGGTCGACGTAGTAGGGTCCGTAGGGATACCAATCGGAAGTCGTGAAGTAATAGCTGTCGTTCGTTTGGCGGCGGAAGAAATAGTTGTTGTGGATGGAATGGGCCTGCAGGGGGTTTGCGATTCCACCGACGGCGTTATAGCATCCCGAAACGAGGTTGTCGTACATCGTTAGATCTTGCACAACAGAGAACCCAAAACCCACGTGGCAATTCTCGATCGTGTTGTGCCGTATCGTAACAGCACCCGCTCCAGCAAGACGAATCGCCGTAAAGTCTTGGAGATCTATGAAGGAACAATGTTCTACCGTGCCGCCGCCGTTGAAGGTGAATTGGACACCCGTCGCCCCCCACCCTGCGCCTACGAACCGGCAACGCGTGACCAGGACATCCGTCGAGCCCGCCCGGGAGAGATCGATTCCGTGACGATAGTCGATGAAGTGCGAATCGCGAATCTCCGCCACGGGCGCGCGGCACAGGACCGCAGTCTCTGTGCCGGTGTACTGCGGAGCATTCAGAAAAGTGCAGTTCGCGATCGACATGCTCTGTACCGTGTTACGGCATTGGACACCATCGGAACAATACTCGACGACCACACCGTCGCACTCCAACCGGTGATTCCTGGCGTTTACCCCTTTGTAATTGAGGTTCTGCAGCCGGAGGTTCTCGATGCGGAGCGTTCCGGGCCCCGCGGTGCACGCGAAGCCGATCTGGCCGAGGCCCCATACGAACTCCAGCGGCCCGATGACCGTCGCCTCGGCGCCCGCGCCGATGAACGTCAGGCTCTTCGCGCCATCCACCAGCACGTACAGCTTGCCGATGCCGTCCGGGTCCTGCCCCCAGCCCCATTCCGACTGGAACTCCGTGTAATGCCCCGGACCGATCTCGATCACGTCGCCGTCCGCAGCAGCGTCCACCGCGTCCTGGATCACCGTGAAGTCGCCGCTGCCGTCCTGCGCCACCGTCCACGTCCGGCCACCGGCCACGCCCGCGCCGGCCGCGGCCAGCGCCAACGCCAGTGCCAAGGCCACCCCTCGCTTCGCTCCCGCGTGCCTCAAGGCAACAC
>Ga0334882_1004692_pt1 | contig 11334 bp, 13 predicted proteins | sample GraSluR1_MG_5_FD_207226 | JGI IMG/M metagenome (GOLD analysis project Ga0334882, IMG submission 207226) | Sludge microbial communities from methane-producing bioreactor in Wageningen University, Netherlands - Granular Sludge_15_04-R1 | ecosystem: Engineered > Bioreactor > Anaerobic >... | reverse complement strand
CACCCACATGCCACAATCAACAACAGACCAGCGGACAACCCACGGTCCGACCATCATCAGACCACCAATGAAAGATCGAGGTTAGTGCTCGAAGAGCACCAACCGCGAGCCTCTGACAAGCACAAACACTCACGAAACACGCGCACCTGTAAAAGTCAGGAGATTAAGAACTCGGATGCGCACTAAATTGGCCCAAGTCGGGTTCTACTATCCCGCTCCGGAGAACATGAAGAGGCACGAGAAGAATTCACACACGCGGTGCAGTCGAGACCTGAATGTGCTCTGGGCTGGCTCAACCTCGGCTCAGAGCTGATACCAGCGTACCTGCCTACATGAACGGGAGCCCAACTCGAGGTGCCCTAGAGCCAAGTAATGCATCCAGCAAAGAAAGGCACTGGAGGTCAGTCAGCGAGCAGAGGTAGTCCAACACGCACCGTTTCCTTTCTTCCTCTGTTTGCGCAAGCGCGTACAAATCCTGAAGACGCCTCGGTGCGCGCCTACGATCCTTTGAGTCGTTTATCCACTTATCAAGTAGTCCAGCAAGTGTCTTGAGTGCCGCAGCCTGCCCGCGCTGAATCACCGCAATATCGGATCTTGAGATTACGTAGTTCATTGTGATGGCCTTGAATATCTGAAGCTCATGCCACTGTCGCCTATCGACCGACAAGTGCGGTCCCCCGGCCCACAAGGGCTGCTCCGACAGTTTAACCGCCAGAATATACCTGCCAATTAAATCAGAGGTGGCTTGACGGACTGTCGGCTCCACTTTTGGGCTAGTCAGGCGCGGGAATTCGTCGGTCAGTTTGGACCGGACATAATCTGCAGCCTCTAAGAACATGCTGTGGTCGTAGTACTCCACATTATTCTGCGAAAGACTGGACTCAAGCTTCTCAATAGGGCTCGGCGACTGGGGGGGCTTTTCCGAAACCAGGTGGCGCAGTTCCTCAACCACGAGCGAGCTGTCTAGAAGACCGGATAAGTAGAAATCTTCAAGATCATGAATCGCATATGTGATGTCATCAGCAATATCCATGATGGAGGCTTCCACGGTCTGCGTCCCCGCGCCAATGCCGGTCGCAAACTCTCTGACACGTGGCAACAGGTAAGCTTGACTATTATAAAAGCTGAATTTGCTCCATTTCTTGCGATAGTCCGAATCGTTGTCGATTTGATCGTCATGATTCTTGTGGCGTTTAGCTCTAACCCAGGGATACTTGGCAATGGCCGCGAGAGTGGCGGATGTTAAATCGAGACCCAAATATTCAATCGATCGAACATTTCCGGTTGTAACTATTCGCATCGTCTGCGCGTTGCCCTCAAAGCCGTCATCTAGATGCCACTCCTCTCGAGCGATCTGATCTAGCGTTTCCTCGCCTATATGGCCAAAAGGCGGATGGCCCAAATCGTGAGCCAGGCCGGCAGCCTCGCACACGTAGACATCTATCCCTCCGAGCTTTCGAATCAATGCCGAGCGTTCGCGTTGTAAAACAGTTGCAGCAATCGTCCTTGATACCTGCGCTACTTTCTCGGAATGCGTCAGCCGATTGTGCCAAGTCGGGTAGTCGCTATAGGGGGTGAGCACCTGAGTGACCCCATCAAGACGCCGCCAAGCCCAGGAGTAGGTAATTCGGTCGCAATCGCGAGAGGACTCGGAACGCACGTCACCCTCGCCCTTGGCTCTACCGCTCTCTCGCCGATCTCTCTTACGGGCCACATCTGGGGTGACTTTCGCTGCCGCGCGGGCTGCAGTAGTGCGGGGCTTCGCACCGGCGTGGGTGGCAGAGCTGGCTCTGGATGCGTTGGCTCTAGGTGCGTCGGCTGGCCGCTGTGCGGCAGGGCTTGGCATTCCGCATCAGAGCCTTCTCTTGCGATTCTTGCGGCGGAGGCGAACTCGGCCATCTGGCTTCTCAACCAAGTCGAGTGAGGCCAACGCCACCTTGACTGTATCTCGATAGTAGGGCCCTGAACGAGCAACTTCGTCAATCAACTCCCCGCGATTGATTGGACCGTTGGCAAGCGCAGCCTTCGCCAAACGCCTCGCCCGTTCCAGATCGCGATCAGGGCATGCAACTGTCATCTCTTCGTCCCCTCCTCGTTCCATGACTCGAACCGTAGCGTCAGTCTCTGACATCTTTGTGTTCCCCCGACCTGCGGGCAGTATTTTGACACCTCTCCTCTTCTCTCGTGGCAAAGCTATGCTGTCCGACCAGCACATTCGTGTTGACTCTCCGGAGACTCACCGAAGTTCACCCGAAATGGTGGAGGCGTTCATCAAGCTTCCTCACGGTCACCGTCTTCTCAACTCTGGCACAGCGCGATAGCCGCAGGAACTGACTATGCCGACCGCAAACAGCCATGCGCTCGCTGCGATTGATCGCGAACGGATCGCGGAGACAAGTACCACTTAGCACCACGCACGCGGCGAAGCGACCACGGGGACGTCATTCTACTTTTCGACCGTCATCGTCAGGCAGAGCCGCTAAGGCCTCAAACCGGCTGTCACTCATCCTCTGGGCAAACACCATTAGCCTCTCTTCGACGGGCGCGTCCTCGGGGGTCAAGTGAATGATGGGAAGTGGTCTCGTTGTCCCCCGCCTGATAACCCACGAGCAGACTAGACCTCTACCACCGGCTTGCGCGAGTTGATCATGAAGTGCGAACGCGTATGCAAGCGTGTGCAGCTCCCGGAGCATCGCCGCTGGAGTGTGAAGCGCTGCTCCCCCCCGTCCGATGAGAGTCACCTGCACTGCACGGGACTGTACAGTTAATGGTGCAAATCTGCACAGGCCGTGGCCGTAGATGGCGCGACCGCGCTCCCCGGCCCGATGAGAGTCGTACAATCCTGGCGGCCGGTGTCACCGTCCCAGGGTGTCGAGCCAGCCGATCAGCGACGTGTCTGTGGTCCAGTCCGGCAAGGTGTCTGGGGTCAGCGGCTGGTGGGCGCTCTCGATCGCTTTGCGTTTGGTTTCTGCGTCTGCGCGGGCGTAGATCTCAGTGGCAAATACGTCGGCGTGGCCGAGCAGGTCGAGGATGCAGATCAGGTTGACGCCGCCTTTGCACGCGTACATCGTGACCGCGCACCCGACCCCCGAGCGCGGTGATCACGTCTTCTACAGCAGGACCGCGGACACCCCGATCGACCAGTCGACGATCTACGTGCGGTTTCGTGGTTGCCTGGCCGGCGCGGGTATCCATCTGATCGCAAGAAGGTCAACGAACCCCGCAGCACGGCCCATGAATACTGCGAACAGCCTCTGGGCTGTCATCGCGTGACTGGGAGACCCAAATCACGCCCCCAGGTACTCCCGCAACGCCCCACCCGCATCCCGCGGCACAAACCCAACAGACTTGATCTTGTCCAACCCCAACCCGCTATGAACAGGACGCGGCGCCACGACCTTCCCCGCCCCAAACTCGGCCGTGCTCTGCGGAGCGACATCCGCCGGATCTCGCCCAGACAGCGCAAAGACATCACGCGCGATCTCGAACCACGACTTGACCGGGCCATCATTCGTCAGGTTGTACGTGCCGACCGCAGGTCTCACAGCCAGCAGATGCGCGATCCCAGCAGCCAAGTCAGCCGCGAACGTGAGCCGGCCAAACTGGTCGTTCACAACCCGGGGTGAGACTCCCCTGGCCGCGAGACTCTCCATCGTTCGCACGAAGTTCTTGCCATCGCCAATCACCCAACTCGTACGCACGACGTAATAATCCGCAAGCGTCATCACCACCGAATCGCCAGCCGCCTTGGTCGCCCCATAGACGCTCAAAGGGCTGAACGGCTCATCCTCGGCATGCATCTCCGCCACACCGTCAAACACATAGTCACTGGAGACCTGAACAAGGGTGATGCGGTTCCTGGCTGCAACATCGACGAGGTTCCTAACCCCATCAACGTTCACCGCCCAGGCTCCACGACGTCCCTCCCGAGTCTCGGCTGCATCCACAGCTGTCCACGCAGCAGCATTGACGATTGCCCCCACGCCTTGCCAGTCGAACGACTGAACCGCGGCACGATCGGTGATATCAAGCTCTCCACGACTCAGTGCCACGGCATCCGGCAGCGCCTCACGCAATGCCCGGCCAAGCTGACCACCCGCCCCCACAATCACCGTCCGACGCGGCTCCATTGGAACCACCGCCGCCAAGCGCGGGTGCGCAAGATCCGCATCAGACAAGATTGCCTCCGACAGCGGGATCGGCCAGTCAATACCAACAGTCTCGTCAGCGAGGTTCAGATACGTGTACGAAGCCCGAGCCTGCGGCGACCAATGCTCATTGACCAGATAGGAGTACGCAGTATCAGGTTCGAGTGCCTGGTAACCGTTGGCGACCCCGCGGGGCACGAAGACCGCCTTCTCGGGACCCATCTCAAGAGTGAAGGACGTCCCAAACGTCTCCCCCGGGCGCAGGTCAACCCATGCGCCAAAGATACGTCCCTTGGCTAGACCGATCAGCTTGTCCCACGGTTCGGCATGAAGCCCGCGGGTCACCCCCGCCTCAGCGTTGAACGACATGTTCTGCTGAACCGGACCAAAATCCGGCAGCCCCAGCCCAACCATCTTGGCCCGCTGCCAGTTCTCCTTGAACCAGCCGCGACTGTCGCCGTGCACCGGCAGATCAACAACAAGCAAGTCCGGGATGACAGTAGTCTGGATCGCGAGATCACTCATGATCCTACTGACCCACTTTCGCGTACTTGGCTTCAGTAGCGGCTTTCATCGGACGCCACCAATCCTCGTTCGCCCGATACCAGTCGATAGTCGCTGCCAGCCCGTCTTCGAAGGACGTGTACCGCGGAACCCACCCGAGCTCGGCCCGCAGCCGACTCGCATCAATCGCATAACGCATGTCATGACCCGGCCTGTCCACGACATGGTCATAAGCGCTCTCCGGCTGACCCATCAGCCGCAAGATAGCCTCAATGACCGACTTGTTGTCCTTCTCACCGTCCGCGCCGATCAGGTAGGTCTCCCCGACGGTCCCGCGCTCGATGATCGCCAACACGGCCGCGTTGTGGTCATCGACATGAATCCAGTCGCGGACGTTCAGACCAGCTCCGTACAACTTCGGCCGCTGCCCGTCGATCACGTTGGTGATCTGACGCGGAATGAACTTCTCCACATGCTGAAACGGCCCGTAGTTGTTCGAGCAGTTGCTGATGGTCGCCTGCACCCCGAAGCTGCGGACCCAGGCACGCACCAGCAGATCCGAACCAGCCTTCGTAGACGAATACGGCGAACTGGGGTTATAGGGGGTCGCTTCACAAAACTTCTCGGAATCATCCAGCTTAAGGTCTCCGTATACCTCGTCTGTGGAGACATGGTGGTAGCGGACGCCGTGACGCCTCACGGCCTCTAGCAGGGTGAAGGTGCCCACCAAGTTCGTCTGCACGAAGGGTGCCGGATCATTGAGCGAGTTGTCGTTGTGCGATTCGGCTGCGAAGTGGACAACCACGTCGGCGGTCTTCACCAGCGAGTCAACAAGTCCGGCATCGCAGATATCGCCCACCACGAGCCGGACCCGATCTGCGGGTAGCCCAGCGAGTGACTCCCTCCGCCCAGCGTAAGTCAACCTGTCGAGGACGACGATCTCTGCGTCGCTGTGTTCCAGCAGGTGACGCACAAAATTGACGCCGATGAATCCGGCTCCGCCAGTGACGAGATAGGTAGTGGGCATGCGATCACACTAATATGCCGCTCCGCCGCGGTCGGCACCACACCCCGACTTCGGACCCTTCAGAGGCTGGGCAGCAACGTATGACAGGATGCTCACATGCGCGGAATCATTTTGGCGGGCGGCGCGGGCACCCGCCTTCACCCCATCACGCAGGCAACTTCCAAGCAACTCGTGCCTGTCTATGACAAGCCCATGATCTACTACCCCTTGTCAACCCTCATGATTGCCGGAATCAGAGAAGTGCTCGTGATCACCACTCCCCACGAAGCCGAAGCCTTCCGGCGACTACTGCAGGACGGCTCACAGTTCGGCATCTCTATCACCTACGCGACACAGCCCGAGCCGAAGGGACTAGCGCAAGCCTTCACCATCGGCGCCGATTTCGTGCGAGGACACAAGAGTGCGCTCGTTCTCGGAGACAACATCTTCTACGGACCTGGACTCGGCCAGCAACTGACCAAGTACCGCGATGTGGGCGGGGCCGCAGTATTCGCCTATTGGGTAGCAAATCCGACTGCCTACGGCGTCGTCGAGTTCGATCAAGACCATCGCGCCGTCTCTCTTGAAGAGAAGCCAAAGACACCTCGTTCAAACTATGCGATTCCTGGCCTCTACTTCTATGACGAACAAGTAGTCGAGATCGCCAGGACCCTGCAACCGTCTCCACGCGGTGAGTACGAGATCACAGATGTCAACCGCGCGTACATGAATCAAGGAAGCCTGCATGTCGAGGTTCTTCCTCGCGGGACAGCATGGTTGGACACGGGCACGTTTGACGCACTGAACGACGCGAACAACTTCGTGCGAACGATCCAGGCAAGACAGGGCCTACAGATCGGATGCCCTGAAGAGGTCGCGTGGCGGAGCGGGTTCCTTTCCGACGATGAACTTCGCGCTCGCGCAGCACGGCTGATCAACTCCGGATACGGCGGCTATCTCCTTGGCCTCCTGGAAACACCAAAGCTCTAGTAGCGTGTCGCCTCTAATTTGATGGTTATGTGTGATCGGCTGTTCTGGTTGATACTCGACCAGAAGGAGTTGATGGCGTGCCTCGTCCGAAGGAGTTCACGGTCTTGTTGACCGCTAGGGATCGTGCGAAGCTGACCAAGGTGGTCACCTCGGGGATCCATCCTGCCCGGATGGTCACCCGGGCGCGGGTGCTGCTGGCCCTGGACGAGACGGCCGGGCCGGCGCCGGAGCGGCGAGTGGTCGCTGAGCGGGTCGGGGTCTCGGAGTCCACGGTGTACCTGGTCGCGAAGGCGTTCACGACCCAGGCCGGGCGCGTCGAGGAGGTGATCGCCCGTAAGAAGCGGGCCATGGCGCCGGTGGAGCCGAAGGTGACCGGAGACGTGGAGGCGCGGGTGATCGCGTTGGCGTGCACCCAGCCACCGCCGGGGCGTTCGCGCTGGACGCTACGGCTGCTGGAGAAACACGTGCTGCTCACCGAGGGGATACCGCCGCTGGATCACTCCACGATCGGGAGGGTCCTAAAAAAGGGGCGCTTAAGCCTCACCTGAAGGCCTGCTGGACGATCCCGCCGAAGCAGAACGCGGCCTTCGTCGCGGCGATGGAGGACGTGCTCGGCGTCTACGCCCGTCCCTACAACGCGGCCCACCCGGTCGTCGTGATGGATGAGAAGCCGCTCCAGCTGCTCGACGACGCCCGGCCCGGCACGCCCGCCAAGCCCGGCCAGGTCGCGCGCGAGGACTCCGAGTACGTCCGGCACGGCACCTGCTCGATCTTCGTGTGGGCCGAACCGCTACGCGGCTGGCGGCGCGCGTACGCCGAGCCCACCCGGACCCGACTCGACTGGGCTCGAGGCGTCGAGCACCTTCTGGAGGTCACCTACCCCGACGTGGACAAAGTCGTGCTGGTCATGGACAACCTGAACACCCACAACATTGCCTCCCTCTACGAGGCGTTCGCCCCCGAGAAGGCCTACGCCCTCGCGTGCCGGCTCGAGATCCACCACACCCCCAAGCACGGGTCCTGGCTGAACATCGCCGAGATCGAACTGTCCTGCCTGACCAAGCAATGCCTCGGCCGGCGCATTCCCGACCTGCAGCTACTCAACACCGAACTCACAGCTTGGGCCGACGCGACCAACGCCGACGAGCGCCAAGTCGACTGGAGGTTCACCACCAGCGACGCCCGGATCAAACTCCGGCATCTATACCCAGTCCTTTAGAAGCGACAAGCTACTAGTGCCGCGCCGCGAAGGCTGACGCTCACCAGCATTACCCGCCCCGAGCCTGAGTATTCGAAGTCTTGAGTGTCAGTGAGTATTGGGGTTGAGTGCCACTTGATATTGGGATTCGAGGCCATTGGGTATTGCCGGTGCGCTGCTCCCGGGGGTGTGAGGTATCGTCGCGGTATGGGCACATCCCGCAACGAGCCGACCAGGCTCGAATCCGCGCTAGCTGCGACAGCGCTGCTGCCTCTGTTGGCCGCGATCTTGCTCCAGTCATTGCTCGCCCCGGAGAGTCACAGGTTCGGGGGATGCGAGATCGCCGCGCTGCCTGCCTCAATGATCGCCGCCCTCGTCGTTCTGGCCCATCACTTTGTCCGGCCGCGGTAGTCTGCGACGCTTCTCGCCCCGGCTGATCTGGCGAGGGCTGTGACGCGACCTAATGCTGAACGGGGTACTCGGAACGGCGCTCGTTCCCATGAGTCAGCGGTGGCGTGTATACCGGCTATACGGCATCCGAATCGAGAAGTCGAACATCGCCGCAGGTGTGTGGATCGGCAGCAAGAAGATTGTGATTGGGCGCGGGACGTTCATCAACACCGGGTGCATGTTCTCGACCCATTCGCTGATCACCATCGGTGAGAACTGCGCCCTCGGGATGCGGGTGCTGATCTTCACCGGCTCCCACGAAATCGGTAGCAGCCAGCGACGCGCCGGCAAGTTCGTGAGCCAGCCCGTGACGATCGGCGACGGCGCTTGGATCGGCGCGAACGTATCGATCCTGCCCGGAGTCACGATCGGGCAGGGCGCGATCATTGCGACTGGGGCTGTGGTGACTGCGGACTGTGAGCCGAACGCCGTGTACGGCGGCGTACCAGCTCGAAAGATCCGTGATCTGGATTTGTGACGGCCATTCCGACAACGCCGCCGATGAGCGCGCCCAGAAGCGCCGACGTGGGGCTTCCATTGCCCATCGGAGCCACGATCGAGATCGTACCGAGGGCTACGACGCCAGCCGTCAATGCGATATTGAGCGACGACCGCTCACGGAAGCTGCGGGCGCCCGGCCACGCGATGAACAACAGAAATATGGCAACCCCGAGGAGCCCGGTCTTGACCGCCAGCCACAGGTAGAAGTTGTGGGCGTAGAGGTAGGCGAGTTCTCGTTCGAACGTGCCTGGCGAGCCGGTCGCCGCCTTGTAGGCGAACCCGAAACCGTGACCAATGACGGGCGACTCTGCGATACGCGGGATGATTCTCTGGTTCTCGCTCACCTCGCGGAACTGAGCGGATGGATCAGTGGCTTGCGTGCTCGGATTGAGACCCTCAACGACTCTCGTCGTGTAACTCTCGACCTGAGTATTCAGCCAAGCCCCGCCCGGCAACTGAGCGATGACGGGAGCACCCGCCACAAGCAGCACACTGGCAGCCACTACAACTACGCTGATGAGCGTTACCCTGATGAACGCTCGAATTGACCAGCACACGAGCAGGGCGAAAGCCGCAGCGGCGACGATCCCCAAGATGGAGTTGCGCGAGAACGCGAGCACCAGGATTAGCACCGCGGGCGCGGTTAGATAGAGGCTGCCTCTGAACGTGGCACGACCGGCAATGGCGAGTGCGATGATGCCAGCAACCACAGCCAGCGCGAGGAAGTTCGTCGGGGTGAGTAGGCGTGTGGCTTCGTTGAGGTCGCCGATGTTGGAGAGTGAAGCCTGCTCAGTGCGACCGGTGAGCGGAAGGCCGAACAGACTGCCCGCGAGGACGAATGCGGCCGACACCCACAGCACCCACGGCAGTAGCCGCAATAGGATCGTGGCCGCGGGCGTGCGTACGACGCGACTCGCGACGATGAATCCCAGCCACATAATGGCAAGCCACCGCACATCCGTGAGGATATCACCCATCGGATTCTGGCGTGCGACGCCGAGGAGAGCGCCACCCATGACCAGCAAGCCCAGCAGCCAGGCGAGAACGTTCGCGGCACGCGTGGTCTTGACCGAGACAAGCACGTAGACCGCCGACAGGGCGAGCGTGAACTCATACGCCCGGAATGAGAACGGGCCAATCGAGACTGTCGTCGGCACGGCGGTCGGAAGTGTCAGGAACGCCAGTACGAACGTCGCGTAAATCAGCAGCCGCGGGCGCAGCAAGACCACTATCGCCGCGAGGATTAGCAGGGTCACCCCCACGGCCGTGGCTGGACCGAATCCCAGGATCAGAATGACGACTAGCGCCGACGCCCCGATCCTCAACAACCATGCCACGCGCATAAGGCTACCCTGTGCGCTCCCGATCAGCCCGCCGCATCACAGGACTGCCATCTGTGCGTAATCGCGAACATCGGGTTACCGAACTCATAACGACAGTCGCCATGAGTTCGTGGCAACTGTGACGGGATCGCAGGAAGAGCCAATTTGGTTTCCGTTTTAGGAAGGCCTCGAGAGCGCTCCCCACACCGCGCTGGGGCTACTGCCGAACGTCCCAGATGTGCTCGTGATACCAGTCCACCGTACGGCGAACGCCCTCCTCCAAAGAGATCTGAGCAGTCCATCCTTCGTTCTTCAGCTTGGACACATCCAGCAGTTTCTGCGGAGTCCCATCAGGCTTACTGGTGTCCCACGAGGTCTCCCCTGTGAATCCCGTAACTTGAGCGATCGTCTCAGCGATCTCGCGGATGGTCACGTCACTTCCGGTGCCAACGTTGACATGCTGCGGGCCGTCGTAATGTTCCATCAGGTAGAAGCAGGCATCCGCCATGTCATCGGAATGCAGGAACTCACGCCGCGGCGTGCCGGTCCCCCAGTTCGTCACCGACTCCGCACCGCTACGCGCTGCCTCGTCGTAGCGGCGGATCAACGCGGGCAGCACATGCGAGCCCTTGGGCGAGAAGTTGTCGTTCGGGCCATACAGGTTGGTCGGCATCGCACTGATCCACGGCAGCCCGTACTGCCGGCGCACCGCCTGCACCTGCAAGATGCCCGCGATCTTCGCAATCGCATACGCGTCATTCGTCGGCTCCAGATACCCAGTCAGCAGCGCATCTTCACGAATCGGCTGCTCGGCAAACTTCGGGTAGATGCACGACGACCCGAGGAACAACACCCGCTCCACGTCGTTGGCCAACGCCGCATCCAGCACATTCAACTGGATGCGCAGATTGTCCGACAGGAAGTCAACCGGGTACGTGCTGTTCGCCAGAATGCCGCCTACCTTCGCGGCTGCAAGCACCACATAGCGCGGTTTCGTAGCAGCGAAGAACTCAAACACGTTCTCGCGCTGCTTCAGATCAAGCTCCTTGGATGACCGGCCCACCAGGTTGTTGAACCCGGCACGCTCAAGCCTGCGCCAGATCGCGGAACCCACCAGCCCGCGATGCCCGGCCACGTAGAACGTGGCGTCCCGGTCGAGTTCTTCAGGCGTGTATGTCACGGAATCGGTCGTCATTATGCAGCCACCTGCCAAGA
>Ga0334882_1004690_pt1 | contig 11339 bp, 10 predicted proteins | sample GraSluR1_MG_5_FD_207226 | JGI IMG/M metagenome (GOLD analysis project Ga0334882, IMG submission 207226) | Sludge microbial communities from methane-producing bioreactor in Wageningen University, Netherlands - Granular Sludge_15_04-R1 | ecosystem: Engineered > Bioreactor > Anaerobic >... | reverse complement strand
ACATCCGTAAGATAATACTCCCCCTGTGCATTATTGTTGTCTATCTTATCAAGACTTTCAACCAGGCTTTCTATATCAAAGCAGTACATAGATGAATTTATTTCATTCACCTTCAGCTCTTCTTCTGAACAATCTTTATGTTCAATTATTTTTAAAACATCTCCATTTTTTTCTCTTATAATTCTTCCATATCCATAGGGATCCTCAACTATTGAAGTCAGTACAACTGCACTATACCCTCCATCATTTTGGAAATCCACAAGTTTTTTGACGGTACTTTCTCTTATTAAAGGTGCATCTCCTGTAAATATGGCTACAGTTCCCCTTTTATCCTTCAAAAAACTTTTAGCACAGATAACTGCATGTCCTGTGCCCAATTGTTTATGCTGAACCGAAAATTCAACATTTCTTGATTTAACAGCCTCTTTTACCTCATCTGCACCTTTCCCTACAACTACATCTATATCATCTATTTGTGCTTTTCTGACTTCATCTATTACTATGTTGACCATTTCTCTTCCGCATATTTTATGAAGTACCTTTGGTGTAGAAGATTTCATTCTTTTTCCCTCACCTGCTGCTAATATTATAGCACAATTATACATTTTAACACCTCTTTATAGCATTAACTACATTTTTATAACCTATATTACATAAAATATCCACTATATATTATATTTTATATATTAAGCATTTGCAACACTATAGTAAAATAATAAAAAGGAGTATTCCTACTCCTTTTTATTACTCCTGTACTTTATCTTTAGTAACAGTTTCTTCGTTCTTTACTTTTTCATACTCATCGAGAATTGCATTTTGAATTTTTTCTCTTGTTTGAGTATTGATTGGATGTGCAATGTCCTTAAATTCCCCATCAGGAGTTTTCCTACTAGGCATTGCAATAAAAAGTCCATTTTGACCTTCTATAACTTTTATATCGTGAACAACGAATTCGTTATCAAAAGTCACGGAAACAATAGCTTTCATTTTACCCTCAGCAGCAATTTTTCTAACTCTAACGTCTGTAATTTGCATATAATCCACCTCCAAGATGCTTATGTATATACTATTCTCTAAAATTTATTTTTTTCCTTCTTAATTTTTAAAAAAACATTAAGTTTTTTGAAAATTTTATTAGTTAAATCTTTTGGAAGGAAATAACCGTGCACCATTCTCTCCATCAATAATACCTTTAAAGTCAACTATGGATATATAATCCTGCACTAATTTTTTCGGAGTTTCTACATTATCCATAAGTACTCCAATTCCCAACAACTCACTTTCAAACTCTTTCAGGAGATTCATTATGCCTCTGGCCGTACCACCAGCCTTCATAAAATCATCAATAAATATACACTTACTGCCGGGCTTCATAGCTTTCTTTGACAATGACATATTCTGAATTCTTCCCGTAGATCCTGAAACATAATTTATAGTGATGGTTGATCCTTCGGTAAATTTCGTTTCCCTTCTTACTACTATCATCTGTACTCCAAGCATCCTTGCCACTTCATAGGCAAGAGGTATGCCTTTTGTTTCAACTGTAACTACATAGTCAACATTGCTGTGTATAAATTCAGATGCGAGAATAATTCCAGCAGTATTTATTATTTCAGGATTAAACATTATATCAGTCATATAAAGGAAATTACCTGGTATTATTCTTTCTCTATTTTTTAAAATAATACATAATTCTTCGGCAAACTCCCTGCTTTTTTCTGCTGATATACCACATACATATTTGACTCCTCCTGCTGCACCCGACACAGTTTCCACCTTTCCCATGTAAAGCCTGATAAATGTATCCTTTACCATGACTATATCTTCACTTACAGTTGATTTTGCAGTATTGAACATTTCTGTGAACCTATTCAGGCTTATTATTTTATTAGGATTTTCAAGTAATATCTTTGTTATAGCTGATATCCTCTGGTTCCTACTGAGTTTCTGCATTTTATCACCTATCACTTTAAAATTTACGAATAATTTCTTAAAATTTTATTCTATTATTCATATTGTATTCTAAAAAAAGCAGTTAATCAACAATTAAATTAGTCAAAAAGTTTTGGAAATATAGTTTAACCTGTGTTTTTTTGCTCCATTTTTGTATATAATTATTAGGTGATAAAGTAATGCAATTTATGAGGAGTGAGTTTATTGTCATTTGATTTTATAAAAGATAAAAGCAAAAACATATATTTCATAGGTATAGGTGGAATAAGCATGAGCGGACTTGCAGAAATATTGATAAAAAAAGGATTTCATGTTTCGGGATCTGATATAAAAGCTTCTCCTATAACTGACAAATTAAGATCCCTTGGCGCAGAGATATTTATAGGACAAATTAAAGAACACATAGATGAAGATATAGATATGATAGTGTATACGGCCGCCATTTCCAAAGACAATCCTGAGTTTGTTAGGGCAAAAGAGTTAAATATACCCCTTATGGTAAGAGCCGAATTTCTGGGGCAAATAATGAAAGGACACAAATACAATATAGCCATTTCTGGAACTCATGGCAAAACTACTACAACTTCAATGCTGTCAAGCATATCTTTGAAAGCCGAATTGGACCCTACCATATTAGTAGGCGGTGAACTGGACCTAATAGACGGGAATGTGCGAGTTGGACACAGTCAGTACTTTATTACCGAAGCCTGTGAATACAAGGAATCCTTCTTGAAGTTCTTCCCTTATATAGGCGTAATTCTGAATATAGATGCAGATCATCTCGACTACTATAAGGATATTTATGATATACAAAATGCCTTTATAAAATTTGCTAAATTAATACCAAGGGACGGGTATCTCGTATGCTGCAGTGACGATGACAAAATGAACAAAGTAATATCAAACGTGAACTGCAATATAATTACTTATGGTCTTAAAACCGGAGATATTACAGCCAAAAATATCAATTATGACGAAAAGGGATGTGCAAGTTTTGACGTGTATAAATATGATAAACTCCTGTTTTCAGTAAATTTGAACATTCCCGGAAGACATAATATATTGAATTCTCTGGCAAGCATAGCCGTTTCCCTGATTTTGAATATATCCAATAAATACATCATAGAAAGTCTTGGCAATTTCAAAGGTGCCCACAGGCGATTCGAACTCAAAGGTGAAAAAGATGGAATTACAATAATAGATGATTACGCCCACCATCCCACTGAAATCAAGGCTACTTTAAGTGCAGCACAAAACTATCCACATAAAAGGATATGCTGTGTATTTCAGCCCCATACATTTTCAAGGACATTGAATCTATATGATGAATTCACAAAAGCATTTGACAACGTAGATGAATTGATACTGGCCGATATATATGCTGCAAGGGAGAAGGATACACATGAAGTAAGCTCGAGTATGCTTGCAAAAAGCATTTCCTCCAGAGGTATAGATTGCAAAAACTTCCATAACTTCGATGACATTGTATCATATCTAAATAGCACATTAAAAGATGGCGACCTGCTCCTGACAATAGGTGCCGGTGATGTATTCAAAGTAGGAGAAATGTATCTTCAAAAATAATCATAGTTAGATGTGTAAAATCCTCCAATATAGTAAATACTATAAATAATTACTACATCGGAGGTGTTTTTTAATTTGAGAAACTTTTTGATATCAGCTTCAGTAGACATTATATTGATTTTTATATCCTATTTTTTATTTAAAAACATATTGAGCGGACCAACCAGACATAAAATCTATGAAAAGTTGTTCAGTTCTTTTGCCAAATTTGTAATCTATATATTTATAATAACAATCGGTATAAATGCTATTATTGCCATATTGCTGTATAGGACCTCGTACATAGCCTATATCAATATAATAGCTCCTGCTGTGGTTTCAATTCTTGTAGGGTTTCTTGTATCAACCGTTCCTACCAAGGGTGCAGGCGATTCACCCAATAAAGTATAATCCATAGATTGTTCCTTAAGAGGAGATATCTACAATACTTGTAGATTATTTCACAATTACTATGCTATAATAATAGCGTAAAAACAAATTTTCAAGGAGTTGGTGGGAATGAAGGAAAAATACAGGGAATTATTCAAGATTATTGTAAAGTCATATTATAATGGTGATTTCGATAAAAAAGTAAATGAAATTCTATCTGAAAATTCTATTGATAAGAAAGAATTATGCTCAATCGTTTCCTTACTCTGTGGGGTTGATATAGATTATAACAGCAGCAATTTCATATCAGAATTAAAGAACTCTATAAAATCATATAATTCAGGTGGCAAGATAGTCAATAAAGTTAAAGACTGCTCATTGGATTGTGTGGATGAAAACGGGAAAACTGTCTGTCAGAAATCCTGTCCTTTTGATGCAATACTAATTGACAAAAAAAACAATACTACTGTTTTGGATGCCGATAAATGTGCAGACTGCGGCATATGCGTAGATTCCTGCCCATCAGGTGGAATAATGGATTCAGTGCAGTTTCTGCCTTTAGCAAATATTCTAAAAGACGATCGTCCCGTAATAGCTGTAGTTGCACCTGCTATAATAGGACAATTTGGATCAGATGTAAAAATCGGTCAACTGAGATCCTCCTTTAAAAAACTAGGCTTTACGGATATGATAGAGGTCGCATTTTTTGCAGATATGTTAACTTTGAAAGAGGCTATAGAATTTGATCACTATGTCAAAAATGAAAATGACCTTATGATAACTTCCTGCTGCTGCCCTATGTGGGTTGGAATGTTAAAAAAGATTTACAACGATCTTGTAAAATATGTTTCACCATCCGTTTCTCCAATGATAGCTGCAGGAAGAGTTGTTAAAAAGCTAAATCCCAATTGCAAAGTTGTATTTGTAGGCCCCTGCATAGCAAAAAAAGCCGAAGCAAAAAACAAGGACATAGAAGGCAGCATAGATTTTGTATTAACTTTTCAGGAGGTAAAAGATATATTTGAATCACTGGATATAAAACCTTCAGAGCTTCCAGATGAAGAGTCCTCTGAATATGCTTCAAAAGGTGGAAGACTTTATGCCCGCACAGGAGGAGTATCTATTGCTGTAAGCGAAGCAGTGGAAAGAATTTTTCCCGAGAAACATAATCTCTTAAAAGCAGTTCAGGCCAATGGAATAAAAGAATGTAAAGCCATACTTGAAAAAGCTCAAAATGGTGAAATAAATGCCAATTTTATAGAAGGCATGGGGTGTATTGGTGGCTGCGTTGGTGGACCAAAAGCCATAATTCCAAAAGAGGAAGGCAGAGAGCATGTAAATGAATTTGCCGGAAACTCTGATATTAAAGTAGCCGTAGACAGTGCCTGTATGAATAGTATATTGAACAAAATAGGCATAAACTCCATAGAGGATTTCAAAGATGAAAATAAAATAGATATATTCGAAAGAAAATTTTAATTACTGTCGGGTATTTACTACATACTATTAAAAGCCCTTCATCAAATTTGTTGGAGGGCTTTTAATTATTCAGGGATGAGGTTATTATGGAAAATTTTTGGGACAAGATATTGAAAAATATAGATGGTGCAATTTTTGACATGGATGGAACTCTGCTTGATTCCATGGGAATGTGGGACAACATTGATAAAGAATACCTGGAAAACAGGGGTATACCAGTACCTGAGAATTTGAAAATTGAAATAGAACATTTAAGCTTCAGGGAAACAGCAGAATATTTTAAGTCAAGATTCAATATACCTGACTGCATTGAAATTATAGAAAAAGACTGGTACAATATGGCTTTTAACAAATATGCAGAAAATAAAATGATAAAACCTCAGGCAAAAAATCTTTTGAAATTATTGAAGTCCAGAAATATAAAAATTGCTTTAGCTACAAGCAATTACAGGGAAACTTCAATTGCTGCTTTAAAAAGGAACAATATATATGAGCTATTTGATGCAATCACTACAACCCAGGAAGTCCCGCGAGGGAAAGATTTCCCCGACATCTACATTCTATCCTCCAAAAAAATTGGCATATCTCCTGAAAAATGTGTGGTATTTGAAGATTCCCTACCAGCTATAAAAGCAGCCAGGTCGGCAAATATGTACGTAATAGCCGTAAAAGACAAATATTGTCCTCATGATTGGCAGTGCATCCTCAATCATTCTGATGCAGGTATTACTGATTTTTCTGAAATTATCTTCGAGTAATTATCCAATTAGATCAGGTAGTCACATCTCTACATATCATGAATATAATATAGGAGTAAAATTTTTAGGAGCATGCCAATGATAGCTTTTCTATTATTTGCAATTACAGCTGCATCTCTTGCAACTTTTTACAAGCTTAAAAGCGAAATTGCAGCTCAAAAGAAAACAATTATACTTTTAAAATATGAAAATAATAAACTAAAGAAAAAGCTGAAAAACATACATCAGTAGATTATGTTTTTACTTGATTATAGCTTTTTACTATGTATCAGCTGCAATTAATCCCCTGGTAAATATTATTATCTGCCAGGGATTTATCTATTTCATTTAATATTTCCCACTTTTTCAAACTCCATTTTGGACCTATCAGAGTATCTCTGGGCGAGTCCCCTGTAAGTCTATGTACCACAATGTCTGGATCGGTATATGAAATTGCCCTGCATATTAAATTTACATATTCCTCCTCTGTCATAAATTTCAACTGACCTAATTTATAAAAACGGACCATAGGCGTGTTTTTCATAAGATGAAGCAGATGAAATTTTACACCCTGGACCTTAATATCCGACACATACCTCACTGTATTTATCATATCCTCATGCTTTTCTTCTGGGAGTCCAAATATTATATGAGCAACTACATCAATATTCCTATCATTCAAATTTTTTACTGCCTTTTCAAAAACGTTTAATTTATACCCTCTGTTTATTTTGATTGCAGTATCTTCATTTGAGGTTTGAAGTCCAAGTTCAACCCATGTATATAATTTTTCATTAAATTTTGAAATCAAATCAAGTACATCATCATCCAGACAATCCGGCCTTGTTGCTATTGCCAAGCCTACTACGTCATTTTCCTCTACTGCCTCCCTGTATTTTTGATTTAATACATAAACAGGAGCGTAGGTATTTGTATATGCCTGAAAATAGGCAATACATTTTCCATTACTCCATTTTTTACTCATCATTTTCTTTATACTCTGAAATTGATCGTGGATAGAAAATTCCCTGCTGCCTGCAAAATCTCCCGATCCTCTTTCACTGCAAAATATACAGCCTCCCGTTCCTATAGTACCATCTCTGTTGGGACATGAAAAACCAGCATCCAGAGATATCTTGAATACCTTGCATCCAAATTTATGTCTCAAATAGTAATTTAGACTATAATATCTTTTATCACCCCAAAGCAATAATATCAATCCTTTCAATATAAATATATTATATCACATTCTTACTGCCTCAAAACTTTTCAGATCCAGCTGCCACTTGCCTATAACATTTGAAAGAGACATATCCTGGCTTTTTTTCGCAATAACATCAAAATTTAATATGTCATCATCAAAAGATGAAAATACTATACTTACTTTATCAAGAGGAAACTTCTCCTCAAATTTATAATCTATCATATCTCCTCCATCAACCTTATACATTCTAATACAGTTGTCTACTTGAGCATTTGAATATTGAACTGCCAAAAATTTTTCATCTTTGGAAAATTCCATGAAATCAACCCTGCCACCTTTTAGAAGATCCAGAGTAACTATTTCCTGTCCAATGGGGACTTCTACAATTGAGTCTGATTCGCTTTCATCTTCCATACCTCCACCAGCAGTACCTCCATCACCTTGACCTTGAGCATCCTGACCGCCTTGAACGGCCAGTGATTGATCTATATTTATTACTCCAATATAACAATTACTATCACAAGTTGTAACTGCAAGCATATTTCCTTCATAGGAAAAATTCAATATTCCCACATTTCGTCTAGGTACAGGCAATTTATCTATGCTCGCCTTATCATCTTTTGAAAACACATAACCCGGGAATGACCTAAAAGACATTATTAATTTTGTATCCGCTTTATCTTTGCTTTTCATTCTTATCTTATTTTTATATATAAAGGCTTCTTCTTGAACTATACTCTTAATTTCCGATATTTTATATTCATGGTCTTTCTTTATGACTTTCAAAGAATATTGATCCAAGCTTGCAAAAGGTTTACCCGTATTTGTTCTTGAAATATTGAGTGTAAATATCCCCGATTTACCGACTTGATTACTATCGGCCAGATTGTACCCAAAAATTTTTAAATCTTTATCCTGAGTTTTTACCTGTGATTTTAAAAGATCTTCTGAATACAATTTTTCAGCATTTGCTACCTGTCCTTTTATCATATAATTCATATAAGTATCAACTACATTCAAAGCTGCCTTCATATCAAATGTTTCTTTCAGTTGTAAACTATTGTTTGTATTGGATCTGCATCCTGTCAAAGCTTCACAAATCAACAGTATGATTGCCGCATATATAAATACCCTTCTTTTTTTCATCTAAATTTCACCTCTTCCATACAGCTTTTTAAAAATAGATTCATATCAGTTTTATTTTTCCCCTAAATAGAAATTTAATTTATAATACATTAATTTCAGATTAGACATATATATTTATATAAGAAGGTCTTTAATTAACTAGTAATTTACAGGAGGAAATACCTTGATTAGAAAATTATCAACGTCCTTACAGATAGCTGCCGTATTTATAGGTACGATAGTAGGTGCAGGCCTGGCATCCGGTCAGGAAATAAATAGCTTTTTTTCCATATACGGTTACAAAAGCTTTTTTGGTATTTTGATTTGTTTATCTATATACATATTTGTATCATTGTTCATAATAAATATAAGCTTAAAATACAACCTGAATTCATATGATGGTTTAATTTCCCTTGTAAATCCTGGAATTTTAGGAATTATGATAAATTCTTTGACTACATTTTTTCTAATTGGCAGCTCATCAATAATATTAGCTGGAAGTGGTGCTTTAATACATCAATATTTCAAAGTATCTAACCTTCTAGGAATGGGATTTATGATATGTATATCCTTACTTATACTTTTTAAGGATACAAAGGGACTTATAAAAATAAATTCTTTCATAGTCCCCTGTCTAATAACCATTATAGTTACACTGTTTATACTATATATTCTTTTCTACAAAAGTATAAGTATATCTGAAATTAAAGCTATACCTGCAATTAAAAACAGCTGGATATTTTCTTCTCTTATATATGGAGGATTCAATATACTTTGCTGCAGCGGTGTATTGGTTCCTCTATGCAGGGAAATTAAAGAAAAGAGCTGTCTTATAAGTGGAGCTATACTTGGAGCATGCGTTCTGACCATACTCACGTTTATCATAAACTTTATGCTGATTTTAAACATACCTTACATATTTGAATATGAAATACCTCTCCTATATATTTCAAATAGATTCGGCAAGCTTGTTCAGATTGTTCTTCTAGCGGTCATATGGCTTGAAATGCTCTCAACTGAAATCTCAAACATCTACAGTATAGGTAAAAATTTCGAGGAAATATTTAATTTATCTTATAAAAAATCTGTAATCTTGGTGATACTTGTAACCATTCCCGTATCCCAGATAGGCTTTACAAAATTAATTTCTTTTCTATATCCTGCTTTCGGGATAGTCAGCTTGATATTTATATTCAATTGTATTATATTTTATATAAAAAATCGTAGTTGATAATTTGAAATTATTCGGGGTGTTTCTATATGTTAGATGAACTGAAAAGCTGTAAACTATGTCCAAGAAATTGTGGTATAAATAGATTGAAGGGAGAACTCGGTTTCTGCGAAGCAAATAATGGTATAAAGATAGCAAAAGTATCTCTGCATAAATGGGAAGAACCCTGCATATCGGGAAGCAGAGGTTCAGGCACAATATTTTTCTCAAATTGCAATTTAAAATGTGTTTTCTGTCAGAATCATACCATAAGCTCTGAAAACTTTGGGAGGGAAATTTCAACAGAAAGATTAAGCGATATATTTCTGGAACAGCAGAAAAGGGGTGCCCATAATATAAATTTAGTAAGTCCAATTCATTATATACCTCAAATAAAAAGTGCACTTTATATGGCAAAATCCAGGGGACTAAATCTACCTGTATTATTTAACACCAACAGTTATGCCAATCTTAAGTCAATAAAATCCTTAAATGGCTATATAGACGTATATCTTCCCGATCTTAAATATTTTGATGACAAATACGCAATAAAATACTCCAATGCACCAGATTATTTCAAATATGCATCCAGAAATATTGCTGAAATGATACAGCAGGTGGGAAAAGCAACTTTCAACAAGGACGGTATTATCACTCATGGTGTCATAATACGCCACTTGATGCTTCCGAGGCTTTTATTCGATTCTAAAAAAATAATGGATTATATAAGCAGTAATTTTTCAGATTCAGTTTATATAAGTCTCATGAATCAATATACTCCAATGTATAAAGCCCATAAATTTCCTGAACTGACCAAGCCTTTAAATCCAAAACATTACAGTTCCATGATAGATTATTGTGTCTCAATAGGACTCAACCATGGATTCATCCAGGAATCAGGCACTTCCTCTGAAGCTTTTGTACCTGATTTTAATCTGGATGGTGTGTAAAATAAGAGTAGAACTTTCTCTACTCTTACTGACATACTTATTATTAAATTTTATACTTCTCCAGATCATTTTTAAATATTTTAGTTATTTTCCTAAACTCACCGATCCCATTTACAAGCTTTTTAATCTGGTTTGTATAATTGGCTACATTTGCACTTACTTCTTCAGAAGAAGCTGAATTTTCTTCTGCAATAGCCGCCAGAGATTCTACATTATTATAAATACCGGAAATGGATTCTGCTTCATTATTGAGTTTGTTTATTGTTTCTATCATGGATGATGCTACAGTACCGATTGATGTAGTTGCCTCATAACTTATATTTCTAACTTCTTCTAGATTTTTAGTTTCACCCTTAAGTACATTGAATTGTACTTCTATTTTATCTACAAGTTCCTTTATTTCCTCAACAAATTTTTCAAGGTTGGAATTTATCTCCTCTACCGAACTTTGAGACTGTTCTGCTAATTTTCTTACCTCTTCTGCAACTACAGCGAAACCTCTGCCATGTTCTCCTGCACGAGCTGCTTCTATAGAAGCATTTAAAGCCAGCAGATTTGTCTGTTCCGAAATACTTGATACTATAGAAACTATATCTGTAATATCCGCTGCTTTTGACTGGAGATTGACTCCCTTATCTTTAACTTCCTGAAATTGCTGAAGTGTATTGACTATATTTTTGCTTGTACTATTTATATTTTCATAGCTGTTGTTTATTTTATCTATTGCT
>Ga0334882_1004687_pt1 | contig 11342 bp, 11 predicted proteins | sample GraSluR1_MG_5_FD_207226 | JGI IMG/M metagenome (GOLD analysis project Ga0334882, IMG submission 207226) | Sludge microbial communities from methane-producing bioreactor in Wageningen University, Netherlands - Granular Sludge_15_04-R1 | ecosystem: Engineered > Bioreactor > Anaerobic >... | reverse complement strand
AAAACTAAGATTATTGTTTTTAAGTTCAATAGCTAGGGCTTTTTGATAAATTAATTCTTGAAAACCATTGCCTAGAGTATTGTGTACTTGAAAGCAAGCATTAATAATTTTTCCAGTTAGGTTGGAGTATTTATATTGACTATTAGTCATAATTACATTTATTTTGTTTGCTAATCATAGTTTTCATTTCAATCATAAAAATCATAGTTCAAGATGTTATGATATTTATTATATTATGTTTTAATTATAATTATCAAAATCAATATGAGTATATTTATTTAATCAGTAAAATAAAAAATTGCCCCACTTTTTGTCATTTTCTTATCACTTTTGTGAATATGCGCTAGTATCGCTTTTGTCGTCAGTGAGCCAAAAATTAGAGAGGTGTTTGCAGCTGATTTTCGTGATCGAGTGGTTCATCATTTTATTTATCGTGAAATTATTGATTTCTGGGATAAAAGATTTATTTATGACTCATATTCTTGTCGGAATAATAAAGGGACGCACTTTGGTATTAAAAGAATGTCTAAATTTTTAAGAGCGGTAAGTAGTAATTATCAAGCTGAAGCGTGGATTATGAAATTAGATTTGAAAAGTTATTTTATTAATATTGATAGAAATATAATTTGGCAAAAATGCCACTGGGGAGTACAAAAGCAATTTAGAGGTGATCATCAAAAATACTGGCGACAAACACTGCTTTATTTACTACGGATAGTTATTTTCGCCGATCCTACACTTGAAGTTGAAATTAGGGGAGATAGATTATTGTGGCACAAATTGCCTAGAAATAAAAGTCTTTTTTATGCACGAGGAAACTGTGGTTTTCCAATTGGTAATTTAACTTCCCAGCTTTTTTCTAATATATATTTGCATGGTCTTGATTGTTTGATTAAACATAAATTAGGTATCAAGTATTATGGTAGATACGTGGATGATTTTGTTTTAATGCATCAAAGTAAGAAGAGATTACTACAGGTAAAAAAGCAAATTGAGATTTTTTTGGCATCAGCTTTGCATTTGCAATTGCATCAGCAAAAAATATATATACAACCTAGTAAATATGGAGTGGCTTTTGTTGGCGGCATTATTAAGCCATATCGAATTTTACCTGGAAAAAGATTAGTGAAGAAATATTTGTTAGCTAGGAGAAAAAAGTATTTTTTACACCAAATAAAATCTTGGAATTCATATTTAGGACATTTGAGCAATTATGACAGTTGGCGATTGGTAAATAGAGTACTATAGAGTTTATCATAATTAGATAAGACAGGTTTTTAATCATAGTTCAAGATGTTGACGATATTGTAATGCGCAGTTTGGCTATTTATCACTAATAGAGTAAGGCGATGTGCTTAAATGCACAAAAGGTATTATGCCGTTAACGTTTGGTTCCAATTTCACTATTGACTTTTTTTAGCAGTTGTGTATAATAAGTGCTAAAGTAAAAAACTAGAAAATAGAAACTTTTGCAAAAGTAAACTCTAGTTTGTAGATTATGAAGTAGTAATTAAGAGAAAGGATATCAATGAAAAAAATTGAAGTAAAAAAACTCACTCCTATGCCTGGTTACGTTTTAGTCGAACCAGCGGAAAAAGAAGCGCAAACTTCTTCAGGAATTATTATTCCGACTGACAATTCAGAAAAACCTCAATATGGAAAAATTTTAGCGATGGGTGAAGCCTGCAACGGAGTAGAAAAATGTGAATGTGGTTGTAGCGTAGAAGTGAAAGAGGCCTTAAAAGTAGGTGATACCGTGATTTATAAAAAATGGGGTGGTAATGACGTTAAAATTGATGACACTGAATATCAATTTTTGAAATATGAAGATATTTTAGCTAAAGTAGCATAAGAAGAAAGGAAATTTGATGATGACAAAACAATTAGCATTTGGCGATGAAGCCAGACAAAAGATGCTCTCAGGAGTAAATAAATTAGCGGCAGCAGTGACTACCACTTTGGGTCCTAAGGGTCGAAATGTGGCTTTGGATCGAAGTTGGGGTAGCCCAAATGTGACTCATGATGGAGTAACGATCGCGAAAGAAATTTCTTTGGAAGATAAATTTGAAAATATGGGCGCCCAAATGGTGAAAGAAGCGGCAGCTAAAACTAATGATGCGGCTGGTGATGGCACTACGACAGCGACTTTATTAGCTCAAAAAATTTCGAGTAAAGGGATGACTTTGGTGACAGCAGGTGTTAATCCAATGATTATGAAAAAAGGAATTGAAAGAGCGACTGAGGCAGTAGTAAAAGAAATTGAAAAGCTAGCGAAGCCAGTAAAAGAAACTGATTGGCAAAAAGTAGCGGCTATTTCTGCTCAGAGTGAAGAAATTGGTGAAAAAATTGCTAAGGCTTTAAAATTAGTGGGTAAAGATGGGGTAGTGGAAGTCCAAGAAGGTAAAACGATGGAAATTGCCATTGAACACAAAGAAGGAATGGAATTTGACAAGGGCTATGCCTCACCATATTTTATGTCTGATGCCGACAATATGGAAGCGGTAATTGAAAGTCCAATGATTCTGGTGACTGATCATAAAATTTCCAATGTGCAAACTGATTTATTGCCAATTTTGGAAAAAATCATGACTCAAACCAAAAATTTTGTGATTATTGCTGATGAAATTGAAGGTGAAGCTTTGACTACTTTGGTAGTGAATAAATTGCGTGGCACTTTCAATGGTTTAGCAGTTAAAGCTCCTGGCTTTGGTGATCGTCGTAAAGAGATGCTGAAAGATATTGCGGTTCTAACTGGGGCAAAATTTGTATCAGCGGAAACTGGCATGGCTTTAAAAGATGTAGAATTGGAAGATTTGGGTAAAGCTGACAGTGTCAGAGCTGATAAAGATAATACCAGAATCGTGGGTGGCAAAGGTGCAAAAGCAGCTATTAAAGAGAGAGTCTTGGTAATTGATAATGAAATCGAAAAATCGACTTCTGATTTCGATAAAGAAAAACTCTTAGAACGCAAAGCGAAGTTAGCTGGCGGTGTCGCAGTCATTCAAGTTGGAGCAACTACTGAAATTGAAATGAAGAATTTGCAAGAGAGAGTAAAAGACGCAAAAGAAGCGACTAAAGCTGCCATTGAAACTGGAATTATTCCTGGCGGCGGAGTGACTTTTATTCAAGCTGGAAAAGTTTTGGATAAAATGAAAGCTGAAAGTAAAGATGAGCAAGCTGGAATTGATTTGATTAAGTCAGTCTTGGATGAACCAATGAGAATGTTGGCCGTGAATTCTGGAGTAGATGCTGGCTGGGTAGTACAAAAAATTAAAGAGAAAAATGATGTCAATTATGGTTTTAATGCTTTGACTAATAAATTCGAAGATTTATTAAAAGCAGGCGTAATTGAACCAGCTAAAGTAGAAATTTCTGCTTTGCAAAATGCAGCGAGTGTGGCAGCGATGATTTTGACGACTGAGGCATTAGTGACTGATGCTCCAGAACCAAAAAAGGCAGCAGCTCCAGCGATGCCTGACATGGGTGGAATGATGTAAAAATTGGGTAGAGATAAGAAGATGGAGACGGCCCCGCCTATAGAGGCGGGGCTTAAAGCATTAAAAAGTTTTAAGTGACAAAAAGAGTAACCCCGCGGATATCAATCCGCGGGGTAAAATTTAAACTCGATAAAATCCAAACGATAAAGGTGAAAAATTAGTGAATAGTTCGATGAATAGCTCTAATGAGTAATTCACCATCTTCACTGTCCCAAGGACCATAGCACCAATGTTGATGAAGTCGATGGCTACAGGCTTCTTCGAGTGAAGCAATTTCTCCTTTATTAATAATAATGCGCACATCTGGTTCTGGTTGATTGGTGGTTTGTTCGTTGTTTTCAATCGAAGATAGTGTTTCTTCTTGATTGAAGCCAAAAAAAATTATTTGTTGGTCTAGTTCCTGAGTTAGAGCTGGAATAAGGTTGAAAGAAGGGGTTTGATGATCACCAATAAATTCGAGAGTCCACATTTAGTATTTCTCCTTGATGGGATTTTTATAGAGCTTAGTTTTGATATAAAAGTGTTTTTTTTGAGCAGCTTGCTCATGAAGCATTTTTATATCAATCTAATTTTGATATTATAGCTTAAGATAATTGATTTGCAAGACCAAATTATGAGCGACTAGAACCAAAAATTTTGATCTTCTCAATAACTTTGTGAGAGAAAGCATCACGAGCGGGAGCAAGTAATTTGCGAGGGTCGAAAGAATCTGGATTAGTGGCTAGTTCTTGACGGAGTTGATTGACAAAAGCCAAACGTAAGTCGGTGTCAATGTTGATTTTAGCAATGCCTAAGCTAATGGCTTTTTTCAATAAATCGGCGGGAACGCCTGATGAGCCGTGTAAAACTAAAGGAGTTTGAGGAATGATGGCTTGAATGTCACTTAAGCGTTGGAAATCTAATTTAGGCTCGCCTTGATAAAGTCCATGAGCGGTACCAATAGCGATAGCTAATGAATCTAATTGAGTGGCAGCCACAAAGTCGGCAGCTTGTTGAGGATCGGTATAGAGAGCGTGAGCAGCATCAACATTGACATTATCTTCAACGCCGCCAACTTGACCAATTTCAGCTTCAACAGTCACACCACGAGAGTGAGCATAAGCCACTACTTCTTGGGTGATAGCGATGTTGCGCTCCCAAGGCTCGCCTGATGAGTCAATCATGACGCTGGTGAAACCAGTGTCGATGCAAGCGATAGCTAATTGTGCATCTGGACCATGGTCCAAGTGAAGGACAAAAGGAAGTTCGCTGTCTTGAGTGAGGGCTTTAACCATTGCGACCAAAGGCTTAAGACCGGCGTATTTGATGGCACTTTGACTGGCTTGAAGAATAACAGGAGAATTGGTTTGATGAGCGGCAGTAATAACGGCTTGAGCGGTTTCGAGATTGGAAATATTAAAAGCACCAATGGCATAGTGATTGAGACTAGCTTGAGTTAATAATTCTTTAGAATTGACTAACATAAATAACCTTTCTAGATAGATAATGATGTGACTAATATATCATAAAAATGATGAAAATTGAAGGGAATAAAAAAATATTAAATTGAAATAATTAAAATTCATTTAAACATTAATCATCGCCTTTGTTTTTTAATAATTATTATTCTCAAAAGTAGTGAATTTATATAAAATTGAAAATGACTATTGATATTATGAAGATTTATTGCTATAATGTATATGTATGAATAAATCGTCTAATTGCCAATTTGTCTTATTAATTTTTAGTTTATTTTTCTGTCTTTTTTTTATTTTTCCTTCTTTTATTCACGCTCGTCGCTTCTCTCCCTTTTCCATGCCTGTTGGAGCTACCACTACCATTAATGGTCGGGAAGTTATCAAAGTTACCAAGACTGGTAAATTTGTTAGTCTAGCTTGGTGGAAAGCTAAAAGTAATACTACCATGCAGGGTTGGGATGATTGTGCCTCCCTTACTACGCCTACTGGCACTAACTTCACCCAAGGACCGACTCTCACTGATATTAGAGATGGAAAACAATATGAAATTAGAAAATTCGCTGATGGCAAATGCTGGATGGTCGATAATTTAATGTATGGAGGTGACATTGATGCTTGTGCTGGCAAAACTACCTTTATTGGGCATGGTTCTTACGATCCCTCTAATCAATTTGGCGCTGGCACCTATGGCGATTGCCGTGATCCGAGAGTAGGTGGCGCTGATCCTTGTACGGTTGACTCTACTACTTGCGGTTACTACTATAACTGGCAGGCAGCAATGCAACATGTTACCGCTCGTGACGGCGCCGTTTACACTGGTCCTACCACCAATGTCCAAGGTTTGTGTCCTGAAGGTTGGCGTCTTCCCACCGGTAACACTGGTGGAGATTTTGACACTCTTCACACTAGTGCTGGTTCGCCCGCGATTGGTTTTTGGCAAACTTCGCAAGGTTGGAAAGGAGTTTATTCTGGAATTTGTAGCTCAACTGGAAGCTTGGTTAATCAAGGAGGATATGGTTATTGGTTAAGTTCAACACCTGTTAATTCTAGTTGGTCTTACGGTATGCATTATGGTACAAATTATGTTTCGATAAATTATACTGATATTAGTAGAGCTGGTGGAATTCCTATCCGCTGTTTAAAGAACTAACTTGTTTTTGAATCAGGATTGACTATGATTGTGAACCAGGATTAAGTATGATTATTTATGATTAACTATGAATTCGGAATACAGAATCTCTCTTTTCCCCGTACGCTCTGTGTCGGGGTGACTTTTATTAAAGTATGGTTTATAATAGAGTAATGAAAAAAGCTTTTTATGCAGGAAGTTTCGACCCTTTTACCAATGGACATTTATATGTCGTCAAGCAAGCGAGTGAGATTTTTGATGAAGTCATAATTGCAATTGGCCATAATCCAAAGAAAAGAAGAATAATAGCGAGTGAAAGAATGAAGGAGGCGATAGAAAGAACTTTAGAGCTGGAGAAATTGGAAAATGTCAAAGTAATACAATATGAAGGTTTAACGATTGAAGCAGTAATGAAAGAAAAAGCAAATTATTTAATTCGAGGGGTACGTAATGGTTTAGACTATGGCTTTGAGGAAAATTTAGCAATGGTAAATTATGAATTGACTGGAGTGGAAACTATTTATTTTCGAGCGGGAAAAACGGCGCAGGTGAGCTCAAGTATGGTGTTAGAATTATGGCAAGGGGGAAGAGACGTTAAGGATTGGGTGAGTGAGTCGGTGTGGCAGTTATTGCAGTTGCAAAAAGATCACTGCAGTCAAGAGTAATGATTTTAGGAGCAAGAGTGGGAGAAATAGTTGAGCGAAAAACTGAATTAGTGGTGATGATTAAGTCAAGGGGAGAGCGTTTAATTTTAAGTAAAGCTGAACTATCAAGTAAACAGTGAGTAATGCAAGCGATTATTTTTTTGGCTTTTCTTTTTTTTAATAATTGAGCGAGATATAAAATAGTATTGCCAGAGGTGGTGTAGTCGTCGACAATGATAGCTGTTTTGTGAGCAAAGTCACCATCAATAATGATTTTATCAATGTTTTCTTGATCGTCTAGGCGTGATTTTTGACCAATGGCAAAAGGACAGTCTAGTTCCTGAGCATATTTCTGAGCTGAGAGTTGATAGCCTTGATCAGGAGAAACAATAATTGGATCGATGAGTTCATTTTGAGTGCGTAAATAAGAAAGAAAAAGTGGATGAGGCGCTAAATTAGTAATAGGAATGGTAAAAAAATCTAAAACTTTAGGAGAATGGAGATCAAGAGTGATAATTGAATTGGCGCCAGCGACTTGAAGACATTGAGCGCAGACTTGAGAGCGGAGACTGGTGCCTGGTCCGTCAAGTTTATCGGATTTGGCATAGGAAAAGAAAGGCATAATAACGTGATGGTGTTGACTGGTTGATAATTTAGCAGCATTGAGTAAAAAAAGTAATTCCATAAAATGATCGTTGGCTTTTTTACCGGCGATAGTTTGGAGAATATAATTAGTGGAGGTTAAATTATGGGCTAAACGAACAAAAGTATTGCCATCGGAGAATTTTTTGATAAATGGGGGCGAAAAATTATAATTGAGCTTTTGGGCTAGAGTAGAAGCAAATTGTGGGTGGGAAGTGCCGGGAATGATATTCATGAGTTTATTATAACACTAGAAAGGAAGGTAGTTAGACTAGATTTGAATTTCGAATGATGTTATAATAATAATAGTTATAAATAAAAGAGAGAGGTGAAAATGCTAAAAAAGAGGCAAAAAATAATTTTATTGGTGGCGGCGCTAGTGATGATAATTTCTGGTTGGTGGTTAATTAATAATAAAGAAAAACCTATTATAGAGCCGGAAATTGAAGTGATAGAAAATCAACCAGCTGAATTAGCGGGCATGCCTAATCCAGCCTCAGTCAATTGTTTGGATAAGGGGGGAGTATCTGAAATAGTTGAAGGACCGAAGGGACAATATGGGATTTGTGTTTTCGAAGATAATTTACAATGTGAAGAATGGGCATTGATGAATGGCGCTTGTCCTGAGGGTGGAATAAAAGTGACTGGTTATACAAATGAAGAAGAGAAATATTGTGCGATTACTGGGAATGTGGTGGAAGATGGGAAGTGTTTATTGCCTGAGGGAAAAGAATGCGATTTGATTGAGTTTTATAATGGTGAGTGTAGATAAAGAAAAGCTGAGAAGAGCCCTCTATATAGAGGGCTCTTTGGCGTAGGTGGTTGGTAAAGGTAAATTAAATGTAAAAAATTTTCAGTCCAATTTTTCAATTATTTTCAATTGATTTGACTCCGATTATTAATTGGGTAATGTTCACACTTGCATTTTATTTTTAAATATGTTATAAATCTTAGATTAATATTAGATAAATTTATGAAAAAAAGTATTTTATTATTATTTTTATTTTTTGCTTCATTGATGAAAACTCAAGCAGCGGAACAATATAATAATACTAATGCGAACGCTTGGTGTTCTTCTGCTTTAAATGCGTTGTTGAATGACGAAGTGGCTGGTTTTTTAAGTCGTTTTACAGAAGAAGAGAGAAGTTTTTTTATGGAGACGGAGTGCGGAGAGGGCAATAAATTGACTTTGGTTTCAAAAGAGAAATGGGAATCTGTGAATCCGTTGGTTGGGATTAATGGAGATACAAAAATTCTCAAAAATTGGTATCGTTGGATTATAAATAACGATGATAGTGGTAATTATGCGCCTGCTGGTGTTGATGCCTTTTGGACTAATACTCCTTATGGAGCAGATAATAATGCTTATGTGATCGATGGTAGCACTGGTTTAGCTATTACAGCTGATGTAACTAATGAGACAGATTATGAAGCATTACCAGTTTTTTCTCTAGATATGGCTAATGCGTGTATATCTGACTCTGCTGGAACAAAAAATGGTTCAGTAGAGAATTCATTTTTGGTGGAAAGTGGTTACTGTGCGATCGTGGTCAACAACGATAATCAAGATTTAATTTGGCAAAATGGTGATAATTTAGTACTTACCGGAACAGCTTGGGATTATCATCCGGGTAAAATAATTACCATTTCGGCCAGTTTAGGGGGTGTAATAAAAACCACCACGGTGAATACTCCAACAATAGGGTCAGCTTGGGAATTAAGTTGGTCGTGGAATGAGGTAAGTGAAATGACACATAATGGATTTGTAATTGATTTTACTGATGGTGATAAAACTGGCGAAGTTAATTATTTTGGTAAAATAACGATAGATAAAACTCCACCCGTGTGTGGTTCTTGGAATCCACCAAATAGTAATTGGAGGCCTAGGAGTAGTAAAACTTATACTCTTTCTGGTTCTACTGATATTGGTGATAGTGGCATCGAGATAAGTGGAGGAGCTTGTAATACAGGTTTAAATAATGGAGATAAATGTGTGATAGAAATAAAAGATAAAGCAAACAATGTGACTCTTTGCCCTTCTCCTGTTAATAATATTGACATATTTCCTCCTCAATTACAAGTCACTCCTCCTCTCTCCGGTTGGCAAGGTAATAAACAAAATCTCATCATTGAACCCTTTGATGACAAAACAGGCATTAAAAGAACTGCCTATTCATGGTTAGTTAATAATCTAGGTTCAGATTGTACTGGTGGCGATACTTATAATCCTGGTGATGATTTAAGACTAACCATTATGGGTGGAGAAAATACTTTGTATACTTGTACAGTAGACAATGCTGGTAATACTACTTTTTCTTCTCAAATCTATCGCTATATCCCTCCTGTTTTAACTACTCCCAAATTACAAAAAAATGTCAAGCCACAAAACCTTTACTGGAATATTGAATCCATTAGTGAAACTCAATCTTATGTCGAAATTAAAGGTTTCTTTCCCAAAACCAAAGGTAATTACAATTATGCGCTAGAATTAATTATCCCCACCATTAACAAGTCCTACGCTCAAGCTCTCCAAACCTCACCCTTCACTGAAACCCACTTCACCATCCTTATCCCCACCGCTGATTTTAATGCCTCCAAAGACAATCACACCTTCTCCGGTCCTCAAAAACTCAAAATTACTGATTTAGATGAAATGGAATCAACTACCACCGACTTAAATCTCTCTTTTTTCTTTCCCATTCACCAATCCAATCATCGCAAAGACTTTAATTACTTTATCTTAGCTGGGGACAATCGGTTAAATGAGGTTTTAGAAAACGAATAAATATGATCATTAATAAATATATTAAATTATTATTTAAAAATGTTATTAGCTTGTCAACCTTAATGTTTATATTGCCTACGATAGCTTTTGCCAATCGTTTTTCATCAGCAGCAGTACCAATTGGGTCAGTGATAGAAATTTCTGGGATGAAATTTGTGAAGATCGATGAAATGGGTGGATTTATGGCGACTGATGTATGCGAGGCGATTTCTTTAGGTAGTACTTTGCAAATAGCACCGTATGACTTATCTTCTAATAATAGGTCTGGTGCAATAAGTTCATGCAGTTCTTTTAGATTGTGTGGAAGAAGTGATTGGCGATTGCCTACAAGTATAGAAGTTAATAATATCATCCGGCCAAATGCGAAGGAGATTCCTAATCTTAGTAATGAAAATTATTGGTTAAATGCAAATAGACAGACTGTGCAGCCTCAAATAAATGGTCATACCAATTGTAGATCTGCTTATACTAGTAAAAATTGTGGTGCTCAAACTTGTATGAGCGATGCAACTTGTGAGTCAAGAAAACTCAGTAGCAGTGATGGTCCATGTAGATTATTTAAAGTGGGTGCTGGATGTATTGTTCAGCCGGCAGTTTATGCTTGGCATGGTTGGTCTGTTGCCGCAAATGTAACTACATCTTGGGAGTCAACAATATGGGGGGTGCGTTGTGTGAGGAATAAATAAAAAAATGAAATTAATTAATAAATATATTAAACAATTATTTAAAAATGTTATTGGTTTGTGGGTTTTGATGTTTATATTGCCTACGATAGCTTTTGCTAATCAGCAGCAATACCAATTGGGTCAGTGATAGAAATGTCAGGCATGAAATTTGTAAAGGTGAATAAAGGGGGAGGTAGTGTTTATGTCAATTAGTCAAGATTGCATAACCACTCCTTTTACTGGAACTATGCAGGATTTTACAACTAATCTATGTGATAGATATTGTACGCCAGTTGGGACAGATCATGTTTATATAGGATTATTAAGTGATGCTCGTAATACGAGAAAATATCAAATTAGAAAGTTTGCGGATGGCAAATGCTGGATGGTGGCTGATTTATTGGGTGGATCTTGTGCCAATCAATATCAGGGTAATGCTGTTGCAGCAGCAGCTTGCGCAGATATACTAGGGTGGCGTTTACCTACAACTACTGAGTATATAACGCTGAATAATATGACTGGA
>Ga0334882_1004686_pt1 | contig 11344 bp, 11 predicted proteins | sample GraSluR1_MG_5_FD_207226 | JGI IMG/M metagenome (GOLD analysis project Ga0334882, IMG submission 207226) | Sludge microbial communities from methane-producing bioreactor in Wageningen University, Netherlands - Granular Sludge_15_04-R1 | ecosystem: Engineered > Bioreactor > Anaerobic >... | reverse complement strand
GCATCCATTGGTTTTCTCTGCTATAAACCAGTCGTTGATAAACTGGGGCTCTTTCTCTTAGCTGTTTTTCTACGGCTTCTGTCCATCCATACTGGTAGAAGTTAAATCCCAGTAACGCACCGATCAAGAGACTGAGAAAGAAAACAATTATAAATCGGTAACGATAACCTGTTCGGGTATGAATAAAATGACAGCAGGTAATAAACAGAAAAAATAACAATAAGGCAATCCACAGATAGGGTAAACTGACAACTACCGCCCCTGGCAAGCTAAGGCCCAAATAGGGGTGGATATCCCAATCCAAATCACTGATAATAAGCAAAATCATACCAAAGGCAATACCACCCAGGATTGTGGTAAGCCCAAACATAAACCAAAAAAAATAATTACGCGTTAAAAAATACCAGCGTGATTTGGGAGAAATTTTTTTATTCTTTATTTCTTCTAAAGATTTTTTGCTAATATCTCTCATTTTTTCCCTGTAAGGATTTTCCAATAATATTTTACATGCCACAGGGCGTGAAAAATACCAATGAGGCCCATGGCAATAGAAAACTCTACATGCCAGAATAGAAAATTAAAATTAATGGAACAAAACCAGTCAAAATCACGAATCAGTATCAGAACATACCCAGTGCCTGCAGAAACAATAAAACTGACTAAAAGCAGAACATTCCAGAATTTCCTTTCCTTTGCCGGTCTGATTTTCAGTTTACTTGCCAATAATTTTCCTCCAAGGTATAAAAAAATAATAGCAAGACTAATTTCAATTAAATTGTAATGATTGATAGTTTTTTTCTGCTCGGGATTCCCATCTATTTCCTGCTGTTCAGACGCATTGGCACTGATTATCAATGCGCTGCTTGTTGGACCTGGGTCGTTCTGTGTTTGGTTATCTGTCCCCTCTACAGGCTTTGTTTGAGATAAATCACATATCCCGTCATTGTTTGTGTCAATATATCTGCCGCAATCACCGGGATAAGGGCAATCCTCTTCGCCAAAAGGACACCTGTTCCAGGGTTGTGCGGTCACTAAAAAAGTAATTGAAAATAGAAAAATAAGCAAAGCAATGATATAAAAATATAAATTCTTCTTTTTAAATAATCCCATCGAAATTCCCTTCCCTTATCTCATATAAATTATTCCTTATAATTAGTAATACGAAAAAATTAGCATTTTTCTTTCATTTTGCTGCAATTTTTTAATTATACGAACTTAAATTAAGCAATTTTACCTTAAATACTTTCTGTATAATGATATTTTCCAGAAAAAATATTTATACCTAATTTTTTAATTAAAAGAGAAAAATAATAAATAATTAAAAAATTTAACTTATTTTGAAAGAAAATATCTCTCCTTTGCGTATTAATAGATAAGTGAAAAAAATATTGATTTACAGACACTTACTTACAAAAGAAAGTAATAATTACTTATTTTTTAAGAGGAAGACATTTAAAGATTCTTACTATAATAGCTATTAACAACTAATAACACATGAACAAAAAAAGATAAACAATACAATAAACAAAGGAGTATTTTTATGCCCAAAAAAAGTACAAAAAGTTACTGGTTGCGAACTCTTATCCAGGTTGCATTTTTATTGCTGGTTACCTTAATAAGTATTAATCATTTTCGTTTTACCCGGGGATTGCCTCCGATTTTAGTCGGCTCAGCATCATTGCATGCTATTTGCCCATTTGGAGGGGTTGTGACTACTTACAATTATATTACCCAGGGTATATTTATTCGGCAGATATCCCAGTCCTCTTTCACCTTAATGTGGCTGGTCCTTTTATTAGCCTTATTTGTCGGTCCGGTATTCTGTGGATGGATTTGTCCTATAGGTACAGTCCAGGAATATATCGGCAAACTGGGTAAAAGAATATTCGGGAAAAGATATAACCACTTTGTTCCTTCTAAAGCAGATTACTGGTTACGATATCTACGTTATATTGTGCTTATTGTAATTGTAATTTTAACGGCTATGGAGCTCAGGTTGATTTTCCAGGACTACTGTCCCTTTTTCACCCTATTTAGCTTCTGGTCAGCTGAAGTAGCCCTGTCAGGCTTGCTCTTACTGGGAGCAATCTTTATTGCCACCTTGTTTGTAGAACGCCCCTGGTGCAAATACTTATGTCCCTTGGGAGCCTTATTAGGTGTATTTAACTTTTTCCGGATTATTCCCTTAAAGAGAAACGAGAAAATCTGTATTGACTGCAAAAAATGTGACCGGATTTGTCCAATGAATATCAAAATATCAGACAAGCGCATTATTCGTAACCATCAGTGCATATCCTGTCTACTCTGTACAGATGAGGTAGCCTGTCCGGTTAAAGATACCCTTAATTTTTCTTTTCTAAAACAAAATAAATAAAATTATATTTCAAGGAGGAAGTTATGAAAATTAAACATATTCATATATTTTTTGCTATTGCTATTATTATGGGAGGGGGAATCTTTCTATCCAGTCAGATGGGTTTGTTCCACACCACCCGGGCAGCAAGTTCTAATCCAGGGGGTGCAGGCAGACAAATGCAGGCAATATCCTCTTCACAGAACACGGTTACCGAAAGACAGATGCAGACTGAATTAAATAAATCTCAGTCTCTTAATATGGCAACTGAAGATACGGAAAAATTAACCGGAGATGTACACGATGTTGTTAACATCAGAGGTTCTTATACACTGGCTGAAATTGAAAGACTTTTTCAGGTTCCGCCTGCTGCCATTATTGAGTCTTTTAGTTTACAAGAAGATACAGACCCAAGAGTATTCCGCTTAAGAGACTTGAAAATACTATACGAAGACTATGAAATCGATGGAGAAACTTATGAGGTAGAGACCGATACTATCAAAGTATTTGTCTCTCTTTACACTAATATACCTTATACTTCTGATGAAACATTCTATTTGCCCGAGAAAGCTGTCAATTATCTCATAAGAGAAAATAGGTTAACCCCTGAAGAAGAAAGCTATTGGAAAGCCCATACTTTCGACTTAGAGGCCTATGCCCGGGATAGCCACACAATTCAGGCAATAGCTGAAGAATCCGGCCCTGCTTCTTTTACCGGCAATACCACTATTGCTGGATTAATTTCCATGGGCATGGATGAGGAAACATTTAAAGAAATAACCGGATTTGAAGTGCCTGAAGATAGAACAATCACTATCAGAAACTTCATCTTTGCGCATGGTCTGGGTTTTGATGATGTCAGTGAAGAAATTGAAGAGTTTTTTAGATAAGAAATAGTATAAATGGAAGCCGCTGGCAAGTGATGTTAATCAATTAAATCTATTTTAAGGGGGAGTATATTCTGTTTTCTCCCCCTGATCTTTTTTAATGCAAAGATGAGATAAATGAAAATAATTGGATTTTTTTGGCATTTATTTATAAAACTTTAAGATTTTATTTAATCGCTTTTTATATTTCCCAAATATAATAGCAGAAAAAGGAAAAAATATTTGTAAAATCTAATCTAAATTATGTTTAAGGAGGACGTAAATGAAGAAAAGGTGGATGATAACCGGATGTATATTATTAATATATTTAACCATTGGAAGCGGTCCGACCATTGCGCAGGAGAATATTCACCTTGGTATTTCACAGATGATTACCCTGGCAATCTCTAACAATCTGAATTTTAAGAAAGCCGGTTATCAACTGGAAAATGTTGAATTGGATGCCAAACAGCTGGCAGCCGAAAACCTGCTGACCGAGTCGGGAATGGCTGCAATGCAAAAAGAAATCAGTCTGTTGCAACAGCAGGATAATTACAGAAGGCAGAAGGACCAGCTTATTATCCAGGTCGTAGACGATTATTTTAAATTAATGATGTCAGAGAAAGATATTGCCAGAAAAGAGAAAAATACAGAATTGGAAAGGATAGTTTTAGAAGAAGTGGAAGCACAAGTTGCCGCCGGATACAGTGTTGACCTTGATTTATTGCAGCAGGGGAATTCCTATTATGATGCCTTATTTTCTTATGAAAAGACCAAACTAAATCATCAGCAGTTATCGATGGAAGTAAAAAATACTCTGGGAATTGATTATAACCAGGAAGTTGTTTTATCAAAAATGCAAATTCCGGAATTTCCGGAAATTGATATCACAGAATCCTTAAATCAAGCTCGAGAAAATAATCTATCCTTAAAAGGCAAAGATATTGAAACCGAATTAGCCCGGATGAGGTTAGAAAAAGCCAAAGTTGATCAAGCGCCAGAGCTGGATATTGTTAAACTGGAAAACAACTTTGGAATAGCTCAACTGGAAAGGTCCTTATTTGAACAGGATTTGGATTACCAGGTATTAACCCAATGGCAGAATTATAGCCAGAGTAAAAATGATATTACCTTAAGCCAGCAGAGCTTAAAGCAAATGGAAGAAAACGAATCAATCATTAACAGGCAAGTACAAGTAGGCCTGCGCAGCGAGGATGAGGCCCTCTCAGCAACGATTGGGGTTTTGGATGCGGAATATCGCCTGATTTCGTCAGTGAGGCAATATTATCAATCTTATTTAGAGCTGCAAAGGATGATGGGTATTATGGACGAAGGAGAAATAAAATAATGAAATATAATTATTTTAAACATCTAAATCAATTAATAATTGGGGTTATGGCGATTTTAATATTATTATTCATTTCGGGAATAAGTATGGCAAAGGAGATGACCCCGGAAGAAGCTATTCGGTGGGGAATCGAAAATAACCGTGAATTGACGAATATCCGTTATAGTATTGAAGATCTGAAACATAATCTAAAAATATTAAGTGCAGCAGAGGCTTTCCAGGTTGATTTTAATATAAAACCCATCTGGCATTTCGGAGGCAGCAGCGGGGGTTACTCTATAGAGATGGAAGAAAACAGATTTGCCCCGTCTGCCGAAGCGAGCTTGACCGCAACAAAAGTCCTAATGCCAGATCTTAACCTCTCTACCCAGGTAACATGGGAATCCGAGCGTTTAGGCCAGGACTTCTTTGATTCACTGGTCAATGAAATCAATGCCAATATCAAGTTAGATAAAAAACTTTATCCGGATACCTGGACTGAACGGGAAAAGCAGGTCTACTCCATAGAAAACAGCCTGAAAATGAAATTAGAAGAACTAAGGTGGACGGAAATGGAAAAACAGATTGAGTTTATTCAACATTATTTAAATATTGTTCGGTTGCAAGAACAGGTTGAGATTGCCCGGAAGCAGGTGAAACTTGCCGAGGAAGAGTTATCCAGAGTGAAAAAACAAATAGCCTTAGGAGAAGGTGGATATCAACAGGAAACAGCAGCTATGATTGCCCTGGAAGAAGCTAAAAACCAGCTGTTTAACCGGGAACAGAATCTAGTGCGGGCAAAAAAGCAATGGGAACTTTTACTCAATTTACCGGAAGAAACAATTGTCCAGTTTGTTGAGGATGCCGATTTTATAAAAATGTTATTTTCCCAAATGGAAAACGTAACCATGGATAATAGTCCGGATGATTTAATTGAACAAGCCCTGTCGGAAAACTATCAGGTTAAAAACAGTGAATTGGAAAAAGAGGAATTATTAAAAGAATTACAATGGGCCAGGGATGCCGGAAAACCGGCGGTAAACCTATCCGGCGGCTATAACTATCCCAAAGACAATTGGTTTATTATGCTTGATTTTTCAGTTAATTTAGCCGACGGTGGTGCCCAGGAATTGAAGGAAAAACAGAAAGAAGATACTGTCCAGCGGAAAGATGTGAGTATTGATTACCTGATAAACAGGCTAAGATTAGAGGCAGAACAATTAATAGACCAAGATCAATATAACCAGCTTTTCCTGGCTACTCAGTTACTTGCTTTAGAAAAAGAGCAAAATAAAGTTAAAATAATGGAACAACAGTATCAGCAGGGAGCGATAAGTTTAGCTCAATTTAACAATAGCATGATAACTCTAAAAGATAAAGAATTAAATATGAAACAGGCGCAGGACCAATGGCTTGTTGATCGCTTGAAATTAGCCCATTTTATGGGCTTCTTGCAGGAAGAACTTTGAGGTGTTAAGCATGAGAAGAAAGAAAAAAATATTTATCTGGCTATTTATGCTGGTATTAATCAGTAGCAGCATTTATCTGGGGAAAGATTATTTTCCTATTCCTATTCTTGGTAATTCTTCTAAATCAGGGGGAGAAGATAGTTATGCGCAGGAAATTGACCTGAGTTCAGTGATAGAAGTAAGCAAAGGAAATATCAAAAAAACAGTTTCTACCAGTGGCTATATTAAACCGGAAAATGAGGTCTATTTGAGCTTTGCTACCACCGGGACTACCGGCGGAACAGTAGAAAGTATTATGGTTACGGCTGGGCAGGTAGTAGAAAAAGGACAGAAACTGGTTACACTGGAAGATAAGCAAGAACGTCTGAATTATCTGAGAGCAAAAAATGAATATGAATTGGCCAAAATTAGCGGATCTCCCACTCAAATAGAAGAAAAGAAGTTGACCATGGAAGTGGCATTAGATAAATATGAATCCAAGACACTAAAAGCACCTTTTTCCGGCAAGATAGTTGATATTTTTGTTGAGGAGGGAGATTTCATAGGGGGGAATAATGATGTTGTATATATGATTGACGACTCTTCCTATGAAGTAAAGGTATCCATCAGCGAAGTAGATTGTTTGAGAGTAGAAGTTGGTCAAGATGTGGAAATTGAATTGGATATTCTTAAAGAACAGCTTTTTCAAGGAAAAGTAGTTGAGGTTGCCGAATATGCCAAATCCGAAAGCGGAGTAGTGACTGTTCCGGTGACACTTCGCATGGATAAAGTATCCTCATATTTCAAACCGGGGTTTTCAGCAACAGCTGAAATTATTGTGGATTCAGTTGAAAATAGTATCATTGTTCCGGTTACGGCAATTTCCCAGGGGAATCAAAGTAGTACAGTATTGAAAGTTGAAAATAATAAGGGTGTACCTGTTCAGGTAAAAACCGGGATTAGTGATGGATTTTACCAGGAAATTGTTGCTGGTTTACAGGAGGGGGATCATATTGTGGTCAATAATTATCAGAGAAATATTTCCGTAGATTCTCAAACAGGGGTTTTTGGTGGAATGGGAGGATCTTCAACTATACCAATGACAATGCCAGGTGGGGCTACAAGAGGTGGGGGTCAAAATAGAGAGTAATGAAAAAAGTAATGCAGATAGAAAAAATGACCAAAACTTATCATTTAGGAAAAGTGAAAGTAGAAGCCCTGAGAGGGATTTCCTTTGAAATTAATGAAGGAGAATTTGTTTCCATTATGGGTCCTTCAGGTTCAGGAAAGTCTACCCTCATGCATATTATTGGTTGTCTGGATTATGCTACCGGGGGGAAATATTTTCTTGCCGATCAGGATGTCAATAATCTAAATGATAATCAGTTAGCCTTGTTTCGCAATAAAAAAATTGGTTTTGTCTTTCAGCAATTTAATTTATTACCGCGTGCCACTAACTTAAGAAATGTTGAACTTCCTATGGTGTATGCCGGTATTCCGGCAAAAGAAAGAAAGAAAAAAGCGATTAAAGCCTTGCAAGATGTGGGCTTAGGTGACCGGGTTAACCATCGTCCTAATGAAATTTCCGGTGGACAGAAGCAACGGGTGGCCATTGCCCGGGCTCTAGTGAACCATCCCTCTATTATTTTAGCTGATGAACCAACCGGAAATCTAGATTCTAAAACAGGCTTAGATATTATGAATATCATAAAAAAGTTACATGAAGAGGGTAATACGATTATTCTGGTTACTCATGAGGCCGAGATTGCCCGTTATGCTAAGCGGGTTATTCATTTAAAAGACGGTTTGATTGATAAAGATGAGGTAGCGGTATGATATTGCAAGGTTTGAAAATTGCCCTGGAAAGTTTATGGACAAACAAGATGCGTACTTTTCTTTCCATGCTGGGAATTGTTATCGGAGTAGGTGCCGTGATTGCCATTGTATCAGTAGGCACCGGTTCTACCCAACAGGTTACCTCCCGTATTGCCGATTTAGGTTCCAATATGATTACTATTTCCCCCAGAATAATCAGAGGGCAGCTTGGCAGAGTAAGCGGCGGAGGTTCTCAGGAAAAATTTACGCTGGAGTTAACTGATTATATGGAATCTTTTTCTCCATCAGTAAAGACAGTTGTTCCGGTAAAACAAATCAATGGTAAATTAATATCTGATAGTATTAATATGGATGCTACGGTTATTGGTACCAGAGTTGATTATGCTAAGGCTAATAATTACGAAATAGACCGGGGTGCCTTTATCAGCGAAGATGATGATAGAGAAAGAAGACAGGTTATCACCTTAGGCTCTCAACTGGCAGCAGATCTTTTCAATAATGAAAACCCAATAGGTAAAACAATTAAAATAAACTATAATGGTCGAATTTTTTCGTTTACTGTAATCGGGGTAATGAAAGAAAAAGGCGGTTCTATGGCCGGGAATCTGGATGAACGTGCTTATATTCCCTTATCGGTAGCTATGGACAGGATGACTACTCATAATTACGTGGATTCTTTTATTGCCCAGGCTTACTCATCTGAAAGAGCCACTAGTGCCGTGAAAGAAATAGAGCATTTTATGATAAAATACCTGGAAGACGAAGATATGGAACAGTTTCGGGTTGTCAGCCAGGATGAAATTCTCGGTACAGTTAGTTCGGTTACCAATACCATGACTCTGATGTTGGGTGGCATTGCCGCCATTTCTTTATTAGTTGGCGGTATTGGCATTATGAATATCATGTTAGTGTCAGTTACTGAGAGGACTCGGGAAATCGGTACTCGCAAGGCATTGGGTGCCAAAAATAAAAATATTCTATTACAGTTCTTGATGGAATCATTGAGTTTGAGTAGTTTAGGTGGAATAGTAGGTATTGGGTTTGGCTGGGTAGCTGCCTATTTTTTATCCCAATATGGAAATTGGCCTCTGGTTATTTCTTCTATTTCTATTATTATAGCCTTTGGTTTTGCCTTATTTATTGGAATCTTTTTTGGCTTATATCCTGCCATGAAAGCAGCACAGATGAATCCTGTTGATGCCTTAAGATATGAATGAACTAAAAGTGTGGAAATAATTGTAGGGTAGTTTTAGTTCTTTGATTAAGAATTAAAAACAGCCTAGTTTGTATAATATCAAATATTGAGTGAAAGCTTAATATTTGATATGAGGAATAGATAAAAATAATAAAATTAGACAATAAATAAATATCGCAAAAATAAGAGGAAAGATAAATTTAAAAAAGTAAAAAAATTTTTTATTTTTGTGAAAGAAAATAATCCGCTTTTGCGTATATATAGATGAGAGCAAAAATTTCATAATAAAAAGGAGTACAAAAAACTATGAAAAAGAAAGTTATCTTGTTAACACTTATTGTAGCAGTCGTATTTATGGTATTGAGCATGGCATCTTTTGCTGATGCGCGCAGTCGTGGAAACTTTACCGGTAAACCAGGAGCATCCTACTATCAACATGGGCCAGCCAAACATCCGGCAGACCAATTTAAAGCCCATTCCTATAAAGGTGATGATTTCAGAGGAATGATGAACCTGGATCTTTCCAGTGAGCAAATCACCCAAATCAGACAAATGATGCTTGATTTCCAGAAAGAAACCCTGGAACTCAGAAATCAGATCCAGGCAAAACAACTGGAACTAAGAGAGTTAAGGCTTGCTGATGAGCTTGATATGGAACAGGTAAGAGCAAAACTGGAAGAGATTGCCGAAATCCAGGTCGAACTAAGAATAAAAGCCCTGGAAAGACAGGACAAAGTAAAAGAACTGCTCACCCCGGAACAACTTGAATCTTTTGGCTTAGGTTTTCAGATGCAGGGATTCGGCCATGGAATGGAGAAATTTGGTTCCAGCCAGGGACTTAAAGGAAGCCGCTGGTAAATAAACCTATTCAAATAATAAATAAAATTAATAGAGAGAAGAACATATGCTCTTCTCTCTATTAATTTTATCAGCAATAATAACCAATGGACAGTAATATCTAATTAGTTGCCCATAAATCTAAAAAATATATTTTCCACCGGCATAATTCTGTCAACCACGAGAAAAAACATTCACAAAAGCTTATAACAGAACCAATAATATTCTCTTGACAATCAGTAACAGAATAGCTATTCTTATAAAAAAACTATATGCATATTGAATATATATTGATTACATTTATAAAAGGAATTTATAATGAAGAATGAAACATCTTTATTCTGCAAAGGTAAACCGCATAATATGGAGAGATTTATGGAAATATGTCTCCTGTTACTCTTATCCCAGGAAGATACCCATGGTTACCCTCTAGTAGAAAAATTAACCTATTTTGGATTTTCTAAAGAAGAATTAAATGTTGGTTCCTTATATCGGACATTAAGAAAAATGGAAAAAGATAATTATGTTACTTCTGATTGGCAAGTAGGTGAACAGGGTCCCAAAAAAAGAGTTTATAAAATTACAGAATCGGGAAAAAATATGCTAAAACAATGGATTCAAATTCTTAAAAGTAGAAAAAAAAGAATTAAAAAGTTAATTAATTGCTATGAGTCTTTACAAAATAAATTTAATCAAAAGGAGAAAATAAAATGACAAAATTCTTCATTAATGCATCGAGAATTTTATTTTTAATAATTTTTATTTTTTTGGTTACCAGGGGTGCCATGGTAGTGTGGCTAGGAATATTTGTAATAACTATGATTTTGGCATTATTATTAGGAAGAGTTTTCTGCGGTTGGATATGCCCTATGAATACCGTAATGCTCCCAGCAGAATGGCTTTCGAAAAAACTCAATCTACAAGTGAAAAATACTCCCGATTGGCTGAGATTAAAACCGATTCCCTGGATAATATTATTTATAATGATAGCTACCATGATATTTACACAAAGAATATTAGGTGTTCAAATACCTATACTGTTGTATTTGTTGATATTATCAGTTCTCCTTACCGTAAGATACGAACCGAAAATATTCCATAACTATATCTGCCCTTTTGGATTATTGCAAAGTTTTACTGGAAGATTTGCCCTGTTTACTGAAAGAGTAAATCATGATAAGTGTATTGGTTGTAAATTATGCGAAACAGTATGTCCTTCTGAGGCTGTAAAAGTTTCAAAGGAAACCAAAAAAGCAAATATTAATCCTAAATTATGTAACCAATGCTTTAATTGTCAGCTGATATGCCCTAAGATGGCAATCAGTTATGGAAAAAAGTGAATAAATAATGAAAATATTTGATTTAAAAAAATTTAACACTGAAAGTTATGATAATAGAGATAAAAACGTCTTCTTTCAAAATAAACTTTTTAAAACAAGAACCATTACCTTAAAAGCCGGAGAGAGCATTCCCGAATGTCAG
>Ga0334882_1004685_pt1 | contig 11346 bp, 4 predicted proteins | sample GraSluR1_MG_5_FD_207226 | JGI IMG/M metagenome (GOLD analysis project Ga0334882, IMG submission 207226) | Sludge microbial communities from methane-producing bioreactor in Wageningen University, Netherlands - Granular Sludge_15_04-R1 | ecosystem: Engineered > Bioreactor > Anaerobic > Unclassified... | reverse complement strand
TTATCCTAATTTTTTTCCTTCTAGAGGATGGAATTACCTATTTTATTGTCTCCTCCCCCTTGAAGGGAAAATTAACTATTTATTCATCTCCTCCCCCTTGAGCCAGGGATTGTTTTTTACATTTCCTCAACCGAAAAGTGAGAATTTCCCTGCATAGTCTCCTCCCACTCGAGGGGAACACTATACTTTTTCTATCTCCTACCCCTTGAGCCAGTGATTATCTCTTATAATTTTTCCCCTCTTGAGGAGAAGATTACCACATTGAACCTCCACCTTGAGGCGAGAATTAACTCTTTTTCAGTTTCTCCCCCTTGACGGGAAGATTTCCTCATATTGTCTCCTCCCCCTTGACGGGGGGAGGATTAAGGTGGGGGTGAAAGCAATCTCACCCACTTATAAAATAGTATCGAGTCGCTAGTATCGTGTATGTAGTGAAAGAAATTAAAACCACTAACCTAAATTGTCTTTTATTTTTCTTATTTTGTATTTGACCGGCAGACTGGCAGACCGGACGACCGGTAGACTATAACATTCATTTAATCTTGAATCTTTAGTATTAGTCTAAAAACCAAAAACTGTTAACTAAAAACATTTTTTAATACTGAAATGATTGTATTTGAATTTGTTTTTACGTTATACGCTATACGGTATACTTTGTACGATTTCGACTCGATACTATATACTCAATACACGATACTGTTTTGATTGGCAGACCGTTAAACTATTTTCTTATATTTAATACGCGGTACTCAATACACGATACTGTTCACTATTTCGACCGGTAGACTATTTTAATATATTTCACTAGCTACTGACTACTAGATACTAACGACATATTCCATTTAATACTTGAAATTTACATTTCTAAAGTGCTAAAATAATAAAATAGTATAAAAATAAATAAACTAATAGCAGCATTCAGCCAGCACTAAAAAACTAATAAAAATTACGATAAGAAACACAGAAATTTTTACCCTCTCTTTTTTTGCCTGGAATAGAAAAAGAAGAGAAGAATTCAATTATTTTGATTATAATCTTGATTAATAAAATACGAGATTAAAAAAGACCTTATAAGCTCAAATAAATACAAGGTATTAAGGCTATAATTTTTTAAGGTTTTATTGCTGAATCAAGAATATAAATATATAAATAAATTTGATTTACTTGAAACACCCGTATATTCTATAAATTAAGTCTATTTTAAAAAATATTATTCTTTTCAAACAAAAGTTATATTTACAAATTTTGTTTTAAATAATTCAAATTAAGGAATCTATAAAATAAATGAAACGAAATAATAAAGCAAGATATATAGCAAATATTACTGCCGGGGCGCTCTTGGTTCCTGAAAGTAAAAAGATAGCTGATTTAATGTTGAAAGATGTTTCTAAAGAAGAATGGAAGGGAAAAATCGAGGAAGAAAACATTTTACAAAGGTTAAGCTTGTCATCATCTAAAAGAATTGCTGCTTTTATTAAATCCCGCTTGCAATTAATGACTCCCGAATTATGGATAATGATTAGAGATGGTGATAACAAATTAGCTACTCAGGCAAACTTTGCTGCGGCAATCAAACATTGCAAGTTACTTGGGGACTATCTTGATTTGGTCATCAGAGAACAGTACAAAAAAATGGAAGATACACTACCTTTACCTTTGTGGGATGAATTTATAGTAATGTGTGAAAAAAGTGATCCCTACATGGAGAAATTCCCGCCATCAACTGCCCAGAAAATTCGCAGCAATATTCATAAAATCCTTGTTGAGGCAGAATATTTATCTGATCCCTATAAGAGAAAATTACAGAAGGTAGAAATTCTACCAGAAATAATTGATTATTTGAAAAAAAATAATGAATCCTATGTTTTGAGATGTATTACCCTATAAAATGAAAAATGATAATTTTGAAAAAAGAGCAAATAAGATATTATCAACAATAACCACCGCAGAATTCTTATCAAAAAAAGGACTGGGGAATGAAATACCATTTTATGTTTTTGATTACCCAGCGGATAAAGAATTAGAAACGCGCAGACAAATTGGAATAATTATTGAACATCTGCAAAAACACCATTCTCATATAAAATTTGTACATATCAATCTTTTTAAAGCCATGATTTCTTATCTTAAAGATATAGGAATTTTAGAAAAATCTTTTGAAATGGAATTACAGAAAGGCTCTGAAAAATTGTTAAATGCATTGTCTGCTCGAATGCAGCCAAAAAGATTCATTGAAGCCCTTTACAACCAAAATGATTTCACAAGTGTAGATCTTATCCTAATGGATGGGCTAGGCAGTATCTGGCCATTCATAAGAGCTCATTCATTGCTGAATAACCTGCAAAGCATAACCGGCAATACATCATTGGTATTATTCTATCCAGGTAGATATACTGGCCAATCTTTCAAACTGTTTGATAAGCTAAAAGACAATAACTATTACCGAGCTTTTCGGCTAATTCCATAATAGAATGGAGAAGTGCGAATGAAAGTAAAAGATATTTTCAAAAAAGATATTTTCAGACCAATCAATGGCGTCATCAAAGCTGAACAGCGTGATGTTGCTTCAATTACCCAGGAAGTAAACGAATTTGTAGTAACAAAAGAATTGTCGCGCCATTTTGATCAATTTTTTTCAAGCTATGTTGATTCTTTAGAAGCCAGAGATATTTCAGAAAGAGCTGAAAAAATGGCAGTCTGGGTTTCAGGGTTCTTTGGTTCAGGAAAATCACATTTTATCAAGGCTTTATATTATCTTTTTTCCAAACAGCCAGTACACATTAACGGTGATACTAAAGACGCTTTTGAAATATTTCAAGAAAAAATTCCTGATGCTATGTTATTGGGTAATATCAAAAAAGCACTTTCCGGGGATACCGATGCTATCCTATTTAATATTGATACTAAGGCAGATCAGAACAAAGGTCGTAATGCCATCTTGGCAGTATTCTTAAATGTACTTAATGAGCTTGAAGGTTACAGCTCGGACTTTCCCCATATTGCTCATATGGAAAGATATCTGGACCGAAACAATAAATATAAAGATTTTAAGACAACATACACACAGTTAACAAATGCTGATTGGGAAGAGCAAAGAACAGATTACCAGTTTCACCAGGATGAAATTATTGAGAGTTTATCCCAGGTTCTTGGTCAAAGCAAAGAATCCTGCAGCAGGTGGATTGATTCTGCTGAATCCGATTTTTCCATGACTGTGGAAAATTTTGCTAAATGGACTAAAGAATATCTGGATAAAAAAGGTTCTGAAAAAAGACTTCTCTATCTAGTAGACGAGATAGGTCAGTTTGTTGGCCAGGATGGACACTTGATGTTAAATTTGCAGACCATTGTTGAAAATCTGGGCGTTGTTTGCGAGGGAAGAGTTTGGGTTGTAGTTACCTCTCAGGAAGACATAGATAAGGTATTAGGTTCTCTGAGTAATGCCAGGTCAAATGACTTTTCTAAAATTACCGGCAGATTTAAATTAAGGCTTTCTTTGTCCAGCGCTAATACTGATGAAGTTATTCAAAAGCGTCTATTGGAAAAAGAAGAACCGTCTAAAGAACCCTTAAAAAATCTGTATCAACCCAATGCTGATATATTAAAAAATCAATTGTCTTTTTCACAGGCAGGCATGACTTTACTTCCATATCAATCTGATAAAGATTTTGTCAAAAATTATCCTTTTATCCCATATCAGTTCAGTTTACTGCAGAAGATATTTGAAGTTATACGACGAGTCGGAGCAACTGGTCTTCACCTGGCAAGAGGGGAAAGGTCTATGCTGGATGCCTTCCAGCATGCAGCTCAAAAAGTGTCCCATGAGGATACGGGTATCCTTGTTCCCTTATATGATTTTTACCCATCTATAGAAAATTTTCTTGATACTTCGGTAAAAAGCTCAATTCAAAAAGCAAAAGAAAATCCTACTCTAGGAGAGTTTGATGCTTGTATCCTGCAAATTCTGTTTATGATTCGATATGTGGATGAAATCAAAGCCACGATTGATAACCTGGTTACATTATGTATTGACCATATAGATGCTGACCGGTTGAGTTTAAAGGAAAAAATTGAAAAATCTCTTTCCAAACTGGAAAAAAATACACTTATTTCCCGTAGTGGAGATCATTATTATTTCTTAACCAATGAAGAACAGGATATCAGCAGAGAAATCAAAATAATTCAGATTAGCCCTGGAGAAGAAAGCAATTTGTTAGGAAGAATTATCTATGATGATATTAACAAACAAAACAAAAAACATCGCTATTCCAAAACCGGTAAGGACTTTGAATATAATCGGTTATGCGATGGCTATGCCATTGGAGGCCGCATTGAAAAGGGGCTGACAATATCAATTATTTCTCCTTTTTTCGAAGAATATGATCTTTATGGACGGGAAAGATGTATTGCCGAAAGCAGCAATGACGGTGGTTATATCCTGGTAAAGCTACTGGATAATGAGAAACTTATTTCAGAAGTCAGGGAATATATCAAAACAGAAAAATACATTCAACAGAAAAATGCTGGAAATCCTGAAGTCGAAAGGATTCTCAGGGATAGAAAAGATGAAAATCGGGAGAGAAGAAATAGGATTACCAATTTTTTAAAAGAGATGTTGCAGGAAGCAGAATTTTTTATTGCCGGTCAGGCTTTTGATCCAGAAACCCAAGATCCTTATTCTTCTTTTATAAAAGCATTCGATTATTTGATTGACACTACTTTCCCCAAAATGAAATATATCGAAAATCCAACCCAGCATCCTTTAGAAGAAATCCAATCAATTTTAAGAAAAAACGACTTAGCAGAAATGGTTTTAGATTTTGAAGTTCCAGAAAATAATCCGGATGCTATCAAGGAAATCAAAAATTATATTGACCTTTATGCCTCTCAAAGCAAGCAGATAATTCTGGATGATTTAATAAGGAATATATTTGCCAATAGACCTTATGGCTGGCAGGAATTTCAAACATTGCTTTTGCTGATAAAACTTTATCTTAGCGGTAATATTCATTTGGTAATGAACAATACTGTATTAGAACGTACCCGTATTTATGAAATTATCAGCAAAACAAGCAATTGGAAAAAAATAACGATTCGGCAAAGAAAAAAGACTGACCCGGCAAAAATAGAATCAGCCAGACAACTTGGACAGGTTTTATTTGCTGAGATGGGACCGGATAAAGAAGATGCTTTAGTGGAATTTTTGAAAAAACAGCTCCTCTCCTGGCAACAAAGATTAGAAAAATATAATCAATGGGCTGATATGGGAAATTATCCTGGCAAATCAGAAATCAAACAAGGATTAGGCTTGATTAGTCAATTAATGTCTCCCAAAGATAGTTTTGCCTTCATTGAGGCATTTATCGAAAAAGAACAGGAATTAAAAGAATTTGCTTCTCCATTTCATGATATTAAAAATTTTTATGAAAATCAGAAGAAAATTTGGGATGATTTGAGAGAGGCAAAAAGTACATTTGGAATAAATAGATATGAGCTGGAAAACGTTAAAGGTATCAAAGAAAATTTAATACATATTGATGAAATATTAAATTCTACCTCTCCTTATTCATTAATAAAAGATATACCTAATTTGGTGCTTCGCATTAGAAATGCCAATGATGAAATTTTAAATACCAAAAGAGAAGAACTAAACAAGGTTGGAAAAGAATGCCTGAATGAGCTGGATACACAAGTAAAGAAATTAGGCATGTCAGATGATGAGACTGAAAAATCCAAACAGGTTATTCAAAGCTTCTTGAACAATGCTCAACAGGAAAAAAGTGCAGCCAATCTTGAACTTAATAAAAAGAGAATTCGCGAAATATTAGTAGAAGAGGTTCCCAGGTTAGAATCATTAGTTCAAACCCAAGACCCGGAAAATCCTGTAGATATAAAGCAGACTGAAAAGATAGACCTTTCTTCTTATGCAGATGATACTTATCTTGAAACAGAAGACGATATCCGTAAGCTTATAGAAAGAATTAAAAGTAAATTAACTACCATTATTAATGAAGGGAAAAGAATAAAAATAAGATGAATAAGAATAATTTAAAACGTTATTCCCGTCAAGCGCGTATTGATTTTATTAATTCCGTTACCCAAAAAGCAGCTATCTATGGAATCGGGAAAAACGGAATAATACCCTGTGAAGAAAGAGGAGATTTTTGTTTTATTGGTGAAAAATATTTCCCAAAATCCATTGCTACTCAAAGAGCCAAACTGGAAGAGCAGGTGCAACAAAAAGGTTTTGAACAGACTATGGAAGAAATTGCCTATGTCTGGTTTAACCGGTTTGCTGCTATCCGGTTTATGGAGCTCAAAGGATACTTATCTCATGGATATCGGGTAATGAGCCACCCTGCCGGAGGTGATGATCCGGAAATTCTGGAAAAAGCCCAATACATTGAAAGACTGGACGGCCTGACCAAAGACGAGATAATCCAACTCAAGCTGGACGGAAAGAATGAAGAATTATATCAAAAGCTTATCTTAGCCCAGTGTAACGAGCTGAGCCAGGTGATGCCATTTCTCTTTGAGAGGATTAATGATTACACTGAAGTGCTGATGCCAGATCATCTATTAAGAAATGATTCCCTGATTAGAAAAATGGTAAACGAAATACCAGAAGAAGACTGGCAAAGTGTGGAAATTATCGGCTGGTTATACCAGTTTTATATCTCCGAGAAAAAAGATGAAGTTATCGGAAGTAAAAAGGCCATAAAAACAGAAGACATTCCTGCTGCTACCCAGCTTTTTACCCCAAACTGGATTGTTAAATATCTGGTGCAGAATTCCCTGGGAGCCAAATGGTTTGCAACCTATCCGAAATCATCCATCAAACAAGAGATGGAATACTATATTGAGCCTGCTGAACAAACACCACAAGTGCAGGAAGAAATAAACAGAAATACTTCTTCCAATCTCGATCCGGAAGAGATAAAGATTATGGACCCTGCCTGCGGTTCCGGGCATATGTTAGTCGAGGCATATAATTTACTGAAATCTATTTATTTGGAAAGAGGTTATCAGAGAGAAAATGTAGCCAGATTGATTCTGGAAAAAAATCTTTTTGGTTTGGAAATAGATGAACGTGCTGCTCAGCTGTCAGGCTTTGCTTTGTTAATGAAGGCGCGTGCAGATAATAGAAATATATTTAAAAAGGAAATAAATGTTAATATTATTTACTTGAAATCCAGTAAATTTATTAATATTAATGACACTCTTAGAAATCTGGAAAGTATCTATTCCGGCCAACTGACTTCTTTGCCTTCTGAAAGATATAAATCTATGGGTATTGCAGATGGCCCTTTGTTTGCTGATAAAGGCATGCCAGAAGATAAAAAAGATAGAGCAAATTTTATTTTGAAATATGTTAAAAAAATATTAGAGCTTTTTACTGAAGCAGATACCTATGGTTCATTGATCCGAATCCCTCAGGATATTGCAGAAAACCTTCCTGCCATTCAGGAAGAGTTAAACAATTTAAAAAACTCGAGTAACCTGATTGGAAACAGAGCTGCAAATATTGTTTTGCCTTATTTAGAACAAGTAAAATTTCTTTGTCAGAAATATGATGTTGTGATTGCCAATCCACCCTATATGGGTAATAAAAATATGAACTCTTTACTTAAAGAATTTGCCAAGACGCAATACCCGGATACCAAGTCAGACTTATTTGCCATGTTTATTGAGAGAGGATTTGACATGGCAAAAAATATTACCGGATATAATGCCATGGTCACCATGCAGAGCTGGATGTTTTTATCTTCTTTTGAAAAATGCCGCGAGAAATGGATACAGTCTAAAACTATAACTACGATGGCTCATTTAGGACCCAGAGCTTTTAGTACGATTTCAGGTGAAGTAGTAACAGTCACTGCTTTTACATTCCTTAATAACCATATTGGCAGTTATAAACCAACATTTCTAAGATTAGTAAATGGTGAAGAAGAAGAAAAAAGAAAAGGAATAATTAACAGATCAAGCTCTTTTTCCCATATATTACAAAATGATTTTAAAAAGATTCCTGGGTCACCAATAGCTTATTGGTTAAGCGAAAAAGCTATAAAGATATTTGAAGAAGGTAATCCATTATCTCAATTTTGTAAACCAACACAGGGACTCGCAACAGGAAATAATGATTTATTTAGAAGAAATTGGCAAGAAGTCAGTTTAACAAAAGCTAGTTTTCATGGATATAAAAGCAATAAAAAATGGTTTCCCTATAACAGCGGTGGAGAATTTAGAAAATGGTATGGGAATCAATATTATTTTATTAATTGGGAGCATAATGGAAATGATTTAAAAAATTTTAAAGATTCAACAGGTTCTTTACGCTCGGTTCTAAGAAATATAGGCTATTATTTTAGAGAGAGTGTATCTTGGTCAAAAATAACTTCAGGTGGATTGGCGATGAGATATTTTCCTGAAGGATTTATATTTGATGTTGCAGGTTGTTCTATTTTTGGGGAAAAAGAAAAATTAACCCATTTGTTAGGATTTTTTAATAGCCCACTTAAAGTGCCATTAATAGCATCTATAAGTCCTACATTAAATTTTGAAGTTGGGCAGATTGCCAAAACTCCGATATTAGAAGTGGATAAAAATCTATTTAAACAAATAAATGATGTTGTTAGAAAATGTATTAATATTGCTAAAACAGATTGGGATTCATATGAAACTTCCTGGAATTTCCAGCAAATACCCCTTTTAAAACCGGAAATTATCTCAAAAGATATCAAATTATCTAATCAGAATTATCGCTCCCAATGTCAGAGAATGACTGATGAGATGAAACAACTGGAAGAAGAAAATAACCAAATTTTTATTGATGCCTATGGTTTGCAGGATGAGTTAACACCTGAGGTGCCTATTGATGAGATTACCCTGTTTGCCAACCCTTATTATCGCTATAATGGGAAGCTGTCTGATGATGAACGAGAGATAAGATTCAGAACTGATAGCATGAAAGAATTTATCAGTTATGTAATTGGCTGCATGATGGGTAGATACTCATTGGATGAACCTGGGCTGATCTATGCTCATAGCCGTAATGAAGGATTTGATCCTTCCAGATATCAGACTTTTCCAGTTGATGAAGATGGCATTCTTCCAATCACTGATAACGGCTTCTTCCCAGATGAGGTAATGACCAGATTACTGCAATTTATTGAAAAAGTTTGGGGCAGAGAAACATTAGAGCAAAATCTGGAGTTTATTGCTGGTGCATTGGGAATGAGAAACGGTGAAACCCCCAGAGATACTATTCGCCGATATCTAATAAATGATTTTTATTCAGATCATCTCAAGACATATAAGAAAAGGCCGATTTACTGGTTATTTTCCAGCGGAAAGGAAAAGGCCTTCCAGGCATTAGTCTATTTACACCGTTATCATAGTGGGACATTAGCCCGATTGCGGACTGAATATGTAATTCCCTACATTGGGTTTATCAATAGGCAGATTGAAAATTTAGCAAAAGACAAGGATAAAGCCGCTGCTTCTGCAACAGTGAGGATTCAAAAACAAATCAGTCGCTTGGAAAAACAGAGAGAAGAGCTCTTTGCTTTTGATGAAAAGCTGAAGAACTATGCTGATAAAAAAATAGAGCTTGATTTGGATGATGGAGTAAAAATTAATTACGGGAAATTTGATAATCTATTATTCCAAGGCAAACAGGTGACAGGAAAATAAATGGATGAAATAAAAATTGAAAACAAATTAAAAGAATTGTTTGAAAAACACCGGATAGTTTTCTGGAATGATTCCGAACAGGAGTTTACAGAGATTATTGACAGGTTAGACATTCCCGATGTGGATGTTTTATTTCTGGAGGAAGTTGGACAGTTTCAGACAAAATATCTGCTGGAGCAACAGAATCCTGAACAGAAGTATCTTCTTTATTCCAGGAAGGCGGAGCCAAAAGCGGAAGATGACTGGCTTTTGGATATACGGCTTTACAGTCACCAATTCAGGGCAGATTCAGCTTCTATTATTACTGAAGAACTTGGACTTCAGGAATATCATCTGGTAAATCACATTAGGAAGAGAGTCTCTTTCTTTGCCAATAAAGAGCAGTATTCCAAACTAAAAGAATTGATAAACCCGAAGGATTATGAAAGAGAAATTGATTGCAAGATGATTGCTGTTTGTGCTGGCAGTAAAACTGCTAATCCTGATGATATCCTGTATGCTCTTTTCTGCCGTATGGCGCAAAAGGGTGGATTGGAGAGTATGCCGGAAGGATGGCATAAAATTGAAAGATATCAGTTGTCAGATATTTTCTGGGAAATGATGTTTGAAAAGTTTGGCTATAAACCCGATAATCCGAATCTAAAAGAGCTGCTCCTCTGTCTATTTGTAACCGATTTTTCAGCATCCTTGCATTGTGAATGCCCCGCTTCACTAAAACAATTTTTATTGGACAGTGCGATCAATGCCTCTATTCTGCTGGATAATTGGCGAGACAGTCAAGTAAAGATGCCTGCTTATGAGAGTCTATCCCAGGAAATATCGGGACTTTTAAAGATTGAAAGCAATATTGATAATCTTTCATTTGAGCAATTACAGGATGCCCAGACCTTTTTTGTGATAGAAAAAATATTGGCAAATCAGCTTAAAGTCAATTTGCTAAATGCCATTGCTCAGGATTTACCTGAAAATGTATTGACTGAAATTGAAGAGTATGCCCGGAAACGTAGTGATATGTACTGGGCAAATCCAACTTTCCAGTCTGATATTATTAACCGGAATATCTTTGCTTCCATATATAATGCCATTATCAATGCCGTTAGGTTTGTGAAGTTGAAAAGAAAGACAAACCAGACAGGATTTTCTGCTGATTCTCCTGAAAAGTTGTTTAAACGATATACTGAAGAATATTACCAGTTAGATCAACTGTATCGCTTATTTCATGAATATATGACAATATCTGTGCAGGAAGGCTGGAATATTCTCAAAGGGTTGGGAAACAAGATAAACGATATCTATGAAAACTGGTTCCTCTATGAGATAAACTCCCAGTGGGAGCAATTGATTTCACCAGCAAAGTGGCAAATAAGAGGAACTATAAACCAATATAGATTTTTTAACCAATTTCCTAAAGGTTATATGGGGGAGAAAAAATCAACAGTATTTGTCATTATAAGTGATGCATTGCGGTTTGAAGTGGCTGAAGAATTGCACAGCAATTTAAACAAAAAATACCGGCAAGTTTCTTCTTTGGATGCTATGCTTGGTGTTTTACCATCTTATACTCAATTGGGTATGGCTGCTTTACTTCCTCATAAGGAATTATCTTATGATTTTGAAGGAGAAGTTTTGGTTAATGGAGAAAGATTGAATTCT
>Ga0334882_1004684_pt1 | contig 11346 bp, 10 predicted proteins | sample GraSluR1_MG_5_FD_207226 | JGI IMG/M metagenome (GOLD analysis project Ga0334882, IMG submission 207226) | Sludge microbial communities from methane-producing bioreactor in Wageningen University, Netherlands - Granular Sludge_15_04-R1 | ecosystem: Engineered > Bioreactor > Anaerobic >... | reverse complement strand
GGGCAGACCTCCGAAAGGAACACCGCCAGGGCCAGGCTTATCGGGAGTGAGATCAGAGATGCCAGCAGCGTTACAGAGATCGATCCGGCAATGAGCGGCAGCATTCCGAACTCGGGCGGGTCGTAGGTCGGGTACCAGTGGGTGCCGAACAGGAGGTCCGAAAGGGTCACGTGCGCCAGGATGGGGATGCTGTCGCGGACAAGGGAGTAAAGTATGAAAAGCATTATGGCCACGCCCAGCGAGGCGATGGTCATCACCGCTATACGCGGTATCCGGTCCTCCTTGAGAGATGTTCTCAACGTCCAGCCCTCCTTTTTAAAAAAACCGCACAAGGGCCCGTTGCCGCCTGGAAGCGGTGTCCGGGCCCTGTGACAATTCCAGTTAAAGCTCTCTCTTACCTCAGGGGCACGAACCCCGACTCCTCGACTATCTTCTGCCCGGCGTCGCTGAGGATGAAGTTCATGAACTCCATGACCTCTCCCTCGGGCCAGCCCGGCGTGAACATGAAGAGGTACCTGGAAACGGGGAACGAACCGTTGAGAGCGTTCCTGGCGGTCCCTTCGACGCCGTTGACGGTGACGGCCTTCGTGCTGCTTTCCAGGTAGCCGATCCCGATGTAGCCGACGGCACCCGGGTTGCCCGCCACGGACTGGGCCATTGCGCCGCTTGAGGCCACGACCTGCGCCTGGGGCATGATCTTTTCCTTGTTCATGACCTTCTCTTCCCACACCTCGAAGGTGCCGGAACTGGTGTCGCGGGTCACGGCAGCGATCTTCCGGTCTGCCCCGCCGAGCTCCTTCCAGTTGGTGATCTTGCCCATGTAGATGTCGCGAAGCTGTTCAATAGTAAGATTCTGGATGGGGTTGGAAGGGTGGACCACCGGGATGATGGCGTCCACTGCCACCGCGAAGGGCACGGGGTAGGCGCCGTTCTTGACGGCGGCTTCGACTTCGCTCTGCTTGATGAACCTGGAAGAGTTGGCGATGTCGGTGGTCTTGTCGATGATGGCCTTGATGCCGTTGCCGCTGCCGCCTCCGGAAATGGATATGTTGACGTCGGGGTGGGCTTCCATGAAAGCTTCCGCTGCTGCCTGGGCGATGGGGAGAACAGTGGTGGAACCGTTTACGACTATCTGTCCGGCCAGTGCCTGGCCTGAAAATACTCCGAGAAGAAGGACTGCTGCCAGAAGAACTCCTGTACGCTTCATCTTTCTTTTCCTCCCTGAATGTGATCCCGGCCTGGATCCCGGGTCTTCTGGAAGAAAGTATAAAGATGGGGTGTAACGCTATCTCATCGCGAATGTAACAACATTGTAACAAAAATGCTGATGGCCTGGTAAATCTTTAAAGATATGAAGGAGGGAGGGGAAGGACCTAGGTGGCAGGCGACAGGCTACAGGCATCAGGAAAGTCAAAAACAAAATCTTTGCACCGCAGAGAACGCAGAGTAACGCAGAGGGAAGTAAAGGATTTGTCATTCCGAGAACAAGGTCCCGCCGCTTCTGCGGGGTCGAAGCGACGAGGAATCTGGTTCCAATGCAAAACCCATATCTTCCACCGCAGGGGGCGCAGTAACCTAATTCTCCTTGATTCAGTACAGGTAAACCCATTTCTTCCACCGCAGGGGGCGCAGAGTAACGCAGAGGGGGACCTTTATTTGGGGAAAAGCAAAGACTGCAGGAGGCAGGAAGGGCCAGGGCCGTAAATCGTGAATCGTTAATCGGGAATCGAAGGATCAAGGGCGGGCCGCTTATACGCAGATTACGCAGACGAAGTACCCCGACCAAAGGGATGGGGTAGAAGACCTGAACCTATTTATGGTTAAAAACAGGCAGGGGCTGGATTGTTGATCTGTTCCTGTTTTTCCTAATAAGAGTTTTTGCGACAAATATATTGGAAAACCTTGCATTATTGTATTGATATGTTGTATGTTCTTAATGTTTGGAATTAAAATTATATTTGAAATCTATATAATTTTCGGGGGTATGTTATTAGAGGGGGAGGTTTGAAATGGCTAAGAAAACCATTGATAAACTTCAAAAAGCGGCGATCCTGGAAGCCCGGAAAATGATGGCAGAAGCGGAACGCCTGGATTGCAACGAGGCGGAGACGCGAAGAAGGATCGAGAGGATCTTTGAATCAGTGATGGGTTATGATGCTCTAAAACATCTTTCTCGAGAACAAGCCATTCGCGGTGCCGGTGAAACCGAACATGCCGATTTTGTGATCTACCCCACAGAAGGCAAACATACCACTTCAAACATCATTGTTGAAATCAAAAGGATAACCGTGGATCTGGCTCCAAAGCATCTTAAACAGGCTTCATCCTATGCAATTGACTCCGGCTACGAGTGGGTCCTCTTGACGAATGGGAAAGAATGGAAACTCTACCACATTACCTTTGGCAAACCTCCTATCACAAAACTGATCTATTCCTGGAATTTGCTTAACGATGAAATATTCCATCTGGCCGAAAGGTTTGAACTCATTTCCCTGAAACAGGTCAAAAAAGGTGCCCTGGCAAATCTTTGGGAGAGAACAAATGTTTTACATCCCCAAAACCTTCTGAAGACAATCCTTTCAGACCCCTGCATGAAAATATTACGAAAAGAGCTAAAAAAAGATTCCAATATTGCTCTGGCTCCTGAAGAGATCCTTTTAGGGGTCAAACGTCTCTTGAACGAGTCGGCACTGACGGAACTGGGGAATGTCAAGATTTGCTGGGAAGGCAATACCACACCCCGCAAAGTGGCGAAACCGAAAAAAACAGAAAACAAATGAGGGCAATTAAGGCCGACAAAAGAGACACAGAGTTTTTATAACAACGATCTTGAGATGAAACGGCAAAGGGAAGCCTTCATATTTTTTGCAAACGTTTGACACAAATCGGTTGAAATGGGGTTGGAAATATGGTGGCAGAGTCGCTCAGGATTCTAGATGAATTGATCGTTCATACAGGGAAACGGAAAAACAGATTTGAGGATTTGCTTAAAACTCCACTGGCTGATGATCCTGATTGGTTTTTCCTTTTGCCTCCGTTCTTTAACGATGCTTTGGATATCAAATTGACCGAACGAATGGTGGAAAAAACTTCAATTCTTGTTTGGACCCAGGGTTCAGCATTTTCGTTCCAGGATGGCGATGTTCTATATCCGAAAAGTAAAGTTTATGAAACAGTTTGGGGAGAAGCATTTCGAGAGATGGAGTTTTGCCTTCAGGTTACTCAAGCAGAATCGGCCGAACCAGAAGAGCGTGATAAAAAGCGCAACCCCGGAAGTGTGAAATTCAGGAAAATCCTGTTTGAAGAAGAATCCGACAAGGCAATACAGCAAATGGTTCAAGATGAAATGACCCAGGATGATTTTGTCCATCTTCTAATTACAGGCAAGAACATAAGAGGAAAATAACGATTCTCGCAATAGACGGTAAGGGTTTGGAGGAGATTTTTTTTGACCGCTGCAGAAAATAAGTTTTGGAATAACGCCGAACTGCATAACGATGAGGAGCAAATTTTTCGACAACTAAAAGCCAGATCCAATAAATGCCGTCCCTTAAGCATTTCAAAAGATGAACAGAAAGGGATATTTCCTGGCGCAGACAGATCCATTTATGAAACCGCTCTCGACAATTGCACGTGCAAAGATTTTGGTTTTCGAAAACTACCTTGTAAGCATATGTACAGATTAGCCCACGAACTCGGATTGTTCAGATTGGATAAAATTTCGACAAAAGGCTGGGGAGGGTGGCCAGTAACCCTCCACAAGGAGAGTGCCCAACAGGACAGACTTTTTCGTGGAGCTTACGAAGAAATGTCAATAGGACATCCTTCTGAGGACAGAACGAATTTGCAAATCAATCATTGCAGAGCTTCTTTGACAAATTGCACTTGTCCAGATTTTGAAGAACGCAAAAAGCCGTGCAAGCACATTTACAGAATGGCGATCCTTAAGGGGTTGATAAAAAAGATCCCACCCTCATCATCGGGGAAAAAGTATGTTGTTTATTAGGAAGAACCAGATTTTGACTCCTCCTTTAGGTAAGCGAAGAAAAGGGATCGTATCAGGAATATCAAAGGGAATAAAATTAATCCTGATTCTTAAAGTTGGCGTTTTTTATGGATTTTCCCCCAGAATTGCTGAAAATTATCTTCGTTAGATTATAAGTGCGGTAAGTTTTGAAGAGATAGGGAAACTTTGCGGGATGTCTGAATCTAGAGCAAGAAGTGCCTTCGGGAATTTGGGAGGAAGTTAGAAAGAAAGAATGGAAGTATCTGGGAGAAGGCTAAAGAGGCTAACAGAAAACATGAAAAGGAAAAAGGATAGCAGAACAGAAAGGCAATTGCGCTGGAGTCCGATTATCCTATATGTTTTGAAAAGAGTAAGTATGAATAACTAGCCATGAAGCTCAATGAATCAATCAAGGCCTAAACAGAAAACGCCATTCCCTTTATCGCTAACAGTTACATTTATTACAAAGCGGCTAGGGTGACTGGATAGGAGGTTCTAATGTCTAAAATCCATAATTCTGGTATCAAGATTTGTAAGATAGGTACTGCTATGGAGCAGATGTGTAACTATGTTGCCATCTCTGAGACCCAAAGCCCTGCCGAAAGCCTCAGGAGGCTGATTCTTCATACGCTATATACTTTCGATCAAGAAAAAGTCTCCAGTGATAGTGAAGTGGTCAGCATTCTGGAGACAATGTTTGGCGTGGTAACAAACAATCATCAGGTTCAAGAGGCTCTGGAACAATTAGAATTACAAGGAATGGTTCATCGTCCCCTAAGGACAAACTATGTTCTTACTACTGAATCAAGAGCACAAGTTGGTGCTCGTATTAAAAAGGCCGAACTACTACAAGAGAATGTAAAGGGTCAATGGCTTTCCGAAATAGCGGGATGCTTCCCAGAACTTCCAGCAGAATCCTTATGGAGTGCGTTACAGGAATACCTGGCAAAGGCATTCCTGCGCCATGGAATTCAGGTGGCGATCTTTCTCGATCCCACAATTGAACATCCAACGGAATGCACCAAGAATATGTCGATTCTCCTTCATGAGGCGGTACGGACGAATTTTGAAATCGAGAATCAGGAAGCTGCCAAACATGCCATTTCCGATTTTTTAGCTGGTGCTGGAAAAAATACAGAGAGAGCACAATTTATTACGGAGTGTGCAGATGGGGCGGCTAATTATTTCTCTCTGGCAGTGTCTCCCGATGCTGCGATGCGTTTTCGGGAAAACCTTTGCCCGCTTAAGCTATTCTGCGATACAAATTTCCTTTTCGGGATTCTTGACCTTCATGTTCATCCCCTTGTGGATGTATCGAATAACTTGTTAGATGTTATTTCCAAACACGAACTGCCAATTAGTTTTCACTACCATGAAGCAACTCTTCGGGAACTCCGATCCTCCATATCCTATCATGGAGAAATACTGAAGAGAAATAAATGGCAACGGGCTTTAAGTCGAGCGGCAATTGAATCGCGGCTGATATCCGGTATAGAACTGAAATATCATCAGAAGAACTCCGAAATGGGGATTGACGTTGATATATTCCTACGACCATACGAGCACGCGGATGTCATTTTGGAACAACGGAACATTTCGCTTTACAAACCACAGGATGAAAGGCTAATAGAGCGGGCCACCATTGAAGCTGAATATCGAGAGTATTTGAAGAAAATTTGCAAAGAAAAGACAGAAGCTCAGATTTCTCATGATGTTGAAGTACTTGATTGTGTCCGTTTTCTTAGGAAAAATGTTACGAATACACTTGAAGCAGGAGTATTGCTTGTAACATGTGACTATAGTCTTTATAGTTTTGATAGTGATATGAGCAGGGAAGCAAGGACCTGTGCATCTGTTGTTTTACCGAATATATTATGGCAAATCCTCCGCCCATTTGTTCCAAATAACCAGGGTTTTGACAGGGCATTTGCTGAAACTTTCGCAATACCAGAATTCAGGACTATTGGAAGCGGCTCAGCTCGGGCGTGTTCCAAGATGCTTGGCCTTCTTGCTACATATCAGGATTTTCCAGAAGAGACTGCAGCGAGGCTTCTTTCGAATGACTTACTGATGCTTAGCCTGCGAGCTATCCAAAGTGATGATCAATTTAAATCGCGAGTGGAATCTGAAATTGTATCAGAAAACAAGCTTCTTCTTGAAAGTCAAGATGATCTAAAAAAACAAATCGAAAAATTGAAAAAAGACAATGAGCAATTCGAAAAGGATCTCATAGAAAAGAAACAGGCCGAAATTGAAAAAATTACAAGAGAGATGGAAGAAATAAGAAAAGCTTTATTTGCTATTGAGAAAGATGCTCTCCATACGCGCCAGGAAAATAGTTTAATCAAGAGAGGACTCCTTGTTTCAGTAATCTTTATCCTGGTAGGGTGGTTTTTTGTTTTTGTTTTTTTGAAGTATGCACAAGGACAAAACCTATTTCAAAAACTTTGCAATTCTTGGATATGGCTATCGGCAGGACTCGGGTTAGCGGTCTTTTTTTCCCGAATAATCCTGGGAAGAAAATTTATTCTCTTTCTCAAGAGTTGGAAGGAGAAGTATTTAGGAGTCTAAGTCCGTCATGCATACATCAAAAACCTTATAGGTATCAAACCCACATAATTGCCAAACCTTCTGGGGAGATATTCTATGAGAAAGCTAGGCTGGAAAGAGTGGCCGAGATTAATCTCTGACAATCGGAGATTTGAGAAAAGGATGGCAAAAAAGCACCTAGGAGAAAGTCTCTCAAGAGTAATTCGAACCTGAGAAATGGAAAAAGAATATGCTTGATCCTTTTGGTAGTAAAGGTCATTTAGGCAAACCCGCCCCAAAACTCGAAGCAATTAAGCAACCTTTTGAAGCAAATGAGTTAAGATCAAAAGGGAGGGGAGAATGTTGGAGCATGCAGAAGAAGACATTTTGCAAAATGATAAATTGGTAGAGCAATATCAAAGCGTAGACAATCTCCGATTGCTTGAATTTTTTGAAAAAGATGATTTTAAATGCATCTTGGTCAATGTTTTATCTCAAAGACCGAAGCAAAGCGCAACAACCGAGGGCCTTATTAAAGAAGTCATCAAAAGGTGTCATATATTAACAAGACAAGCAGTGCGGGCAAAGTTTGTTAAAAAAATTAAGGAATCTATCAACTCTCTTGCCAGGAGTGAAATTCTGGAAAAATATCACACAAACAAAAACGCTCGTATTAGGTTGGATAGAGAATATAAAACTAGATGTTTAAAAGCTAAGCTGTTTTACTCCGATGAACATGTCGATAAGATTCTCCAAAGAGTTTATGCACAGGAAAAGAAATTTGGTAATTATGATTTTCCTGACGATAGGATTAACAACTACTATAGAGGGGTTGATGAAAATCAAGAGTCACAAACAGAAAAAAGCATTTCCCAAATTGGTCTTGAAATACCCGATATCTTTTCAAACCTTGTAATAAAGAACTCGTCAAAGATTCTTGAAGATGAGGATTATGAGAAAAACAATGATAATTTTAATAACCGTTCATTTGAGGACAAACTAAATAACCTTCTAACTGAAGAAAGATCATGTTCAGCAGATAAAGGTGAAGGTTTCCAAAAACGTGAGAATATTAAAGCTGATGGTGTCTTATTCGAAGACATTTTACAACAACTTAAAGGATTAAATTGGCTAAGGATACAGTCAATAAACCAAATATGCCATGAATTGAATATCTCTTTGGAGGATAAAGATATCGAGATTCTCCTAAATTTTTATTTGGATAACAACCTTATCTTGCTGAGGTCCTATTTCAACTATCAGCCAGAATTGATTGGATATATTTTGGAAGTATCTGGAGATATTGATTTCAGTTCTACCATAGGAGTTTCTTTACAAAAAGGGAACAGAGTTTTAGTAGTAAGAAGAAAAGTCCAGTTGTTTGACCTAAAATCATTTTTAATTCTTTTAAAAGAATATTTGGCCGATATTTATAGAGTTCACGAGGTGTTGCATGCTTAGCAAGCTAGAAAAAGAGACTAAAATCCTCGAATCACAACTCAAGAAGATTAGAGCTTTTAACTCTATCAAAAAACTATTGAGTTTTGGCATTCTAAATAGTGATGAAAAAGTTCGAGATTTTGAAGATTTTCTTCAGAAGCATATTTTATTAGAAAGAAACTTTAGAGCGGCTATTGATAGTTGTAGCAACCTGGATAAGGAATGGGAAGAGGTTGAAAATATAAGGGGTATTAGAATAAGCAAAAATACCTTTGCAGACTTTAAAGCAACTAACGCAGAGGGCTATCCACAGGATTGGGACGATTTAAGGATGGAGATATTACAACGTGATGATTTCAAATGCCAAGAGGGAGATGAGCGATGCAGCGGACCGTTGCAGATCCATCATATTATTCCGTTATCTAGAGGTGGATCGAATAATCCTGAAAATCTTGTTACGCTATGTCTTTACCACCATTCATTAAAACATGAACATATGAGGATGGGCGAATATGGATATTTACGGAGCTGATCTTTCGGGCATTGAGGGCCATTCGATTAAATTCAGTGCAGTTAAAGAAGAACGGGGTCGTGGAGCGAAAATACTAGGTTTGGCTAAGCAGGTTGTTAAGGAAGGTTACGCTAGAGCTATTAAAGCGATAGAGACAATTGAGGGTCCTTGGTCTGATTTTGTAAATAATTCTGGATATACAATTCAATTAGATCCGCCTGATCAAGTAAAAAACTCCTCAAGCTTCGACCTACCACTTGCGATAATGCTTCTCCAGTCGAGCGTTCTGCAAGGGCAAGAATTTTTAAAAGCTCAGCAAAACATACTCAGAGAAAGAATTGAAAAAAAGTCACCAAAAGAAATAAAAAAAAGGGAAGAGTTGTTGGAGCAGCTAAATCTTCTGATAGAACAGGAAAAGATAATATTGAAATACCGAAAAGCAATTGCGAGTAATAACAACAAATATCTATTGATAGCATCTCTTGACATTGTAAGTGGAAGATTAGCGGCTCCAAGCAGCGGAATGTTTAGCCTTATTGCATCAGCTTCGAATGATTCAATTGTTATCATCCCCGAGGAATCTGAGATGCACGGTGGACTAATAGCAAAAGCTAAAAACATGACGATTTATCAAGCCAGAGATTTAAATGAAGTTTGGCAAGTTATTTTGGGCTTAAAAAATCCCCGCAAAGCGCGCTATAATCCATCAAAAATTAAAGAAATAAAGCCTCTAAAGTATGCCCCAGATTTTAATAATATTGAAGGGGTTTCAAAAGCCAAAAAAGCAATGATTGTGGCTTTGGCTGGAGGACATAATATTCTATTAGTGGGGCCTCCCGGTGAAGGTAAAACCATGCTTGCTCAAGCAGCGTCTAGGGCTCTACCGCCACTAACCAAAGAAGAAGTCTTTGAAGTGAATAAAATTTTCAGTGTAAAGGGAATGCTTTCCGGCAATGAAATTATTCTGGATAGGCCTTTCCGTGAAGCTAGCAATGGAGCAACTGAAGTTGCCCTATTTGGTGGCGGAAGAAACCCTGAGCCTGGGGAAGTATCGCTTGCTCATAACGGTGTTCTGCTTTTCGATGAAATTAATTTGTCCTCCCCAGCCCTGATTGAGCAATTACGAAATGTTTTGAACAATAGATTTATCAGAGTGCAACGTGCAACAGGTACTATAGAGTTCCCGTGTAATTTTATTTTAGTAGCAGCAATGAATCCATGTAAATGTGGGGATTGGGGCCTTTACTTTTGTCCGATCTGTAAAGAGGAATATGTCGGTGAGGGTAAAAGATGCGAGAAACATCCGAAGGAAGTTTTACAAAAAAAATGTATTTGTTCCGCAAATGAGGTTTCCAAATATAAAGATAAGTTGAGCAAACCTTTGTTGGATAGAATTGATTTAAAGGTCCGAGTGTATTCCCATGATAAAGAAAAGGTAAATAACGTCCATTATGCAACCAGCACAATAAGTAAAATGCTTGAAAATACCAGGAAAATTCAGAGTAATCGTTATAAAAATTCCGAATTCATTACAATAAATGCTTCTGTCCCAAATGCTTATGAATTTAAAAAATGGAATGGGGAACTTAAAGTTGATTCAATAAAACTTTTCCAAAAAGCATATAAAGATTTTGATCTAACAAAAAGGATGGAAGTAAAATTATTGTTAGTTTCAAGGACAATAGCGGATTTAGTGGGTTCAGAGCATATTGAAAAAGATCATATCCAAGAAGCTATCGTTTTGATGGGATTGAATGACCCCTATTTTCGGGGGATACATTAATTAATCTAAAGGGAAATGGGGTCATAGGGGTCTACCATTGAATTATTGGATTAGACGGGTCCCTGGGGTTGGTTTATTATTGAGATGACGGAGGTGTAAGACAAAGGGGTCAGGTCTACACTTTTGACTAAATGATCAAGACAGGGAAAATCAGAGCCAGTATTTTCCCAGATAGGAAGATTCCCCCATTGGCCAGGTTGTTGAGAATTGAAAGACCTGGGTTTCGAATAAAGCCGAACTTTAAAAGTTTAGGCTTGACTCTTCTGATCTTCCCCCTTATCCAGACCAGACCATTTTATTCGCTTGTTCTTTAAGCTCCTGTAGAGTATCTGGATAATAATCATCAACCTTTGGTCTTGTCCTCGAACACAAGGCTGTAAGAAAGTTATCAAGGCTGATATCTTTGAGAACGAAAGAATTGGAATCAATATCTACAGGGAAAGGATCATAGGGGTCAAACCTACACTTTTGACTAAATGATGGGGATGGGAAAATTCGGAGGCAGAACTTTACCGGACAGGAGGGTTCCCCCATTGGACGGGCAGTTGAGAATCGTGTTGAGTTTTCCGGAGCAACTCTGTCGCCCAGAGGGGCACTTCGGTCAGAGATACTTTGCCATGAATTCGGCTGGGGTCATTAGTTCCGGTTTTTCGATTCCAACGGCGGCAAAATCCTTGTCTCCAGTAATAAGGATATCAACGTCTTCCAGGATCGCTGTATAAAGAACCGGGTAATCCTTTGCGTCGCGGATGCGGAACATGGTTTTGTCCATTTCTTGCGGGGTGTAAACGAGGTTGTAACTCATGTGCAGCAGGAGCTTGTCCACGACTTTTTCTTTTGCAGGAAATTTACGGTGCACTACCTCCTTTAGTTCGTCGACAACAAAGGAGGAGAGCACAAGTTCATGCTCCGCGAAGATGTGCTCCATCATGGCATTCATTCGTTGACCTGGGAACAAAAGCAGCGAAACAAGCACATTGGTATCGAGCATGATCCTCATGATCTACTTTTTCGTTCTCTCGCGACGCAGATCCTTAATCATGGCGACAACATCATCCTCATTCTTAAGTTCAGTAC
>Ga0334882_1004681_pt1 | contig 11354 bp, 9 predicted proteins | sample GraSluR1_MG_5_FD_207226 | JGI IMG/M metagenome (GOLD analysis project Ga0334882, IMG submission 207226) | Sludge microbial communities from methane-producing bioreactor in Wageningen University, Netherlands - Granular Sludge_15_04-R1 | ecosystem: Engineered > Bioreactor > Anaerobic > Unclassified... | reverse complement strand
AGCGGAATCCTGGCAAGTGTGATGGGGAAAATGCTAAACAAGACACAGGAAGGTTTTTATCTTATGAACGAAGCAATAAAAAAAGAAAGCGAAAAGCAATAATTTTAAAGAGGTGCTCCATGGAGCGCCTCTACAGGTGTGATCCCGGGGCGACTCGAATTTGGTTAATCACGGAAATCACAATATTTACTTAACTTATCCGCACAATCTCATTATTTCAACGTTATAGAACTTTTATCTGTAAACTTAAGTTAACTAAAAATATCATAAAATTAACTTTTTTTGTCCCCCAATAGGTCCCCCATTATAATTAATTACTATTTTTATGAAATAAAAATTCAATCACTATGGCAAATGTTTCCTTATATCTTAATAAAAGTAAAATTGATAAAAAAGGGCAGGTCCCTATCATGCTTCAGTTTGACCATAAGAATGAACGTTTCAGATATTATACCGGAGAAAAGATCGATCCAAAATTCTGGAGCAAATCCAAATCATCTTTTATCAAGCCTTCATATAATGATGATTCAACCCTTGATAATTATCTTAAAGGTCTAGTCAGCAAAATAAAGAAGATAGCAAGGGATGCAAAGACTGACAACAAACCTGTTACTGCTGATTACATAAAACGGAAATTCCTGGAGGAAACGAATCAATTTACGGAAAACACTTTCCTGTCACTTTTTGATAAGTATACCAAAGTTTCAGAAAGCACAAAGACAACCGGAACAATAAAAAACTATAAAGTGGTTTTGAAAAGCCTGAAGGATTTCAGCACTAACAATAACATCTCTCTTAATTTTAGCTCTATTAACAACTCTTTCTATGATGAATTCGTTGAATATCTGATCACCAAAAAGGAATTGTCCAACAATACAGTCGGCAAACATATAAAAACCCTTAAATCGTTCCTTAACTGGGCAACAGATAATGAATTTAACCGCAATCTTGAATATCAGAAATTCAAGGTAACCAGGGAAAATATAGAAATAATATACCTTACAGATCAGGAGCTCAATACCCTCTATAATCTGGAAATATCTGACAGCGAGCTTGACCGTTCGAGAGATCTTTTTTGCTTTGGTTGCTTTACCGGGCTTCGATTCAGTGATATTGCAGCGCTTGACAATAGCAATATAAATGATAATGAGATAAATCTCCGTACACAAAAGACCCGTGAAATACTAACCATACCACTGATACCCCGGGCATTGGCAATTCTTAAAAAATATAACAACAAATTGCCTGTAATAACTAATCAGAAGCTTAATCTTGATCTTAAAACCCTGGCTGAAATGGCTAAGATCAACGAGCCGATAACAATACAAAGGTACAGAGGTGCCACCAGAACAGATATAAAAACGCCCAAACATAAACTGATTACCACCCATACAGCCAGGAGAACCTTTATAACATTATCTTTGGAGAAAGGTATCAGACCTGAAGTGGTTATGTCAATTACCGGCCACAAAGACTATAAAACATTTAAAGCCTATATTAAAATAACCGACTCTATTAAGAGAGAATCCCTTCGTAGTGCCTGGAAATAACAATCAAGTTTCCTCAAACTTCAGTTTTTCCTCAATTTTTCAACTTTTAGTCATTTGGCTTGATTCATTCCTTAAAAGTTGATAGTAACATTAGCTTAATTTTCAATCATTTAAACTAAATATTTGTATTTTTTTTATTTGATATTATAATTGTGTTAATCGACATATAACATTTTTTACTTTATGGAAAATACAATTATAACAACCCTTAACATTGAAGAACTAACTGAAGTAATAAAAAGTAGTGTTCTTGAGGCAATTTTAGATCAAAATAGTAATAAGCTAAAACAAACATCTTCTGATGATCTTATTAAAATAGAAGATATTCAAGATATCTTCGGTGTCTCTAAGGTCACAGTCCACAAATGGAAAAAGAAAGGCCTTATTCCTTATTATAAGATGAACCGTAAGGTTTACTTCAAAAAATCTGAAGTAATCAATTCCATGTGTCATAAAATAAGAAAAATGGAGGTCTGACCATGGTTGATACTATTGTAATAAGAGTTCATGACTTAAGGAGACACGAAGATCTCAAAAATGAAATTAATATCTCTTTTACAGGAACATCAAAGAATACAGTTTATTTAACCAAAGAAGACACTGAGTTGATTACAAATTCAGAAACTATAGATGGGAAAATGTTTATTGATTATTTCCAGCATCTTGGCACAAAAAGGACTCATCTTATTCGCTTTCAGTCACAAGAGAAAATCAATAATTCAGGCCATTACTATTTACACGCTTTTGTAAATTTTGATAAGAATTACATTGAATTCAATTTCTCGATCCCCAAACATAAATTTGGCACAAACATACTCATGTTTTGCGAGCATTTCTGGAATAGAGATTTCAAGTATTATAATAATAGTTCATTAGATTATAATCTAAATCGGTCATATACTCGTCTGATAAATTTCATCCATAATTTCTTCAAGAGAGAGTTCATCCTACAGAACATTGTTGACTTTTCTCTTGTCGAAATAAACAGAATTGATCTCGCTTTTAACCAGGTTTTCGAGGACAAACAAGCTGCCCTTCAATATCTCGAATACCAGAAAAAAATCCGCAAAAAGAATCTTCGTGTTAACAGCAATAACTTCCGGGATTATGAAACCGCATTAATGTATATAACTAATCGATATTCCTTAAAAATTTATCATAAAGGAACCGAATATGCAAGAAATGATATAAAGGAGCATAAGAAAATTAACAAAATGAAAGGATTTGAATATTTTAATATTAAAGAGCTTCAGTCTTTTGCCGATAAAATGCTCCGATATGAAGTTACTTTTCGTAATTCCATGCTTTCTTACCTCTATAATCATAAAATCTTCCGGAGAAGATGCCCAAAACATAAAGCCAAATATAAAATATTTAAAAAGGTAGATTCTCAAATTCAAAAGAATGACAGGATCGCCGAAAGAATAGGTAGTATACGCCTTGGTTTTTTAAGAGATAGTTATGTCAAGAAGCATCCTTATATTCAAATTGATAAAAATGAATTACATGTATACAAGGTAATCAGCAAGCTTCTTAATAGAAACAGGCAGTTTCTAATAGAGACTGATAAAGATACTGATGATTTCAATAAAACAACTTCAAGGGCTTGTTTTGAACCACGGGCACTTTTTTCAAGATCTTTATTCGCAGAATGTGCAAAGTACTTTAAAGCTTTTATTAAGGATTTCCAGGTAACAAAAAAACCAGCCGAAGGATCAGTTGCTGACAGAATCGATGAATACAATTCAAGAAACTTTTATAAACTGCCTAAAAATGAGATGCTTAAATTCTATGCTCTCCTCCATAATTCTTCATTCGAAGAACTAATGAAGAGAAGAATATACTCAAGGGCAACATTTTACAGGTATAAAGGCAGATTTGCAAAGATCGGCATAACTCAAAATAATATTATGCCAATTGATTACATACATCCAAAAATTGACCTGGGTCAGTATCATCACAATATTATTAATAAAAAATTATTTAACCATGAAAGATTTTAGCAAAATTAAAGTAGGCTCAGTTGTATTAAGTCATGAAATTTCTGACTGGACCCAGATACGAGATATACCTTTTTTATATTATGTTTATACTAATTGGGGTAAGCTATTTAATGGTTTACCCATTACTGAGAATAGGATCGCTTTTTTCTTCCGAGATTTCATCCATTCACCCGATACCAATACAGGTTTTAAATATAAATTATTTAAAGATGGCCCTTATTCAAAACTAATCGCAACTTTCTATGGTGAATTTTCAGTTGATTATGATTCTCCAATAAACAATACTTTGATATCAGAAGGAAAAAAGCCTATTGAATACCTGGGTGATTTTTATGATCCATTTACAAATTTTTTCTATGAGAAAAATGGTCGTAGGATCAATCTTAAATACATACACGAAATACAGAATTTGGTAGATAATTTATTAGATAATACACTACCAAACCTTTTTGGTCAGTTTTAATGGATTTAAATATTCAATATATTTATATACTCGCGTATAACGCACATTTTCTTTTCTTTACGCCATTTCTCTAGTCTCATCATGAGACTACTTGTTCTATGTTATAATACGAACAAGTAGTAATCTCAATTTACATGACTAAGGATTTCCTAAAAAAGTTGATATTCCTCTATATTCTACTATATATAAGAATTGGATTGTAGCTATTTATACAACTTTCATCCAGTTGTATATCATTATCAGGATCATTTGTGTTATGGCGATAGAACAATTGATCATCAGAATTACAGTAAATTGTAAATGAGTGCATTTCATTGAAGCCATTTATAAGTACTTCATTATTTCTCATATGTTCTATTAGTTCTTCACCTACAACAATATTTAAATCATTAGTTTTGAATTTACCGTCATCATTCTTAATAAAATAATTTAATCGAACTGTATTTCTTGAATCTACGTAGCTAATTTGATTTATATTTTCATGCAATAATTTAATAAACATATAGCCCTCCAAGTTATTTTCTTGACTAACATCATAAGGAATATAACCTGTGTATGTCCTTTGATGAAAGTGATAAACAAATATGGAAGAATAAACAAGCATGAACAGTTCTAATTCAAGGTCATCAATAAGGTAATGAAGAAAATCTAGGCAGAACCGTTTAAATTTGTTGTTAAATTCTCGTGAAAATTCCGGGTCTTTGTAAAAATTATCTAAATATATACTTCGAAAAAAATCATTAGCATTAACAAAATCATATATAAATTCTAGAAAATAATCATAAAAATAATCATTTGTGTTAATATTTGTAAAATAATTACAACACACAGCATAATTAGATAATAAGCAAGTATTCCCGATTTGCTTATGTTTTGTATCAAGCATCTCTTTATTAATCATCTTTTACTATTTAAATTGCATAATACTAACATTTTGAATAACTCTAAAATACTAATAAATTCCAATTATTATCTATTTCCTATCAATATAAATTCTTCCTAAAAATATTCAAGGTTCACTCTTACTCGTCCGCTTTTGCCTGCAAATATATTTGTTTTCGCTCCGGCGCCTCTGGCCGCAAGACCATTGGCACCACAAAATCGTTACCCCCGACCAGGAGTCGGGGCCCCACCATTTTGTTGAAAAAAGTCGTTACCCCTCCGTCAGCTGACGGAGGGCCCCACCACTTTTTTCTGCCAAGATCTTGCCTCCCCGAAGCGAAAACATATTGCTGGTCGCTATCAAAAGCGCGAGCGCGAGGTGTGAGCCGAATAGAGTTCTTTGAAATAATGAAATTAGGTAAATAAAGCCCTCAGCAAATACTTTCCTGTTTTTCCTACTTCCGGTCCACCCGGTAAAAGAAAATCCCGTAAAGCAAGCCGGAGGGCCGGTAAAGCCTGACCCGCTCCGGGGGAGCAATACGGAGGATAACAATTTCTCATTAAAATCATTAAATCTTGTACCCATGATTAATTTTACCAATATCAACAGCCTTTCAGATGTCCAGTTATTAAGCATGATCCTGGGAGGGAAAAACTCCCTTACGAAATCTGAATATATTTTAAACAACCTGACAATTGATAAAATCCTTGAAACCGGGCCGGATGAACTTAAAAACGTTTATAATTTAACCAACTCTCAGGCTTTAAGTATTGAATGTTTTAAGTCACTCCGCAAAAGAGCTCTTATTAAAAAGGATCTTAAACAAATAAGATCCTCAGCCGATGTTAAGGATCTTTTATTACCCTGTTTTATTGACCTTACACACGAGGAATTTTATTATGTATTCCTTAACCGGGCAAACAAGGTTATCAAGCTGGGCCAGCTCTCAAAAGGCGGTTTATCAGGAACCGTTACAGACATCAGACTGCTATATAAAAACGCTGTCCTCAACTCAGCTTCCGGAATTATTGTTGCCCACAACCACCCTTCCGGAAACCTTAACCCGTCCGAATCGGACATAAGAATAACCAAAAAGATCAAAGAGGCCGGGAGTCTTCTCGACATCCAGCTTCTTGATCATTTAATAATGTACGATTCAGATTATTATTCTTTCGCCGATAATGGTGTATTGTAAACCTAATTCTTTGAACCTTCCATAGTAATTTAAACAGGGCATTCGCCCGGGGAGAAAATCTCCCCCCTCACCCGTACCTGGGTCACCCAGACCTACCCCCCCCTCAAAGCGGTATCTTCGATGACTAGTTTGATTCCTAATCCTACGCAGATCTCTATGCCTTTTTCAATATTCTCACTTAATGATTTTATTTTTTTCTATTTTGCCCTTACCCGATATAAAACTTTTAATTTAACAATTCAAATATTTTTCAGCTATATCCATAATTCACCAATACCCTTAATTGCTAATTTCTTAAATAATTTCCTTTTCTACAATTTCCTTCCTATTTTTATTTTGGTTAAAATTAGTACTTTTATTATGCTTTTAAAACTACCAATAGTAGGGTATCATGGATAATAATTTCATTCTAATTTCACTTGAAAAAGCTGAAAGCAAATATGGCATAATATGTGAACACAGTGAGATGCCAAATGGCGAAGTAAGATTTCGTTTAAAGAAGAATGATGGTACTTCTTATATAAGAACAGAATCTTCTCCTAATGGTGCATGGCAGAATAGTCATTATCATAATAAAATATTAGAAACCTATATTGTGCAAGAAGGTTGGATTTGCTACGCAGAATTCATTGACAATAAACCTTTTCTGAATATTTATACAAAAAATCAACAATTTACAACAAAACCATATATAATTCACAACATTTATATGCCTGGAAATGCAGTAATTCACACAGTAAAACATGGTGATTCTAAAGATGAAACTCGATTAATTAATGATGAAACGAAGAAGTTCGATGAAATAACCAAAAACTTAACTGAAGATCAAATAAAATCAATTGCCATAAATGGACCACCTAAAACAGATAATTTCGATGTACTACAGGAATATAATGAACCTTATAGACATTTTGATAATCTTATATGGCAGGTCCCCGCTTGGTCAAGTGGTATTTTTCTAGCAATTTTGATAGCTATTAGCAGCTTAAGAAGCTCTGATCCTTTGATCTTAAGTTCTGGATTTGACTTCGATATCTTATTGTCAGTTTTATATGGACTAGCAAGTTTTATAATGTTAACTCTTTCTTATTCATTATACAGATTTAGATGGCATCAATCAAGAGTTAAGAACTATATTCCTAAAGTCCATTGTAGATCACCACAATTTGGATTACAATTAGTTGTAAATATTCAATTTGTTTTTTTATTATTTCTCTCTTGCTCATTCCTTAATGACTTTTTGTTTGTAAAAATTGCTATTGCTTTAGTTGTATTGTTTTTTATTTCTTTATATCAAGAAATAGTACTTAAAAAACATGGTAAAACAGGTAATAAACCAGAAAGTACCAGAAGTTAAGCTTACTTTTAAATGCTATATTTATTTTACCTTCAAACTCTATTTCTTTATCTTGTAGTACTTTAAGACATCTAGAACAAAATCATAATCATAATGCCGAGATCCCATAATAATTTAATCATTTCTGATTCTAATCTTAACTCATAAATGATTCCAATATAATATTTAATCCCCTAATAGAACTGATGCACTTTCTCGTTTCATTCTGTTCAATTTTCCTTTGTCCATTATGTAAAATATTATTTCTTAATTCTATAGCTAACTGGCATCCTTCTAATACCTCCGTTGGTAATATATCTTCAGTTAAAATTAGTGGTAATAAGTAGTTAATAGTACCGGATACACCTAAATGTTCTATTTGATTTTTCAATTTTTGGATACCAATTCTTTCCGAATAAATCATTGATAATTTATCATTTGCTACTCTTGAATCCCCAAATTTATTAATGCTAATTTCCAAAGCTGAAGTTGCCTCAGTAATTGCACTTCTTAAAAAACCATTCCCAAATAATTCTTCAGCATTTGATATTAACTCCCCAAATGCAGGGGCTTTTTTTTCAGATCGTACAAAATCTTTTACTTTAGACCATTCATCTTTTAAAATGTACCTTGATTCAGATTCAATCTTGCTTTCAATTTTATAAGTTGCACCAGGTGAAAATCGAAACCAATTTTCTTCATTAATACAAGCTTTCGCATTAAAATTTATGAATATTTGACTTGATTGACCTAGGTTGATTATATATCTCTTAAGCCAATACTGCCCTTTTATATCTCTTGCATAGCTAATTAGTCGATTAACCCTTTCTAATGTTGATTTTAAAATTGCCTCCCCAAATTTTTCATATTTCTCTTGTAATTCCTTTTCTTCTTTATTTGGTAATCTAGTGTAATCTTTGTTCTTAATGTAGTTCAATAATTCCATATCTCCTGTAACAAATTCAATTGTAGCAAAAAGATAATGTGCTAATACATTAATGTTCCTCTCCAGATCTTCCTCTTTAATTACAGATGCCCATCTTGTAGCCTCTATGTCAAACCAAAGTGTAATTTCAAAATCATTCTCATTAATAGCAATTCCATTTTCTCTCCCTAAGGGTAACCATCTGTAAAAAGTTAAGGCAGGCGCCTCAATTAATCCTTCAACCAAAATCGGTATTTTCAGGTTTACTGTTAATTTTTCCATTAATATCCTGTTATTCTTTTAGCTAAGTTACAAATGATTCCCTGAAACATCCCCTGAACAATTATTTTTTCATAATTTTATGCATCCGGTAAAACTGAAACATCTGCATCATGCAAGCAAAAGAAGCCAAAGCCCGTATCAAGATAAACAGACTACTTGAAGAATCCGGATGGAGGCTTATGGACTGTGAAGGTGGTAAAGCAAATGTGGTATATGAAAGCCATGTAAAGATATCCCGGCAAACGGAAGACACCTGGGGAGAAGATTTTCAACATACCAAAAAAGGTTTTATTGATTACCTGTTGCTAGATGACAAAGGATTCCCCCTGGTGGTCCTCGAAGCCAAATCTGAATCAAAGAATCCTCTTGCCGGAAAGGAACAGGCCCGCAAATATGCCAGATCAATAAATTGTCGTTTTGTACTGCTGTCAAACGGTAATATGCATTATTTCTGGGACCTGGAAAAAGGTAATCCCAATATCATCACCCGGTTTCCCGAACCTTCATCCATTAATGGATACTATAATTATAAACCAAACCCACAGCGACTCGTAACAGAACCGGTGAGGGCTGATTATATTGCCCTTACACAAAAGCCACAATATTCGGAGGATCCTCTCTGGAAAGATGAAAATCAGAGAGAATCCTTTATTCATACCAACAAACTAAGGTTTTTACGTCCTTACCAGCTCAATGCCATCAAAAGCATCCAGGATGCAGCTAAAACCGGCCAGGATCGGTTTTTATTTGAAATGGCAACAGGAACAGGGAAAACCCTTACAGCAGCAGCTATTATAAAGCTGTTTCTGCGCACAGGCAATGCCCGCCGGACATTATTCCTGGTCGACAGGCTTGAGCTTGAAGAACAGGCCCGAAAAGCCTTTAAAGAATACCTCAAGAACGATTATCAGACTGTAGTCTTCAAAGAGAGCCGGGATGACTGGCGCAGGGCTGAAATTGTTGTATCAACAGTTCAGTCTTTTCTGTTTGATAACAAGTACCGCCGGCTGTTCTCCCCTACCGATTTCGACCTGGTGATTTCAGATGAGGCTCACCGCTCAATCGGAGGAAACGCAAGGGCAGTTTTTGAATATTTCATAGGATACAAACTTGGACTGACCGCAACCCCCAAAGATTATCTTAAAAAACTGGATTCCTCAAAGGTAAATCCCAATGATCAGCGTGAGTACGAACGGAGATTACTCCTTGATACTTACCGAACTTTCGGCTGTGAAAGCGGGCAGCCGACTTTCAGATATTCACTGATTGACGGAGTAAAGGACGAATACCTTATAAACCCTGTAGTTGTGGATGCCAGAACAGATGTCACCACACAACTTCTTTCTGACCAGGGCTATTCAGTAGTTGTTGAAAACGATGAGGGACAGGAAGAGGAAGAATCATATTTCCAACGAGATTTTGAAAAGAAATTCTTCTCGGAAGATACCAACCGTCTCTTTTGCACAACCTTTATTAAAAATGCCCTTAGGGATCCTGTAAGCAATGAAATAGGTAAGACAATTGTGTTTACCGTTTCACAGAACCATGCTGCAAAGCTAACTCAGGAATTCAATAAAATAGCCCATAAGGTTTATCCGGGTAAGTATAATTCCGACTTCGCTGTCCAGGTCACTTCGGTTATTCCCGATGCGCAGCAGTACACAATTAATTTCTCCGACAAGAGTAATAACCTGATGGGTACTGCCAATTTCCTTTCTTGCTATAAAACGAGCAAAGCAAGAGTTTGTGTAACCGTGGGAATGATGACTACCGGATACGATTGCACCGACATCCTGAATATCTGTCTTATGAGGCCAATATTCTCACCCACCGATTTTGTCCAGATAAAAGGCAGAGGTACAAGAAGGCATAAATTTGAAGACCAGATAATAAGTCCTGATAAGAAAAAGGATATCGGCAACATTGAAAAGAAGCTTTTTAAGCTGTTTGATTTCTTCGGGAACTGTGAATACTTCGAAGAGAAATTCAATTATGACGAGGTTTTGAAATTACCCCAACGATCAAAAAAAGGTATTATAATCGACACTCCTCCGGTGAACTCAAAAGAATTTGAAACCTTCGACGAAGATGAACTTCTTACTCTTAACGAAAAGGCGATTGGCCTGGAAGGTATGAAAATTGATCGCATGCTCTTTGATAGATTCCAGGATGCGGTTAAGGAGGATGACTTCATCAGGGAAAATGTAAAAGCTGAAAACTGGGATAAGGTCCTTGATTACCTCAACCGGGAAATCATGAATAAACCCGAAGATTATTTTACACCGGAGAAATTAAGGAAGTCACTGAAACACGACCGGAGAATTACCCTTCGTGAGATGCTGGAATATATATTCGGCCTTATTCCAACCATCAAGTCTAAAGATGAATTACTTGAAGATGAGTTCTTAAAGTTCATGTCAGATTACAAACCCGGTGACAGCGATGATATTATAATGCTTAAGTACTTCTTCAAGACTTATATAGTGGATGAAACCATCCGGAAGATAATAAATGAAAAGAGGTTTGCCGATCTGGCAGTTAATCCGGTATTTCCCCTCGAAGCATACAAATCTGTACCTCCCAGATGGAGAAATATTATTCCTGAATACATACAGGATTATGTACCCTTAAACAAATTCATGTCTTAATAAATGCTTGATTCAGAAACAAAACGTCGCATAGATACCGCCCGTGACATTCTAGTTGGCAAGGTTCCC
>Ga0334882_1004679_pt1 | contig 11359 bp, 9 predicted proteins | sample GraSluR1_MG_5_FD_207226 | JGI IMG/M metagenome (GOLD analysis project Ga0334882, IMG submission 207226) | Sludge microbial communities from methane-producing bioreactor in Wageningen University, Netherlands - Granular Sludge_15_04-R1 | ecosystem: Engineered > Bioreactor > Anaerobic > Unclassified... | reverse complement strand
CCCCGTAGGCAAAGACCGCGATCGCAAAGACCGGACCAATCCACCGGCTACCTACGAACTCGGGCATGCGAAAGCCTAGCCACTGTTGCAGCATCGGGCTAAAGAGCAACACCGGCACCGTCAGCACCAGGCTTACCCAGAAGCGCTGTCGGAACACTTGTTCGTGGCCGGTATGATCTACGTGCGCACCGTGTCCGCCATCGTCGTGGCCGGCACGACTTTCGGGTGTCTCAGAGTGATCGAGATGGCGGTCGTGATTCACCTGATGATCCCTGTGGCTGAAACGGTCTTCTTCCTCGCCCTGATGGTGGTTCGCGTGCGGGGCGTGCGCATTGGCGTCGTTCTCATGCTTATTGTGTTTCTGACGATCATCTAGACTGCTGGAGCGATGGTTTCCCATGGGAGTCTCCTCCAAGCCATGCAGCTGCACTATTCGAAGCTTATTGCGTAAGCGAAAAGGCGTCAACGAGTCGGTCGCTCTGTAGGCGCCGAGGACACTCGGTCTCGCCGCACCAGCTGAGACTGTTTCCGACCTAGGTCTCCCCGCCTCCGCCTCCGCTATGTTCGCTTCGAGAAGCGGCAGGGCCTATGCGGGGAGGTGGCAATGGGCGGCAACGATGCAATGGATTCGGATGTGGTCGGTCTGGTTCTTCCCAGTTTCGCCTGTCCCGGTTACGGCCAGCGGCGCCTGGACGAGCTGGCCTGGCTGGAGCCCGACGATGAGCTGGTCCACTGCGCCACCTGCGGGGCCGAGTACGCACCGGGCTGCGACCGACGGGAGTGGCTGATCGAGGCGGTGCTGCAGATCGGCCAGGACGCGGGCTGGTGGGGCGAGCGCGCCGTGGCCGAGCGGCGGCAATTGGCGCCAAAGCTAACGGATGAGCAGCTCAAACGCTGGTACCGGGTATCGACATGGGCGGCACGGGTGGAGAGGCCGGCATAGGGGCAGGCCTAAGGCGGCCAGCCGCCACGGATCGGCACGCTCTACGTGCAGAAGTGGGCGCTGGGTGACCCACCGCCGGAGCGACTGGTGGTCACCATCGCTGCGAAGACACAGGAGGCGGCGTGCCGTTCAGGATACGATGCCCATATCGACCTCGGTTCAGATGCCTAGCTCGGTGCTGGACACAGCAGAGTAGTCCCTTCGTCGACGGCCTTGGTGGCCGTGAGGCATGGACATCACAGATGCACCCTGCAGAGGCAGCGTGGCCACTATACCGAATCTGTATCAACCCTACATGGCCGTTCTGGACTCCGTAAACGCGGTGCCGTCCATGTATATCCCGTTCGCTGCGGCATAATGACGGCAAGCTCCCTTGCTCGCTACGACCCCTTAGCCTGCTAGACCCACCACCTCACTCCGATCCTGCCAGCCACAACGCAACCTCAGATGCCTGCTTCGTGTCCCGCCGCTGGCGACTGCACTTGACGCATCATCGTGGTAGGATAGGACGAGAAACATCGAATGCAAGTTCAGCACGAGATGAGAGGGGCGTCGCGATGGGGGAGAGCGTCAATTGCAGCGCTGATGCGTGCTTGTGGGCCCTCTGGGGTAAGACGATATACACGGGCGATCGCGTCCAAACGCATCCACTGCTGTGTCATCTTATCGATTCTGGTGAGATCGCAGGCGCCATATGGGACCTTTCGCTAACCTCTGGCACGAGGCAGTGGATCGCCGAGGCGCTGGGGCTCAACCAGACGAGCTCTCGCTCCTTGATACGCGCATGGGCAGCACTTCACGACATCGGCAAAGCTGCCCCTGTGTTCCAGAGGAAGTATGCCCCCGCAGTGCAACGGCTCGAAGCGGCGGGGCTGCGTTTCCCTCGACACTTCGGCCACGAGTGCTTGTACCACGGCGACATCTCCACCTGGTTCCTCGCGCAAGAGCTCACGAAACGCCGACTGCTGCCGCCCTCGCACGCTTCGGAGCTGGCCGTAGCCCTAGGTGGGCATCACGGCAGTTGGCGACAGGCTCCCCCACGGCCGTCGCGCAGAGAGATCGGCGACGACGCCTGGCACGAAGCACGATCCTCGATGTTCGAACTGCTCCTCGCCCTCTACGGTGCTCACGGGCCCTGGCATCTGCCAGACGACCGCTCCGGTCGTCATGGCTTCCTAGCGACTCTAGCCGGGCTTGTGTCCGTATCGGATTGGATCGCCTCCATGCAGAAGCACTTCCCTGCGGCCCAGGACTCGAACGACCTACAAGACTATGCCCAAAGCTCTCGCGGTCGAGCGGAAGCAGCCGTCACTCAACTAGGCTGGACCCAATGGAAGCCTCCCACTGCTGCTGCCAGCTTTGAAGAGCTTTATCCCCGTTACCAGCCGAATGCACTGCAGAAGGCAATCATAGGTATGGCTGACAGGCTGACTGCCCCGGCGCTCGTCATCATCGAGGCTCCCACCGGCATTGGCAAGACGGAGGCCGCCCTCTACCTCGCAGACCGTTGGGCCCACAGCCAGCAGCAGCGCGGCCTGTATGTTGCCATGCCCACGATGGCTACCAGCAACCAGATGCACCAACGCGTGCGTGACACGCTCGCAAGGCGCTACGGCGAGGGCGACGCTGATCCACTCCTCATCCACGCCCAAGCGATTTGGCAGCGCCTCCCGCGGATCGATGATGACGACATAGGCAGCGAGACGCATCAAGACGTCGATGCCATGACGTGGTTCCTGCCACGGAAGCGCAGCTTGCTGGCCCCTTTCGGTGTCGGCACCGTCGACCAAGCCCTGCTCAGCGTGTTGATTGCACGCCACTTCTTTGTGCGGATGTTCGGTCTCTCCGGCAAGACCGTGATCTTTGACGAGGTCCATGCCTACGACACCTACATGACAGAGCTCTTCCAGCGATTGCTCACCTGGCTGCGCCACCAGAACACGTCCGTCATTCTCCTGTCTGCCACGCTACCCACCGTCACCCGTGACGAGCTGCTACGTGCTTGGGGAGCCCCACCTGAACGGGCTCGCAACGTCACATATCCAGTGATCTCCGCCGCGTCCGCAGACAGCGCCGAACACACTGAGCTGCCGCCCGAGGGCGACCGAGAGATCGCCATCGCTTGGGTGGCGCGCGAGCCCGAGACGGTCGCAGTTCGGATCAAGCACGAGCTACGTCTGGGCGGCTGCGCAGCCATCATCTGCAACACGGTGGGAAGAGCCCAGGATGTCTACAAAGCTCTGCGCGATCTCGACGGCCACGAGGATGGTGAGCTGATCCTCTTTCATGCCCGATTCCCCCAGGCCTGGCGCGCAAGCACCGAGGAAGACGTACTCGAGCGGTTCGGCAAAGACGGGCAGCGACCAACCAAGGCGATCGTGGTCGCCACCCAGGTCATAGAACAGAGCCTGGACCTGGATTTCGACCTGATGGTCTCTGATCTGGCGCCGGTGGACCTGCTCCTCCAGCGGGCCGGGCGCCTTCACCGGCATCCGCGCCCCGAGGGACGCCCGGAATCGCTGGGCTCGCCGCGCCTGCTGCTGACGCAGCCGGACCTGGCTGACGGCCTGCCCGACTGGGGCTCGGACGGTTGGGTCTATGAGCCCTACATCCTGTTACGCACCTTACTTGCCGTGCAGGGACGTAAATCACTGCGACTTCCTGCCGATACGCAGGCCCTGATCGAGGCCGTGTATGGCGACGCTGCGCCGCCCCAGGAACCGGCGTTCGCAGAGGCGCTGGAAACCGCCTACCAGGCCATGATGCAGCAGCGAGAGAAGGATCGAGCGGAGGCCTTCCGTCGCCTCGTGCGGAGCCCCGATGACGAGCTGGCCATGTACCCCGCCGGCCCTGACCGCGATCCCGATGACCCCACCGTGCACCGTGATCTGCAGGCGCTCACCCGATTGGGCCCACCCAGCATCTCCCTTGTCTGCCTCCACACCCGCCAAGGGGGCGTGTACACTGAACCCGACGGCCGCTGCCAAGTGGAGTTAGGCACCGAGCCCGGCGATGAGCTGGCCCGCAAGCTAGCGCAGCACGCCGTAAGCGTGTCCCATCCCAGGTTGTACGCCCATTTCTGCAGCCAGCCCGTCCCCACCGGCTGGCGCAAGCACCCCTACCTGCGCCATTGCCGTGCGGCAGTGTTCGACAACGGGCTGTGCACCTGCGAGGGCACAGACTACCGCATGTCACTCGGTCGTGAGCTCGGCCTAGTGATCGAGAAGGAGCAAGCATGACCATCTTTCAGTACGATCTCGTCTCAGAGCCCTGGATCCCCTGCCTGGATTTGCAGGGACGACGCGTCTACCGCGGGCTGCTGGATGCGCTGCTGGGCGCCCACATCCTACGCGAGGTGGACGGGGAAACCCCCCTGGTGACGGCCGCCCTCTATCGCCTGCTGCTGGCCGTGCTGCACCGCGTGTACGGCCCGCCCGACTTGGCAACGTGGGCCAGCTTGTGGCGTGAGGGGCGTTGGCAACCCGAACCTGTGCGGGCCTACCTGGACCTATGGCGCGAGCGCTTGGACCTGTTCCATCCCGAGAGGCCCTTTTACCAGGTGGCGGGTAACCTGCCAGTCAAATGCAAGGAGATCAATGACCTCCTCCACGCGGCATCTTCGGGTAACAACGCTACCCTGTTCGACCATGCTACGGACAGCGCCGGTATGATGCTGGACGTGGGCACTGCCGCTCGCCAAATGCTTGCCATACAGGCGTTTGGATTCTGCGGGTCAAAGGGCTCTAGTATGCATTTCACAGACGCACCATGGGCGCGCGATGCTATAGTCATCACAGAGGGCAGTAACCTGTTCGAGACACTCACCCTGAACCTGGCGCGTCCCGATGCCGAGACGATAGGGATCCCACCATCGCAGGAAGACGATGACCGCCCCTCCTGGGAGATGGACGATCCTTTCGACCCCGTACGCGAGGTGCCTTTGGGATATCTGGATTATCTCACCTGGCAGAACCGCCGAGTCCAACTGCATCCTGTACGAACCGCTGGTCAGATATGGGTGAGCGCTGTCCAGGTCGCACCTGGACAGCGGCTGGATCTCGATGTGCTCGATCCTCTCAAGGCCTACGTGGCAACGCCGAAGGGTGGTCTCAAGCCACTGCGTTTCCATGGATCGAGGGCGCTATGGCGCGATAGCTTGACCCTGCTGGAGGCGCGCCAAGCTAGGGGAAGTGACGCTCATCATCATTGCCCCTACTCCGTGGTTTGGGTCCAGTCTGCCGTGGCGAACGGCAACCTCGGTCAGGCCGATCTTCCACCTTTGCTCTATCTCCTAGCAGTTGGCATGCGAAGCGAGCTTGGCAAGGACAGAGTACACTCATGGCACTCTGAACGCCTACCCGTGCCCCGCGCCTATCTCGATGATCCTGACCTGGTGGGCGATCTCTCTATCGCCCTGTCCCTGGCCGAGGACGTCGGGGATCGGCTCAGGTGGGCCACGCGGGCCCTGGCCAGCTACCTGATCACACCTGATCTCCCGCAGGGCCAGGATCGCAAGACCGCCGATCGCCAGCGGAGCCAGGATCTGAGCAGCCTCCAAGACCACTGGGCGCCGGGCCGCTCCTACTGGAGCGCCCTGGAGGTGCCGTTTCTGGACACCCTCCGCGCCATACCAGACGACCCCGACGGCGCCCTGGATGCCTGGGTGGACCTGCTCCGGCGCCAGGCGCGCGCGTCGCTCCACTTGATTACGCAATCGCTGGCCCACGACCCCGCCGCCCTCAAGGCCATCGTGCACGCCGAGAGGCGGCTGAACGCCGGCCTAGCCCGGGCGTTGGACCGAAAGGAGGAGAGCCCTACCACCACCGTCTCGTAGGACGTTGTCTCGCAAGAAGGAGGCTTCTATGCCCGATGAAAGCTCCCATCCGTTCGTCGCCTATCTCCAAGGCCTCGCCGATGACCGAGGTGCCCTGGCGGCATTGCGCCGCGGCTTGGGGCAGCCGCCCGGCACCGTCGCCAGCATGTATCCCTACGTGGCACGCTGGATCGGCGAGCAGACGCCCCGCTGGCAGGAGGAGACTTACTACCTGATCGCTTCCCTCTATGCCTGGCACCCACAGCCCGGCGGCGATGGCAATATGGGCGACCACTTTCGCCGCGCCGCCGCCAAGCGCCCACAGGCCATCGAGCGCCGCTTTGTGGCGCTGCTGGCCACCCACCCCGAGGATCTCCCCGATGTCCTGCGCCAGGCTGTGAGCCTGCTACGCAGCGAGGAGGTGCCCATCAACTGGAACCTGCTATTGTCCGATCTGCTACGCTGGAGCCACGCGGCCCGGTATGTGCAACGTCGTTGGGCCAGCAGGTTCTGGCAGACCGAAGAAGAGAACTAGCGTCTTTTACGCAAAAGGAGCACCATGTACATCGAACTGCACCTGCTTCAGAGTTTCCCGCCATCCAACTTGAACCGCGATGACACCAACAACCCCAAGGATTGCACCTTTGGCGGCGTGCGTCGCGCGCGCATCTCGTCGCAGTGCCTCAAGCGCGCGGTCCGCATCCATCCCGCCTTCCAGGAGACCACCAGAGCCCCCAACGGCCTGCGCACCAAGCGGGTGGCGCAGCGCCTGGCCGAGCTCTTGGCCGAGACCGGCAAGCCAGATGAGGAGACACAACCGATCGCGGCGGCCTTGGTGGCCGAATACATGAACAACCTGACCAAGGGCGACCTGACCGACGCCCCCGTCTTTGTCGCGCCCAGCGAGCTGACCCAGGCTGCCGAGGCGCTGCTGGCAGATTGGGATGCCGCCGTCTCTGACCCCGACAAGGTGGCCAAGGCGGTGGCCTCAGACCTGCGCAAGCAGTACCGCGAACACTCGACCGCCCCCGACGTGGCCCTGTTTGGCCGCATGATGGCCAGCCAGCCCGAGCTGGGGCTGGAGGCTGCCTGCCAAGTGGCTCATGCCCTCTCCACCCATCGCATCAGCATGGAAATGGACTATTTCACTGCCGTGGACGACCTTCAGCCCCGCGAGGAGCCGGGCGCCAACATGATCGGCTACACGTCGTACAACAGCGCCTGCTTTTACCGGTACGCGCGCATCGACTGGGATCAGCTCGTATCCACCCTGGGCGACACCGCCCTGGCGCGACGCACGGTAGAGGGTTTCTTGCGAGCCAGCGAGCAGGCGGTGCCCAGCGGCAAACAGAACGCCTTTGCGCCGTTCTCGCCTCCCAGCCTGGCTTTGGCCGTGGTGCGCTCCGATGGTATGAGCTGGTCGCTGGTGAACGCCTTTGAGGATCCGGTGACGCCGAACCGCGACGGTGGCTATGTGGGGCCCTCGGTGGAGCGGCTGGATGCCTACTGGGGCCACCTCTGTGACGCCTACGGCACCGACACCCTCGGTTGCGTGGCGGCCCGGACGCTGCCCGGCGGTTTGCCGCTGGAGTCGCTCGGCCCCAACCGCCAGCCGGGTTTCGAGCCCTGGCTCGCGGCCATCCTGGCGGCCCTGCCGGAGGAGGAGACGGGCGTATGAGCGTGTTGTTGTTACGTCTGGCGGGCCCGATGCAGTCTTGGGGCGTCAGCAGCCGCTTTACCACGCGCGATACGGGCCGCGAACCCTCCAAGAGCGGCGTGGTGGGACTCCTCTGCGCCGCCTTGGGCCGCCCGCGCGATGCGGAAATCGACGACCTGGCATTGCTTCGCATGGGTGTCCGCGTTGACCAAGAGGGCATCGTCATGCGCGACTATCATACGGCCGGCAAGGGCGGCTATCTCAAGGCCAGCGGTCAGATCGAGCGACGTAACCTCATCGTCTCGGAACGTTACTACCTGGCCGACGCGCGGTTTCTGGTGGGTCTGGAGGGCGACGATATTCCCCTGCTGGAACAGCTCCACCAGCGCCTGCGCGACCCCGTCTGGCCCCTCTATCTCGGCCGCAAGGCCTTTGTGCCGGGCGAGCCGGTATGGCTGCCAGACGGCTTGTGGCCTGAACATGGCCTAACCGAAGCACTGCGGAGCTATCCCTGGATGGGGCCCGAATCTGCCAGGCCGCCACAGCGCCTACGGGTGGCCCTGGAGGACCCCAACGGCGCCCATGTGCGCCACGACCAGCCCGAGTCCTTTGCGGCGCGACGGTTCCTGCAGAGGCGCCTCTCCATGGGCTTTTGGGAGACGCCGTCGCGCAAGGAGGTGCCATGTACCTCTCGCGGCTGATCCTCAACCCGCGCAGCCGTCAAGTCCAGAAGGAACTGGCCGACCCCTATCAGCTCCATCGTACCATCATGGCCGCCTTTCCCGACGTTCTGCCGCCCGACGAGCGGGTGCTCTTTCGCGTCGACCTAGCCGATGGCCTGCCCGTGCTGCTGGTGCAATCACAGCATCCGCCCGAATGGGACTGCCTCGACCCGCCTGGCGAGCGCGGCTATCTCCGGCCTACCAGCCTGCCGAACCCAGCGGTCAAGCAAGTTGCTCTGGCGCTAGCCGCCGGCCAGCGGCTACGCTTTCGCCTGCGCGCCAACCCCACGGTCAAGCGGGCCGGCAAGCGCGTGGGGCTCTACCGCCAGGAGGAGCAGATCGACTGGCTGCAGCGCCAGGGGGGGCGGAACGGCTTTGCGCTGGTTGACGTGTGGGCTCAGCAGGAGGGCAAGGACAAGGCCCTGATCCACGGCGATGATCGGATCCACCGGGCGACCCTGGTGGCGGTGCGCTTTGACGGCGTGCTGGCGATCCGTGACCCCAAGCTGGTGGCTGATGCCGCTGCGCGCGGCATCGGCCCGGCCAAGGGGCTAGGCTTTGGGCTGCTCTCGCTGGGGCCGTGCGGCGGCTAAGCCCCCGGCCCAACGCATGAGGCTCAGCCCCGTCTGCAGGGGAGCTAACCCCCCACCGGCGGGGCTGGCCGAGGAGATCAACATGGTGAAACAGGACCTGCACGAGCTGCCCAAAGTGCGGGACAGCCTGAGCTATCTCTATGTCGAGCATGCGCGGATCGAGCGGCAGGACGCCGCTATCGCCATCTGGGATCAAGAGGGCCGCAGCGACGTCCCCATCGCCGCCTTGTGCGTGTTGCTGCTGGGCCCGGGCACGACGCTGACCCACGCTGCCATGCGCGCCCTGGCCGATAGCGGCTGCTCGGTGGCGTGGTGCGGCGAGGAAGGCGTGCGCTGCTATGCCGCCAGCACGGGCGAGACCCACAGCGCCCGCCGGCTCCTGCAGCAGGCCGCCCTGGTGTGTGATCACAAACTGCGCAGTGAAGTGGTATGGCGGATGTATGAGCAGCGATTCGGTTATCGCCTGGGCCGCGAACTGAGCCTGCCGCAGATCCGCGGCATGGAGGGCGCTCGCATGCGCGAGACCTATGCCACGGCCGCCGTGCGCTATGGCGTGGACTGGCGCGGGCGACGCTACGAGCGGGGGAGCTGGAGCGCCACCGACCCGCCCAACCGCGCGCTCTCGGCCGCCAATGCCTGTCTCAACGGCATCTGCCACGCAGCGATCGTCTCGGTGGGCTACTCGCCCGGGCTGGGCTTTATCCATACCGGCAAGCAGCTCTCTTTTGTCTATGACATTGCCGATCTCTACAAGGCCGAGATCACCATCCCTCTGGCCTTCCGTATGGTGGCCGAGGATCCCAGCCAGGGGCTGAGCTCGCGCGTCCGGCGGGCCTGCCGTGATGCGTTCTACGAAAGTCGCCTTCTGAAGCGAATCGTGCTCGAGATGGACGCGCTGCTGGGCCTGGGCGAGGGCGAGACCGAGCAGGAAAAGGTCTGGGCGCAGGACGCGGCGCTGCCGGCGGCGCTCTGGGAGGAGCTGCTCGAAGGGCCAGGAGGGGGCTGATCATGTTGGTGATGTGTCTGGAGCGCGTGCCTCAGTCCTTGCGTGGCGAGCTCTCGCGCTGGCTCATCGAGCCCCGGCCGGGCGTGTTCGTCGGCGGCGTAACCGCCATGGTGCGCGACCGTCTCTGGAAAAAGTGCTGCAGCAAAGCTACCTACGAGAGCGGGGTGGTACAGATCTGGACCACCAACAATGAGCAAGGCTTTGATGTGCGTACGTATGGCGCGCTACGGCGAGAAGTGGTAGACTTTGAAGGGCTGAAGCTGGTGCGGCGGCCCGCTGCAGATAAACACTAGCGACTCGTAACAGACGATCTCAAGTCTAGCAGACCCACGAAAGGGTATTCCCCACACGCGTGGGGGTGAACCGGTGTATGGTGATCGGCAGGGTATGCGCATCCAGTATTCCCCACACGCGTGGGGGTGAACCTGTCGCTCGCTATAAAGAAGAACATCCTGACGACGTATTCCCCACACGCGTGGGGGTGAACCGAACGGGTACTCTGGCCATCAGGTTTCCCACTTGTATTCCCCACACGCGTGGGGGTGAACCGATGGGGGCTCTGGTGGTGGAGCCGCCGGCTACGTATTCCCCACACGCGTGGGGGTGAACCGGGTGTGATAAACAACGCCTCCAACCCACAGATGTATTCCCCACACGCGTGGGGGTGAACCGAGCAGGCGAGTTGGCGACGGCGCTGCGCTGGCGTATTCCCCACACGCGTGGGGGTGAACCGCTGGAGGCGCAACGCCGCCTTGAGGAAGAGATGTATTCCCCACACGCGTGGGGGTGAACCGCGGGATGCGCATCACGCTGGACGTAGACGAGAGTATTCCCCACACGCGTGGGGGTGAACCGCGCGGGCCATTCGCGGGATGATCCGATCCTGAGTATTCCCCACACGCGTGGGGGTGAACCGCACACACCACTGGGAGTTTGGCCTTTGGCGCTGTATTCCCCACACGCGTGGGGGTGAACCGTCTCGGCCAGCCCGCGAAACGTGGTCACGCGGGTATTCCCCACACGCGTGGGGGTGAACCGGATGATCAAGCCGCTGTGCAGGCCTCGCATGAGTATTCCCCACACGCGTGGGGGTGAACCGGAGTAGAGAGGTAGACTATGCGCCCACGCTGCGGTATTCCCCACACGCGTGGGGGTGAACCGCCAGCGATGAGCGGATGCAGGGCTGGTTGCGGGTATTCCCCACACGCGTGGGGGTGAACCGCTGGACGAGGACGGTGACGCGACATACGAGACGTATTCCCCACACGCGTGGGGGTGAACCGAGAGGTGGGAAAATGGATCTGCGAGCCAAGCTGTATTCCCCACACGCGTGGGGGTGAACCGTCACACGAGTTTGGGAAGGAAAGGCCCCCCACCGTATTCCCCACACGCGTGGGGGTGAACCGATGGGCTCCCATAGCCAGAGCACCTCATCTAGCGTATTCCCCACACGCGTGGGGGTGAACCGATGTCGGCGGCCGCCCGCGTGACCTGGATGCCGTATTCCCCACACGCGTGGGGGTGAACCGGAGGTCGAGCGGGTGACGCCGGAAGGTGAGCCGCGTATTCCCCACACGCGTGGGGGTGAACCGATGATGATCTTGTTCGTCTGCCCCGTGCCCGAG
>Ga0334882_1004678_pt1 | contig 11361 bp, 15 predicted proteins | sample GraSluR1_MG_5_FD_207226 | JGI IMG/M metagenome (GOLD analysis project Ga0334882, IMG submission 207226) | Sludge microbial communities from methane-producing bioreactor in Wageningen University, Netherlands - Granular Sludge_15_04-R1 | ecosystem: Engineered > Bioreactor > Anaerobic >... | reverse complement strand
GTTGAGTGATGAGAGATGAGTGATGAGCGATGAGTGATGAGCGATGAGTGATGAGCGATGAGTGATGAGCGATGAGTGATGAGCGATGAGTGATGAGCGATGAGTAAGAAAAAAGAAGACAAAAGATAAACATGTAATATCAGGAGATGGGAAGCCGGAGAAGAAATATTAATGACAGTAACAGGGACGATTCGTGGAACGAAAGAATGGACCGGATTGACGATGGTATGCTGATTAGCAGTGAGGACAGGACACTTTTTGATGCTATTAGCAGGTATATGATGGGGAGAAACGATCTGGAGGAGGTGAATAATGATTCTGATCTGCCGGTAGCAGAGAATCTGGCAAAAGAAATGATAAATGACTATCGCAGTAAAAGGCAGGAAAATAATTATGCTGTGAATTTTGTGAGACAGGCATTTGCGGAAATTAACCAGACAGATGAGATTAATGAAGATATAAGAGAGATTAAAAGTGAGATCAGAGAAAAAAATCTGGATAAAATAACTTCAGATTGGATAAGAGAGTGGAATGAACAAGAGCGGGACAATGCAGCTGTGGACTCTAAAGCAAAGGAGATAAAAGATTTTATCAAAAGATCATTTGAGGATGATGAATCCGGGCATGAAACAGCACCGATAAGAGGAAGGAGACGCAAAAAAATAAGCAAAACGCTCATCCGGTATATTTTACCTGCTGCTGCAGTAATAAGCGTTTTTATCGGGCTGAGGATCTTACTGCCGGCAACCAATCCTGACAGGCTTTTCAACTTATATTATGAACCACTGAAAGCGGTATCACCCATAACCCGAACCATCGAACCTGATCAACAGGTTAGTTATATACAGGCTATTGAAAAATTCAATGCCGGCGACTACCAGGGTGCTGCTATTGGATTTTCAGATGCCATCCGAAAAGATAATACCGATATTACCCCGCGTTTCTTTTTGGGGATAACACAACTGGCACTTGAAAACTACGACCATTCCATCAACTTGCTGTCTGAAGTGGCACACCATCCTGGTATTTACAACAAAGAATCACAGTGGTATCTTGGTCTTGCATACCTTAAAACAGGTGACACCGGGAAAGCATTAGCCTGTTTTGAGCCCCTCGCAAATACCCCCGGCTTCTATCAGGCAGGGGCAGAAAAAATAGTCCGTCGCCTGAAATAGATTATCACTGCTCCTGCAATAATGATCAGGAGCACACCAATAATCAGAACAGTATTATTGTTTCGTGCAGCCGGAGAATTGTCTCCAAGCACCACATAAGCTGCCCAGTAATAAGGGTTTGTATACACCGGGGGATGAGAATTGATGTATTCAAGTTTTGCATAACGCAGGGCTTCATCCTTGTTCTTCCCTCTTGAAAGATGATAATAAAAACGGGAAATAATCAGGGCACTGGTTTCATCATTGACATCCCATAAAGTCTTTATAACCGATGATGCGCCTGCGAGTAAAAATCCCCGGGCAATACTCATCAGCCCCTCTCCCTGGTATAAAGTCCCGGATCCGGAATTGCAGGCACTCAGGACAATCATCGGAGAGCTTATTCTGCTCAGACTGATCTCATAATTATATAGCTTCCCGTCGTTCGTTTCATCGTTTTGTGGATCAAATATCAGGCATGAATACCTTGAATCGAGTGTGTCAGATATGCCATGCATTGCCAGATGAAAAATTGCAGACTTCTGAATTGCCTTCCTGAAATTGGTTTCTGAAGCCTCACTGCCAGTGAATCTCTTCCCCTTAAACCACCTTAATACAGATTCTATTTCCCGTTCTGCTCCCTGCAGGTAATTAAGTTCTCTCTGCCAGGTATCCGTATTACCATAATCAGGTGAAAAAGCATAAACCTCCTTTCTCTTTTGCATTCTGATATCTTTACCAAATATCAGCGATGAAGAGTATCCGTATGAAAAAGTGTAATCATAAATGAGATATTTAAGTCTTTCATAATCTGTTTGACCCGCATCCGGATATTCTTTCAGGAATGCATCAAAAGGAAGCCTGACAATCTCCTCGTCAGGAATGATAATCAGCCTTTCAGAATATATAAGTCCCTCCACAGGATTGATAAGATTGTCGTACATATACCTGAGAGCATCAGTGTATTTTTTAAAGCTTTCATTCTGTCTGCCGTCAACACTGCCAGGGATATCACATTTTCGTATTACTTCGGCGTGTCTGATAAAAGAAGAATCAAGACCTGTTGTATGGAACTCCAGACGATCTTTTGTTATAATAAAAATATAGAGTTCCCTGTTACCATCATTATATTGATTGGAGACCAGATAATCAATAATTGTTTCATCCTTCCCGAGCTGCTTTTGTATTTCACGGGTAGGTGCCGGTTGAATTTTTTCAAGAAGATCTCTGTATTGAGGAAACTCCCTGTCAATTTGATCTGCAAGCTTCTCCTTTTCCCGGTTCATATCGAAAAGAGCATTTTTCCAGATAGTGATCTTTACCGTATCGGGGTCTGTCTTACTCATTTCATCAATGATCAGGCTGTTATATGCTGCAATATTACCTGCAAGTTTACTTCTCTTTTGCTGTAATGAATCAGGAAAGCCGGCAGTGGACAGAAACTCGTTCCCGGCTATCTCGCTGCGAAGTATTGCTGCTTTGCTTCTTTTGGCTATATCGTACATGTTCTGAACCCGGGAGCTTTCACCGGTCAGCTTAAACAGGCTGAATGCTATGCGGACTGCTGAGATATAGGTCTCTTTTTCATTCTCGGCCAGGTAGATGCGACTCTCCTCAGACAGAAAATCATTTCTTATCTTCTCGACAAGCTGCAACGCAAGTTCAATTGTCTCCAGGCTTTTTTGCAGGGTGTAAAAATTAGCCTCCATGTCATTTTGCTGATAAGCAACAAGCTCCAGGGCACGGGCCTTGTTTTTTAAAATTTCCAAAAGCCTTATGTTAAATATCGTCGACCCAATTGAGGGATTTGTGAAAATACCGGGATCATTAAAATCATTGCTTACAGCGATAAGCGCATTCTGGTAATAAGTTAATGCTTCATTATAGTTGTTATGTTGCACAAAATAATCCCCCAGGAGTTTATAAGACAATGCGACCAGGGGGTGTTTTTCCCCATAATTCTTCAGACAGATTGATAAAGCTTTCAGGTGAGCTTCCAATGCCTCTTTGCTTTTTCCTGTTGATTGAAGGAACCGGCCGTAATCGAAACAGACCTCAGCCAGCCTGTAATAATCTTCACCAAATTCCCTGACAACAATGTCAATACACTTCCTGAAGAATTCATCGGCCTTAAGCCGGTTGTTCATTCCCATATATGTTTTGGCAAGGTTCAGGTATGAAAGTTCTGTTTCAGGCAAATTATTATTCAGTTTAAGGTCGGCGCTTCTTTGAATATTCTTCAACGCTGCATCATAATCTTTAAGTTCATAATGGATTATTCCAATATTAAGATATGCGGTTGAAAGTCTGTGAAGTATATTCCTGTCAGATTTACCGGTGTTTTGATATATCCTTATGGCCTTCTCAAGGAATTCAGCAGCTGCGGAATAGGATTTACGGAATGTAAGTATCCTTGATTTATTGATATAAATATCAGCCAGTGTGACCCGGTATTGTTCCTTGTTACTTATCAGTTCCGCGGCAAGATTGTAATAATCAAATGCCTCATTATATAATCCGGTGCTTTGCTTTATCAGACCCAGATTATTACAGGCTGAAGCAATGTATATTTCCGGAAGCATTTCTCCGGAATTTAAAACTGCCGTCATACACTCCTCTGCCCCGGTAAAATCGCCTGTATTGTAAAGGTCCTGAAACTTTAGAAATAAATTGTAAGTATCTGCTTCTTGTGAGTGAACAGAATTCATTATAAGACAGAATGAGACAATCAATATTATATTGGTTAATATTTTCATTAAGTGTATGCCGGAATGGAGTCTTCTTAATTAAAAATCACAATTTCAGAAAAAATAATTTCAAATTAAAAGAGAACAGAAAATAAATGAGCATCCCGTCCGGGATGCTCATTTTCAAGCGGGAATTATTCATCCTTTTTCAGGATCCTCCTTCCGGAGGGGGTGGAATGATTATTATGACACCACCACCATCGCCGTCACCGCCCCTTACACATCGCATTGCATCAGGACATAATACCTCTGCACCTGATAACATTGATACAAGCTGATCAAGATCTCTGACCTGGTTTTCCTTTCTGACTCTCTTCTTCATGATTTAAAAGATTAATGTTAACAATACAGTTTAATTGGAATCGATCCTTAATTGTTACCCGCATGTAAAGTTTATTTTTTAAAGCCTAACAGGCCCGATGCCTTAAACTATTAAAGCAGAAAGATATACGTAAGAGAATATTATAAGCAGGATAATATTTTTTTTGTAAAGTCAAAGGATAACAACAGTTTTAAGAAGACAAAACCAGGTAACAATTTGCCGGTGATTCCTATTAAACTATTGCTTAATCGTGAATATCAAAAAAATTAAAGTGTTTACTGTAAGATTAACAGGTATCTGACCTGATAATCCATTAATAAGTAAAAAAGATGTCAGCATACTATTTTATCAGCATCAGACAAAGGTCGACCGGGAACCATACCGTACATAAGGAGGGATGTCCTCTTATGCCTGCTAATCACAAGATGATCTGCCTTGGCAAGTTTGAATCAACGCAGGATGCTCTGAATCTGGGGAAAAAACTCTTTGAAAGGTCAGAAATCTGCTCTTTTTGTTGTCGGAAGTGTCCGGTTCAATGGCATTCCGTAAATTCTTTACAAATGGGTATGAAAGAGGATTTTATCACATCCGGTCAGATAGTTAAAATCCGGAAAATTGCTCTGCTATGTCCTTTGAATTGAGGTATAAAATCGATGATTTTAATCTCCCGATTCATTATTCTTGTCAGGAGATCACGCGAACGAAGGGAGCGTAATCTCCTGTATCAGAGCCAATGAAAATTTATTACTTACAGGAAAGATGGGGAGCAGACTATAAGCCTGTGGGACTGTGGATCCTTCTTTGCAGAGTTATATGTATTAATAAGAAGATCTTAAAGATTAAAGTTATTAAATTCCTGTCCAGTTTTTTTAGACCACTACACTTCTGATTAACGATGAATAAAACATCAAAAAACAAAAAGTACTATGTATTATCAGATAACCAGTCGGTCCAGTATGTATGCAACAGGAATTACTTCTGTCTTGGACTTCTGGATAAGCAGCTTGAGAAGGAGGGTTATAAAACATCCGTTGAAAAGCTCGATAATAAGAAATACTTCTATCAGAAGATTATAACACGCGATAAATTAAGCGATCGTGAAAATTTAAACCTTATCTCAGCTTATTACCCGTTTCTTTTAAAGGATCAGGAAGCCATTCTGGCGATAGAATAAAGTCTCTTACATGCGGCCATCCAGCCGGTCCTGATTTTAGGTTTAATTCAATGAAAGACAGATACTCTCAAGGTATCTTTTTTTTTATATTTTATTCTGGACGTAAATCTGCGTGATCAGCTGGAACCATAAAGCGATCAGCCCATAAATCTTGACATTTGGACCATGAAAAGGTTTTTTCTGTTACGTGAAATGGGGATCTGTGAGCCGTCGTGCATTTCGATATATCCTCCTTCCCTGCGGATATATTTTTTGACGAATTTGAGATTTACCAGGTGTGAATTATGTACCCTGAAGAAATGACGGTCGTTAAGAAGGTCCTGAAATGCCATAAGGTGTTTTGAAACCAGTACCTTCCGGTTGTTTGTAATAAAAATCCATGAATAGCTCTGGTCTGCCTCAATACGTATGATATCTTTCAGATTGAGGTATTCAATGCCGTCTGCAGTCGGGATAGCCAGCCGTGAAAAAAGTGCTGTTCTCAGATTCTCCATCAGGATCCTGAAATTTTACTGGCTCCGGGGTGATTTATCTGACCGTTTAAGTAAAACCCTGTTGACAGCTTCAATAAATTCATTTATATTAATTGGTTTCAAAATATAACACCTCACCTGTACTCCGGACTGTAAGATAAATTGTGCCGCTAATTCACGGTTTACCAAAAAAACTACCATACTACCTAATTGAATGTAGTAAATATTTATTCCTAGCCCGGTAGCTATTCCTTTTGCATCGCCACCATAAATGCAAGGTCCGATTGATAAATTAAGAGGATCAACCAGCAACATTAATTGTCAGATAGTAAAGAAATGATTTCAAATAAACTATCTCAGGGCCATACAAATGAAAGATCAATTTATGAAATTCATCATAGCATAAGGATAATAAAATGCAATCCTTCATGAAGAAAAAAGTACACGAATACAGATCCGAGTAAGGCCAACCAATTATTGTATTTTAATAGCATCCTTTAATATTGAATAAAACCAAGTAAAATTAATTCGCTGGTAAAAAATGCCATCCCGCAACCAGTTTCTCAGAGTTAAAAGCAGTTCTGCAAATCAAATCGCCCCTTTCAAAATGACACAGGATTTCTACAATTTTGAAATGTTCATGGCTTTTTTCCATGATTTTTGAAGTTTTACTTAAAGGCCCAACTTGCGCCTTTAAAGATTTGTTCACCTCATTCATTTTTTTTATTGTAAATACTTTTCTCATATTATCGGTCAGAAGTGGGATAATCTTCTGAAATTCTTCTGCGAAGAAATGCTCAAGCATCTCTTCTGCCAATTTGACTTCCGTTGTTTTTACTTCTGCTTTCTGTATGTTGAATAACCAGAAAACTGCTAAGAAGATGATTGTTTTCATGATGGTATTAATAAGTTATTAATGGATTACTATTGAATAATTTGCTGTTGAATAAACGGTACAATGATATAAACCAGCCCTGGCGATAATCAGAATCACAGGCACTGGTTTCTGTGGTTTTTCCGATAACATTAGTGAACAGTAAATCGCATAACCGTTCGCCTCAAGTGATAAACTTACTTCAATAAAATCCTGTTTTGCGTATTGTGAATGATTTCTAATGCTTTTAACCATTCTGCTAATGAACAAGTTGCTTAAAAAATTTCTATAAGAATCAAAAACCTCCATCGTATTCTTAACCATGGCTTTAAAAATTTCTACAAACAAGACTTTTCCCACAGGAAGTGAGTATTTATCAATTGCAGAGGTAATTCTCTGACTACCCGTTTCAGCAATGTGATTAGAACTAATAGGTGTATAGCGATAATCATTAATATCTTTCACATGTAAAATTGGCAGTGATAAAAAAATATAGATAATCAGTGGTTTCATTACAGAAATGTTTCGATGTTGGTTACAGATTAATAACTCAAAAAGTCCAGAAGCCCCTCAGGATTCAGATATATATCTCTGAAAAGCACAATAAATAGAATTGAAGCAAGCATATGTGCACAAACCAGTGCAATGGCAAATGACAGGCCAGCCTTCCTCCCTTTAAGGTTAAAGCATAATCTATATGCATTGTACATTAGGGTTATCGTCCATATTACTGCAGTTATCATAATGAGTATTATAATTACATAAACCACGATTTCAAACTGTGTTGCAGTTATATCCTCCCCTGTTGGCAGGAATTTTGATAATATATATTTGGTTACTCTTTGGTTTAACTGAGGGAACCCAAGAATAGGGGCAATAAGCATCGGCGCCCGGGCCAGTGCCTGTGTCCCGAATAAATCTACCAGGCGAAAGGACGACTTTGAAACAATTTTACCTGCGAGTAAGAGCACAAGAGATAAAACAATCCAGGCAATCATTACCTCTGTGATAAATACCCATAGTGGGGCAGGCAGACCGAAACCGGCTCCTGCCACACCGTCAATGTGAGTATTGCTGAAATAACCTATCACTGCGGTGAGTAACATAATAGTCATGCCGATAGTCAACGATTGCCAGCCGGCGATGTATAAGAAGGGATTGAAGATCCATATTGTTTTTGTTTTCATAACACTTCAGGATTGTGCGATTCATGATGGTCTATATTACTTGCGGTATTGTTTATTCTCTCAATCAAATCGTCTAACATGTTTCGGACAGTCGGATAGCTTAACTTCAAAGATTTTGACATTTCCTTTAAGCTGCCGCTGAATTTCACGAACTCAATAATAAACTGCTGATCATCAGAGGATAACCTTGCCAGCAATGGCAAATCGAAATGTCCGGTTACTTCAGTATTGCAATGTGTACATTCTAAACTCTTTACTTGCAGATCGCTCAGGCAGGAGGGACATCGTAATGGAAGGTTGCGGGTCATTTTCATATATTGTTGAAGATTATGTTTGTAAAAGTAATATTAATATTCATATTATCCAAATTAATATTAATTTATTTTAACATGACATAAATATTATTAAACATATATTCAAAATGTGGTACTCTGTCAGATACAAATTTTGTCAATTGAGTTTAAACCTGGATTAGTAGCTTGCCTTAATAAAACCCCGCCTGATGATTTGATTCACATGCTTTCAATAAAGATTGATTCATTAATTCTTATTGGATAAATCGCCTTTAATGTTGCCAGATTCAGAACCGAACAGGCTCAATACAACAGTAGCGGCTTTAATTGATAACCCTGATTTCTCAAAAGTTGAATTATGCCTGAGCCCATTACCAGAAATTTCCCATAAACTGCTTCCAGTGGCAGGTTCTTTACTTTTGCCATCATTACTGCCATTTGCCAGGCTTATTGTAGCAAAAACCTGAATAAATACAAATGCTGTTTTTAATAATACTTCTTTCATAGCTATAGCGTTTTGTTACTCCTGATATGTCGCAAATAATATCATTCTATTACATCATGAAGTTCGGAAAGGCTGTCTTCCAATTTTTTCAAATGGTTTCCAAACATCCATTTTGTATACCATTTGAGGGGGAAATAGAATATTGTCAAGATCATTATGGTGAAAGTTGTTATAACGGCACCAATTACCCATAGTGAATAAGCAAAGATTGGGAAAAACAATCCGCCACCGTTAAATACATCACTCAGTATCAGCGCCCAGCCTATTAATATAGGTAGAATAAGCCAGTTAAGCAGAAAATAGATTCTGATAAATTTTTTTAGTTGAATAATTGTATGTTGTAGCGTTTCTTTGATGCTTTTTTCATCAAACAGGTTTATCCTGTGCATTTTAATAACCTGGCGCCCGAAATAGGAAAACAACACACCAAACACAACTAGTGGTAAAACAATAAATATAGTAGTTTCTCTGGCAGGAAGTTGCAGAACAACTAAAATCAGAAATAAAATTGCTGCGGTCCCTATAGAAATTTCAATAATCAGATTTCGTTTCAGGCGCTCCAGGGCATGCTGCGAGCGCTTTTTAAAAACTCTTTGTTGCTCCAACTTATCTGACAAAGATTCCAGAATCACATGATTCGAAGACTTCCGCCAGAGTTCTTTCAGGTTATTTAATTCATTATTGCTCATGCTTCTGTATTATCTTTCTTAACTTTTCTTTTATTCTGAACATTTTAACCCGAAGGTTATTCCGGGTTATCCCAATAATTTCTGCGATTTCGTCACAGGGCGTATCTTCCAGGTAAAACAACATAATAGCTTTCTCAATGCCAGATAATTGATCAATTACCCTGTAAAGTATTTCAAGGTCTTCTTTATCAATTGATTCCTCAGACTCCGCTAATCTTAGCTCCCGCTCTCCAATAGATTGTTTGTAAGGGATCACCTTCGCTCTCCTGAAATCAGAAATGGCTGTATTCAATGCTACCCTGTATATCCATGTGCTGATTTTTGATTCGCCCCGGAACCCCGGAAACCCACGCCAGAGCTGCACCAGAATTTCCTGTTGCAGATCCTGGATATCATCATCATTGGAATGATACATTCTGCAAACCTTTCCAATAATGCCCATATTTTCTTTGATTACCCCTATAAATATTTGTTCCCGATCTGAGGTCATATGAATATGAGTCGTTGTTATCAGGCTTTTATTACAACTGCTAACCATTTTATTTATGAGTTCGCGCTGATATTACCTCTTATTTTTTCCCCTTCGAGGAGAAAACCAATTTATCTCTGTTAAAGATGCCCAGCATATAGATTCCTTAAGGATGATTTGATTGGGACTTCCATAAGAGCTCATCATCACTGACCTTTTTCAATATGCCAAGGATTTTGCGTCCTGTGATGTCGGTTACTTTTACATAAAAATCGTTGTTGTTCAATGCATGACCTGATGAATAATGATAATTATATGGTTTGTGAAAGGTACGGGAAATACTTTAAGTTTTGGTACCGTATATAAACATCAAGTGAGTGTTAGGTGCTTTGCTTTACTTTTTGGAGTTCATTAGCAATTTCCCTTTTCACGAGCTTGCAGTATGTAATATATTCAAGATGGCATGTTAATTATTTCTCTCATAAATTCCTGAGCCATCTGAACCTGTTCATGCACAAAATCCAGATTGGCTTTTTCATGTTTTTCATTAATAACAGGATTGCAAAGCTCAAAAGTGATATGCCCTTCATAACCGATCTCTCTCACCATTTTAATAAAATGGGTGTAATCGGGCAGGGGCTGGTCAAATCTCATGGGAATAACCATCTGCTGTACCTTGCCTGAAGAATCACGATAGTATTCTCCCCCTAAGTGGGAATGAACCAGCAGATCACCCACACTCCACTGCCGATTCAACCCATGCATGATCAGGCCAGCTCATAATTGGAAGATCAAGGCAGGCTTTCAGTCATGGGGAGTCGACTTCTTTTATCAGGTCATACATGTCTTTCCAGTGCCTGATAAGAGGGGGGTGATTCGGAAGTGCCATCACCACTCCAAATTCCTCTCCCATGGCCGCGGTCTCTTTCAGGCAATCCTAAACGAATTGCCATCTCTCCAGCCAAGTCGAATAAAGAAATTGTCTTTCAAATGTATAAAAACCACCCCTTATCAGGTTGTAGGTTCGATACCGTTATGAATCGGCAATCCCGGCCGGGTTATCAGCGATAAACATGCCGCTCCTACGGAGCTCTTACCTGTCAGATATCCCGCAAATTCTATAAACATATCGCCCGAACCGGGCTTAACCAAAGGGGCCCTTCTTCCTCCGCCTTTGATACCACGAAAGCGACATTTTGTCAGAATCAATTTTACGTTGGTAGTTGTTAGCTGCTCGTCCCCTGATTAATCCAACCACGGAACGAGCAGCCAGGTAATTAATCGTATAGCAATATTTAGTTTTGTTGTGGTGGTCCGCCTACAATCGGAGGAACATTATACTTTGCTGTTCGCTCATCGCTGATTACGCCCGACCAGTTCAGGCCGAATGCAAAGTCATAGGTATTGCCGTCGCTGTCAACATGACATTCCATATCCCGCGGTACATCCTCGAATTGCGCCTCCACGGTCTCCA
>Ga0334882_1004677_pt1 | contig 11363 bp, 12 predicted proteins | sample GraSluR1_MG_5_FD_207226 | JGI IMG/M metagenome (GOLD analysis project Ga0334882, IMG submission 207226) | Sludge microbial communities from methane-producing bioreactor in Wageningen University, Netherlands - Granular Sludge_15_04-R1 | ecosystem: Engineered > Bioreactor > Anaerobic >... | reverse complement strand
AAAAGATGAAATACAATTGATCAGGAAATCAATAAATAAAAGGCAGATAAATTACAGCTGGCATGAAAGTCCCGTAAGTTATCTGGAAGCTGTATTTGCACGGGGGGACAGAAGGGTCTGTGATGTCCTGGTAGAAGCTTTCAAAATGGGAGCAAAATTTGACGGATGGTCCGAATATTTCGATTTTGACATATGGATGGATGCATTTAGAAAGTGTAACATAGACGGAGATTTCTATGCCTACAGGAGAAGGAATTATGATGAAATTTTACCCTGGGACTTTATAGATGTTGGAGTAGATAAGGAATTTTTGATAAAAGAAAATGAAAAGGCAAAAATGGCTGAAGTAACTCCGGACTGCAGATCAGGGTGCAAAAATTGTGGAATAAATGCAAATCTGGAGGTGAAGTGTTTCAGTGATTCGGTATTTAATTAAATTTACAAAAGAGAGCAGTGTAAAGTTTATAGGACATCTGGATGTTATGAGAACTATACAGAGAATGATAAGAAGATCCGGATTGCCTGTTCAGTATTCCAGGGGATTCAATCCACATATAAATATGTCTATTGCACAGCCGCTTTCTGTAGGAGTTTATTCCTGTGGAGAATATATGGATATTTCTTTTGAAAGGGAAATGGAAGAAGATGAGATAATAGGAAGATTAAATGAAAATGCACCTTTAGGATTGAGAATACTTGAAGTAAAGCCGATAAAAGATAATCCTGACGGAAAGATATTCAAATCAATGGCTGAAGTATATGCTGCAAGATACATAATAAAAATTAAATATGTGGATACATCCAACCTGGTGTCAGATATGAACGAACTTATGGAAAGAGATGTATGGAAAGCCATGAAAAAGACCAAAAGGGGAGCAGCTGAAACCAATATAAAGAGGTTTGTAAAAGAAATGAGTTACAAACTTGAGGATGGTATTCTTATATTGGATACGGTAATAAGCTGTGGCAGCAGAGATAATCTGTCGGCAGGACTCCTGGCTGATTATATACTGAAAAATACAAGGGAATTCGATAGAAATGCTTTTATTGATATAATGAGAAAAGAAATGTACGGAATGTATAATGATGAACTGATACCTCTTATAAGGGAAGTGGAATTTTGAAATATATTTTTATAGACAGAAATAGGGAGTTTTTGAGAACTGCAATTATGGAAAATGGTGACTTGAAAGAAATTTTCTTTGAAAAAAATGATGAGGCCTATCCCGGAGAAATGTATAAGGGTATTGTGAAGAATATAGTACCAGCTATAAAATGTGCTTTTATAGATATAGGAAAAGATAAAAATGCATATATGTATGTTGACAGCAGATTTAAAAATATTGGATTCAAAAAGGGAGAAGAACTTCTGGTTCAAGTTGTAAAAGAAGATCTCGGGAAAAAGGGCCCTAAAGTAGTTAGCTCTATTTCTATGCCGGGTAAATATTGTGTACTGAACAATTTTAGTGGGGAAATAGAATTTTCAAGAAAAATACTGGATAATGAATTCAAGGATAGAATAATAAACAATCTGAAACTGCCTGAACGTATTGGAATTAAAGTAAGAACAGATGCTCAAAATATATCGGTTGATGTTATACAAAATGAATTCAATGAATTATATGAAACGTATAAAAACATAATTAGAAAAAGCGAGTATGCATTGAAGCCGGGGCTGATTTTTAATGGCGGAGGACTTGTGGAAAAAATTCTGAGAGACAAACTAAAAGGACATGATTTCAAAATATATGCCAGTGACGGATCTGACTATGAAAATATAAGGCGATTCTTAAAAAAATATAATTATGATGTTGACAATGTTGAATTTTACAATGAGAGTGGTAAACTGTTCAGCTTCCACGATATTGACAGCAAAATACTGGCCCTGAGAAACAGAAGAGTCTATTTGAAATGCGGCGGATACATAGTTATTGATAGAACTGAAGCAATGTATGTCATAGACGTGAATTCAGGGAAAAATGTGAAGAACAGATCCATGGGGAAAACAGTTTTCACTACAAATTTTCAGGCTGCAGAAGAAATTGTAAGACAGATAAGGCTTAGGAATTTAAGTGGAATTATATTGATAGATTTTATTGACATGGATAAAATTGAAAACAAGCGAAAGATTATAGATATATTGAATTCGGGGTTCGATGATGACAGCAACAAAACCATAGTATATCCTTTTACTGAATTGAATTTGGTTCAAATAGCAAGAAAGAGATCTGGAAGACCTATAAGCGATTATATAGACGAGGATTGCGCTTATTGCAGAGGAATGGGGCACAGGATAAAATTATCATATATGAGCATGCTTATTGAAAATGAGATAGATAAAATAAATGAAATGAATATACATATTCAAATCGGGAATAATTATAAGAATGATATTGAAGAAAATGTGAGTTCCTTTCTAAAAGATATAGGAGGAGAGGAAAAAAACATATATCTGACATATGGACATGGAGAATACTTCAAAATAGAACCGCTTGTGTTTTCAAGCCAGATAGATGAACTTGAGAAATTTAAACTTCAGGTGTAAATTTGAGCTCAGAACTTTACAAAGAAGGCTATCTGTGCTAAAATACCCTTTGTAGACCGCGCGAAATAGGTTGAAATGTAGAAATTTGTTTTCTGCATACCTTTTAGGCGAGACTGGATTGAGGAGGTGTTTTAATGTACGCAGTTGTAGTTACAGGAGGAAAACAGTATAAGGTTTCAGAGGGAGACGTTATATATGTTGAAAAGCTAAATGCCGAGGTTGACTCGACAGTTGAAATTGATGATGTACTTGCAGTAGGCAAGGAAGATGGAAACTTAGTTGTAGGAAAACCCAAGGTAGATGGTGCTAAAGTAAGTGCCAAGGTTTTGTCTCATGGCAAAAACAAGAAGGTAATTGTATTTAAATACAAGAGAAAATTGGATTATAGAAAAAAACAGGGACACAGGCAGCCATATACCAAGTTACAGATAGAAAAAATAGATGCTTAATCATGATTAGGGCAGAATTTAGGCTCAAATCTGATAATTTGGTTTCAGTTGAACTGTCAGGACATGCAGATTCCATAAACAGCGGTTATGATTTGGTTTGCTGTGCGGTTTCTGTATTATCTCAGAGCATACTGATTGGGTTGACAGAGGTATTGGGGCTTGAAGTTGACTATTCCATAGAAAATGGATTCCTGAGTTTTTCTCTGGAAAGTATGTCAGAGGATGAAATAGAAAAATGTCAGGTGCTCATGAGAACGATGCTGCTTGGTTTAAAGAGAATAGAATTAAGTTATGGCAAATATATAAGTACATATGTGGAGGAGGTGTGATTTATGATTATTATGGATCTTCAGTTGTTTGCCCATAAAAAGGGAATGGGTAGTTCAAAAAATGGTAGGGATAGTGAATCCAAGAGATTGGGTGCCAAATCTGCAGACGGACAGTTTGTCCTGGCAGGTAATATATTGGTTAGACAGAGAGGAACAAAGATTCATCCAGGGAATAATGTTGGAAAAGGTTCTGATGATACCCTCTTCGCCAAAGTAGATGGTATAGTAAAATTTGAAAGATTAGGCAAAAGCAGAAAAAAGGCCAGCGTATATCCTTTACCAGAGGAAGAATTAGTAGCTGAGTAATATTTATGAGGCACCCGTTTAGAGGGTGTCTTTTTAAATCTAGAGTAAAAGGGAGTGATACAACATGTTTGTAGATACGGCGAGAATATTTGTAAAATCCGGAGATGGCGGCGATGGAGCCATATCCTTTAGAAAAGAAAAATATGTTCCACTTGGTGGGCCTGATGGCGGAGATGGGGGTGACGGTGGAAGTGTTATTTTAATAATTGACGAAAACAGCACAACTCTTCTGGATTTTACCTATAGAAAAAAATACAAAGCTGAAAAAGGCGAAAATGGTTCCGGCTCAAAATGTTTTGGAAAAAAGGGAGCTGATTTATATATAAAGGTTCCCATAGGTACTGTGATAAGAGATGTGGAAACCAATAAAATAATGGCGGATCTTTCTCATAAAGGCGATAGATATGTGGTCGCAAAAGGAGGAAGGGGAGGAAGAGGAAATGTGAGGTTTACAACTTCTACGAGGCAGGCGCCTGAATTTGCAGAACCGGGTATGCCGGGAGAGGAGAGGTATGTTTCACTTGAACTCAAGCTTCTGGCGGATGTGGGACTGGTGGGATTCCCGAATGTTGGGAAGTCAACTTTGCTGTCTGTTGTAACCGGGGCAAACCCCAAGATTGCAAATTATCATTTTACAACACTAAAGCCAAATCTTGGTGTAGTTGATATGCCGGGTATTGATGGCTTTGTAATGGCAGATATACCAGGGATAATAGAAGGAGCCTCTTCAGGTACAGGGCTTGGACTTGAATTTTTGAGACATATTGAGAGAACGAGGATTCTTATACATGTTGTGGATATATCCCAGATAGAAGGTAGAGATGCTTTTTATGATTTCATGAAAATAAATGAGGAACTAAAAAAATATGATGTAAAACTATGGGATAGACCTCAGATAATTGCTGCAAACAAATCAGATATGATGTATGATAATGATATATTTGAAAATTTTAAAAACAAGGTATCTCAATTGGGATACGACAAAGTATTTAAAATATCTGCTGCTACAAGACAGGGTGTTGAAGAACTTATGAAAGAGGCAGCCAGAATGCTTTCCGAAATACCCGTAAATGATATGAAAATAGATGAAAGTGAAAAATTCATGCCAGAGCAAAAACGATTTACCTATACCATAAGGAAAGAGGAAAATACTTTTATTGTTGAAGGAAGCTTTGTAGACAGATTGCTTGCCAGTGTAAATGTAAATGATTATAATGAGCTTAGATATTTCTATAATGTATTGAAGAACAAAGGGGTAATGGAAGAATTGATTCAAAAGGGAATTAAAGATGGAGATACGATAAGGTTAAATGATTTTGAATTTGAATATATGGTATAATTTTATTGAAAGAGGTAATACATGATTAAAAAAGCTATTTTTGGTGGTACATTCGATCCTATACACAATGGTCATATACATATAGCCTATGAGGCATTGTATAAATTGAGCCTGGATGAAGTAATATTTATGCCGTCCGGGAATCCACCGCATAAGTTGGGAAATGACATAACTGATGCTGCTGTAAGGTATAAAATGGTTACAAAAGCTGTAGAAAAGGAACGCAAGTTTGTAGTTAGTGACTATGAGATAAACAGCAATAATTTAAGCTATACTTATAGAACATTGGTTCACTTTAATAAAGTTGAAAAAGATACAGAATGGTATTTCCTTACAGGTGTGGATTGTCTTATGGATGTAGAAAGCTGGAATGATCCAGGTGGTATATTCAAATTATGTAAGTTTATAGTATTTAATAGACCTGGATTTGATATGGATAGTGTGAGGATTCAAAAAGAAAGTATTGAAAAAAAGTATTCAACTAATATTATGTTTCTGGATGCCCCTCTTCTGGATATATCTTCTACTCGAATAAGGGAAAGTGTAAAAATGGGTAGAAATATAAGCTACCTTATTCCGGAAAGTGTCTATGATATAATAAGAGAATACAGACTTTACAGATAAAATTAAATAATTTATTGTTTTGGAGTGATTAAAGAAAATGTGGGATGAGGGAGAGATAGACAGGTATTTAAAGACAAACCTGAAAGTGACGAGGTATGAACACAGCTTGGGTGTCAGCAGTACGGCAGTAAGACTCGCAAAAATTTATGGAGCCAATGTTTCAAAAGCCAGAGTTGCAGGACTCATTCACGATTGTGCCAAATGTATGTCCGACAGTGAGCTTATAGATATTGCCGAAAGGAATGGAATTATAATAGATGAGGTTTTGGATGAAACTCCTAATTTGCTTCATGGACCTGTAGGTTCTATAATTGCCAGAGATAAAATGGGAATTCATGATGATGAGATACTGAATGCCGTGGCATATCATACTACGGGAAAAGAAGATATGAGCCTGATGGAAAAGATAATATATGTAGCAGATTATATTGAACCCATGAGGGATTTCCCGGGAGTAGATAAAATAAGGGAAGATGCAGTGGATAATCTGGATAGGGCACTGCTTGATTCATTCAATAATACTATAAAACACGTTATTGACAAAAAGCAGCTGCTGCATTTAAATACTATAAAAGGTAGAAACTATTTGATTTCTCAATACAAATATCAATATAAATGAAATGGAGGGCTTTTTATGAAAAAGGAAATAATAAGTACTAAAAAGGCACCAGCAGCCGTAGGACCGTATTCACAGGCCGTTAAAGCTGGAAAATTGCTGTTTGTTTCAGGACAGATACCATTGGATCCTGAAACAGGAGAATTGGTCACAGGGGATGTAAAAGCAGCAGCTGAAAGGTCACTTGAAAATATCGGGGCAATTTTAAAAAAAGCAGGGTTATCTTTTAAGGATGTTGTAAAAACTACAGTATTTATAAAAGATATAAATGATTTTGCTGCAGTCAATGAGGTTTATGCAAAATATTTTAAAACTGACATGCCAGCGAGATCATGTGTAGAAGTAAAACTTCCCAAGGATGCTCTTGTGGAAATAGAAGTAATAGCATTGGCAAGTTAGTTTTAGGTTAAATGGGGGCGTCTGTGCCCCCGTTGTGAAATAAAAAGAGGGGTAGATCATGTCAGGACTCAACGAGTTGTTTTTCAATGTAGAACAAGGTGAAGAGGGACTAAAATTAAGGGAATATCTTAGAAAACGCAAGAAGCTGTCTGGAAGACTGATAAAAGGTGCAGCTCTGGATGGAAGAATTAAGGTAAACAATAGAAGGGTAAAACTGAACTATGTACTGAAATTCAGGGACAGGGTGTCGTTGAATCCATTCAAGGAGGAAAGTCAGTATATAGAACCAGAGAAAATGGATTTGGATATAGCATATGAAGATGAAGATGTGATAGTAGTGAACAAGAGACCGGGTATGGTCGTTCACCCCACAAAGAGTTATCAGAGCTGTACTCTGGCAAATGGGCTTCTCTATCATTTTAGAGAAAATAATGAAAAATGCATAGTGCGGTTGGTGAGCAGGCTTGATATGGATACTTCAGGGCTTGTAATAGTTGCCAAGAATCAATTTGCACATATGGCGCTGGCAAGAGACATGAAATGCAGCAATTTTGAGAAGAGTTATATTGCAGTGGTACATGGCAATATGACAAACAAAGAGGGAATTATAGATATGCCCATATACAAACCTGAGGAAAGTGGGATAAAGAGAATAATAGATGAAAAGGGACAGAAAAGTATAACAAAATATAATGTGGTTAAAAGTTTGAAACTTGGAGATATAGTAAGATTGATTTTGGAAACTGGGAGAACCCATCAAATCAGGGTGCATTTGAGCAATATAGGTTATCCTATTTTTGGAGATACACTTTACAGTGAATACAATGATTGTGATTATATAAACAGGCAGGCGCTTCATGCCTATAAGGTAAAATTTCCACATCCTAGAACTGGAAGGGTAGTTGAACTGGAAACGGATATCCCAAATGATATTAAAAATCTAATTAAAAAGATAAGTTGAAAATACAGTTTCTCAACTTATCTTTTGTTTTTATATAGATATGTATTTTTTTATTACGATAATTGCTATACCTATCAATGCCAATAAGGATGCAATTATAATGGCATATTGAGTATTATCCATATGTAAAAGCTGAATGGGATGTTGATTGAACATGGTTTTAGCAGCATGGTCTACATTGCTTACAAGTTTTAGACTACCGATAGTGGTGCCATTGAAAGAGATAGTGGCTTCTTCTACAGTATCTCCAGCTTTAAATGATTTCAAATTCAATGCCTTGTCTTTTAAATTTAATACCGGTGTGGATCTGTCGTCGATACTTCTAGTGTAATAAAAATCTGATTCGGCCATTAATGGAATTGACAAATCATCTTTTGTATAAGTAGTTACCAGATCACCCTTTGAGTAAAGTTTTTCAAGCTTGAAATTGTTAAAACCATAGTTGAACAGTGATATGGCATCGGGGAAGAAAGTCTTGTTCTTGTCATGAACCAGGGCTACAATCAATTTATGACCTCCATGTGTAGCTGCTGCTACATAGGAGTGAAGTGACTGTATCGTATAACCTGTCTTTCCTCCAAGGGCTCCTTCATAGTAATACCGGGATTGTTTTTGAACCAATTTGTTCTCATTCCATACAGTTCTCGGACTGCTTGATTTATTAGTAGGTTTGATTGTATATGAAAGTGTAGTGGCTATTTTAGAATATTCAGGGTTATTCGTTAACTTATTCATAATAATTGCCAGATCCCGTGAAGAAACCTTGTGATTTTTATTGAACAAACCACTTGGATTTTCAAAGTGGGTATGGGAAGCACCCAATTCTTTTGCCCTTTTATTCATTTGTCCTACAAATTTATTTAAAGAACCACCTGTATATTCTGCAAGTGCTTCTGCACAGTCATTATCTGAAGCGAGTAACAAACCATATAGCAGATCCCTCACCTTTAATTTTTCACCTTCAATTAATCCGAGCCTTGTTCCATCTACTCGAGGGGGATTTTTGCCAACGGTTACATAGCTGTCTAGATTTCCTTTTTCCAGTACCAGAAGTGCAGTCATTATTTTGGTTGTGGAAGCTGGAGGATAGGCTGAGTCAGGATTTTTCGAATATAATATTTTGCCGGTATTTGCATCTAAAAGTACTGCACTGTCTGCTGAAACTGAAGGAGGTTTTTCTTTAGCATAGACAGTTATTGGGCTTATGTAGTTGATAAGCAATAGACACGATAGTGCAAATATGATTAATTTTTTCATTTTTTCCTCCCTAAACAATAATCTATTATATTATATCAAAAAAATATAATAGATGCGACATAATTTCTTTTTATTGTCAATAATTATAAATAACTAGTGTAAATATATATTTTAAACGAATATTCTATAGATTGCAAATATTTTGTAGAGGGAGAATAAAGCCTATGGCTATATTGGATAAAATTGCAAAGTGGACGGAAAGGTGTGTTGGCAATAAATATAAAAGAAAAATTGTGGGATCTATATTTATTCTGATTGCATTTGCATTTTTCCTGTTTATAGGTTATAAGAATTCAAAACCTGTAAAGATAACCGATAGTGAAAATATTTTCAAACAGGAAGATTATAAGGAAGTTCAGAACAATGGTGAAGAATTGAAAAACAGTTCAGGGAATATAACGGTTTACATAAATGGTGAGGTAAAGAAACCCGGAGTATACAGTTTGAAAGGTGACAGCAGAGTGGAAGATCTGATTAAAATTTCAGGAGGATTCAAGGATGATGCAGACGCCTATAAAATAAACTTAGCTAAAAAGTTGAAAGATGAAGACTACATATATATAGAAAAGATACAGAGGGAAGAAGAGTCGGGTAAAAGTATATCAGCGGAAGGTAAATCAGGATTGGATGAAGATGGAGTGATAAATATAAATACCGCATCCCTAGAAGAACTGAAGAGCATACCTGGTGTAGGAGATGTAACTGCCCAGAATATAATAGACTACAGGGAAAAGAACGGTGATTTTTCATCCAAAGAGGATATAAAAAATGTTGATAGAATAGGAGATAAGACTTTTGAGAAGCTCAAGGATAAAATTGATGTTAGGTAGGATTGCATAAATCAATATGCAATATCCAGTTAGAAGAGCTGCCTTAAAATCAAGACAGCTCCTTGCTTTTTACAAATTATTTGTCAAGATGTGCCTCTCTGAAGATAAAGAAGCCCAAGTTTGATATATGGACATCTTTAAGCTTTGGATTCATACATACAACTTCAGTGTAGTAATAAATTGGAATTATAGGTAGATCAATCATCAATTGGTCTTCTGCCTGATGCATTAAATCAGCTCTCTTGGCTTTGTCAGGTTCTGCTTTGGCTTGATTTATAAGCTGATCATATTTAGAATTTGAGTAACCTGTCATATTGTTGCCATTACCAGTTGTGAACATATCGAGGAAGGTCATTGCATCATTGTAGTCAGCTATCCAGGCATCTCTTCCCAATAGGAACTGATGGTTCTGAAGCTGGGTCAGATGAACCTTTCTTTCAACATTCTTGAGAGTTACATTTATTCCTAGATTCTTTTTCCACATATCCTGAATTGCTTGGGCTATATTCTGATGTCCCTGCATTGTGTTATATAATATTTCCAGCTGAGGGAATCCTTTTCCTCCAGGATAACCGGCTTCAGCAAGAAGTTTTTTAGCCTGTGCAACATCTGCAGTTTTTGGAAGATATTCCTTGTCTGTAAACTCTTTTCCATTTGAATCACTGGTACCTTTGGGTACGAAAGAGCTGGCAGGTACTTCTCCGGATTTTGTAACTTTCTGAGTTATGGAAGTTCTGTCTATTGCCAGATTCAAAGCCTTCCTCACCATTACATCACTCAATGCCTTGGCTGCATCAGGATTGATTGTCTTGGCTTGAGGAGATACGTTTATATCATAGTAGTAAGTACCAAGATATGGATAAGCCTTTGCTGTTCCGCTTTTTAAAAGGTTAGGAGCTTCTGTAGCAGGTGGTTTATCGATCAAATCAAGATCTCCCGTTTTGAATGCTGCATAGTAGCTGCTTTCATTTTCCAGAGTCTTGAATTCAATTCTGTCTATCTTTATGTTGCTTTTATCCCAGTAGTTGGGGTTTTTCTCAAAGTTCAAGCTGTCCTTTGCCTTGTATTCAACCATTTTGTAAGGACCGTTTGATATATAGGTGTCAGCCTTTGTAGCCCATGAAGTTGGATTTTTTTCAACCACGTCTTTTCTTACCGGATCATAAGTAGGAAAAGATGTAAGTGACAGAAAATAAGGAGTAGGGTTCTGAAGTGTAGCCACTAATGTATAGTCATCCTTTGCAGTAACACTTACCTGATCTGCCGTTGCTTTTCCCTGGTTATAGGCTTCACCGTTTTTCAGGTAGAAAAGCTGATATGCGTATTGAGAGGCCGTCTTTGGATCAAGGGCTCTCTTCCAGGAATACTCAAAGTCCTTTGCAGTAACACCTTTTCCATCTGACCATTTTGCATTTTTCCTCAAATGGAAAGTATAAGTCAGCCCATCGCTTGATACGTCCCATTTCTCTGCAACACCAGGTACTACCTTTTCGTCTTTGTCCAGATTTGTCAAGCCTTCGAAAGCGTTTGTAATTACGTGACCACCTTCAACCGAGTTGTTCAGCCCGGGATCGATTGTTCTAGGATCAGCGGCAATGTTTACCTTTATTGTGGTTTTGCCGTCTGAACCAGTGCTGTTTTTGGAACCTCCGCAGCCGGCAAACAGTGAACCTACAAATGTAAGTGACATTGCAACTGCAAAGATCTT
>Ga0334882_1004674_pt1 | contig 11369 bp, 8 predicted proteins | sample GraSluR1_MG_5_FD_207226 | JGI IMG/M metagenome (GOLD analysis project Ga0334882, IMG submission 207226) | Sludge microbial communities from methane-producing bioreactor in Wageningen University, Netherlands - Granular Sludge_15_04-R1 | ecosystem: Engineered > Bioreactor > Anaerobic > Unclassified... | reverse complement strand
TAGTCGTCGAAAGGTCGAAGGACAAGGCTGTTATCTCAGGCGTTGCCTACTATATACATATTGCCGGGAAAGGGGAGACTCTTTATTCAATATCAAGGGCTTATGGTATATCAACAGAAGAACTTGCCAGGGAGAATCCCCCTGTTGTTCACGGGCTCAAAGAAGGCCAGGCTCTCAGAATACCTGTGAAATCAGTTACTGATCCACCTTCACCCGTCCTTCAGCCTTCTATAGCCCCGAGGGATGAATCCAGATTCATTTATCATAAGCTGCAGCCCGGTGAGACTGTCTATTATCTGTCTAAAACCTACGGAGTTTCGGAAAATGAGATAATAGAAGCCAATAAGGGTATTGAGATCAACCAGCTTCCTGTCGGTCATGAGATAGCGGTTCCCAAAAGGGTGCTGATGAGCGAAAAGGAGAAGTTTGACGAGGAGGTTCAGAAGTATCATTACCACAAAGTACTCAGAGGAGAGACACTGGCATCGATTGCCGACAGATATGGGATCACGCTGAGAGAACTGAGACGTGAGAACCGTGATGTGAGATTTCCCCAGGTGGGAGACTATATGCGGATTCCTCTGAAAGCAGCTCAGCGTGTGCCAGCTGTTGCTTTTGAACACCCCGATTCCATTACTGACGGACAACCTCCGTTGATGCTGGAGAGACCTGCTGAATACACCGCCATTGGAAAAATATCCGGAACACTGAATGTTGCAGTACTACTACCCCTCTATCTCAACGAAAATGCCCGGAGATTCGATATAGATTCCTCCCAGATTGTAAAAGGGAAAAGAACTTACAGGGTGGTTTACAAACCCGATGACTGGGTCTTCTCAAGAAGCATCGGCTTTATAGAGATGTACCAGGGAATATTACTGGCTGCAGACACTCTGAGATCACTCGGCCTTAATATTAACATGCATGTTTTTGATATTAAAAGCGACACTACGGATATAACCAGGCTCTTAAAATCGGGAAGACTTGACGGTATGGACCTGATTATCGGACCCGTCTATTCCGGCAACCTCGCTATTGTTGCTTCATGGGCCCGTAACAGAGATATACCGGTAGTTTCGCCCGTGCCGCTGACCAATAATAGTGTCCTCAGGGGGCACCCGACACTCTTTCTTGCAAACGGATCGCTGGAGGTTGCTAACAATACCATTGCAAGAGAGATTGGCAAATACTACGATCATAATATTGTTTTTATTCATGCAGATACAGCAGGAAGAGATCCCGGAGTAACGAATTTTAAATACAGGATACTTGAAGAACTGAGCTACAGGATCCCCTATGAACAGATCCGGTTCAAGGAGCTGATTTTCTACAGCAGATCAGTTTTCGGCAACGATTCAATAAACAGGCTGCGCCAGGCACTCTCCGAACAAACAGGCAATGTGGTGGTGATCGCATCAGAGGAGACCCCGGTAATGAGTGAGTCGCTGACTGACATTCATTCACTCTCCAGAAAATATGATATCAGGGCGATGGGGTACCCCTCAATGAGGATCATGGCAAACGAGAATTTCGATCCTAAATATATGTTCGACCTCCAGCTCTCTCTTTATACACCATACTGGATCGATTATAAAAGACCCGACATAAAGAGATTTGTTTCAGAATTCTACAGGAAATTCAGAGCTCATCCGTCAGAAATCAGTTATGCATGGCAGGGATATGACATTACATATTATTTCCTCAGCGGGCTCGCAATGCACGGAAAAAGGTTCCTTATGAATCCAGAGATCCATTATCCCGACCTGTTGCATACGGAATTTGATTTCAGGCGCAGATCCTTAAATGATGGCTTTGAAAATCACAGATTGTTTCTTATCAGATATTCAAGCGATTATGAAGTGCAACTGGTCGGGCCAATTGACGCTATGGCTGGCAGATACTGATTATGACGAATTTTGTTTAATCTTTTTCCTGAAATGAATTGTTAACAAAAATTAACATAAGGGAATAATATCCATATAACAGTTGTCTATTTAACAGAGTATGATCCGTGAATCGTACAGGCACGAAGACGAGAATGAACTGGTAGCAGAATCTCTCAAAGGCAATAAGAAGGCTTTTTCGGAGATTGTAAAGAGATACCGGCGAATGGTGGCACGTACAGTAAAAGGTATGCTTGGAGATTCGGTTTATGCTGAGGATATCGGACAGGATGTTTTTATTAAACTCTTCCAGTCGTTACCGGAGTTCAGAGGTGAGGCAAGACTGTCGACATATATTCAGAAGATAGCGATTAACCTTACACTGAATGAGTTAAAAAGAAGAAAAAGATTCTCCTCGATGTTCTCCCAGTCAGGTAACAACGAAATGTATGAGTATGAAATACCAGCATATGATACCGAAGAAAAAAGAGAAGCTTCGGAAATTGTCGGTAAGGCTTTAAAAAGTTTGGATCCAAAGTTCAGGATAATTTTGATAATGAGAATGTTACAGGGATACACCACAAAGGAGACTGCTGAGATACTGAATCTGCCTATTGGAACAGTCCTCTCACGATTGTCAAGGGCCCAGGACCAGATGAAAGAGATTTTGAATAAATTATAACAGACATGAAAGCCTCAGAGATCAAAAAGATGTTAATCAGATCACTGGATAGTGATTCGGATACTGGTGAGTTTTCCAGGATGCTGGGGGATGCAGGGATCTCTTATGATTTCAGCAACGGGTTCAGCGACAGGGTAATTCAAAAGATCACTGCCGGAGGAGCCAGGGTAATTTCCCAGTCAGAGTTTTTAAGAAACATGAATTTTGTCTTCTACAGAATTGCTCTTACAGGGGTCGCAGCAATTATCATACTGCTGATCTCGATTTTTCTGATGGAGGGTTCGCTCTCTCTCGACTCGTTCCTCGGTCTGGGTGATACTTATGATGAAAGTATAATATGCTTACTGACAGGAAATTAATAAGATAATATGAAAGCCAAACCGATTATACTGGTAATTATAATTCTTGTAATAGGATTTTTACTCGGGATGCTTACTTCTGCCCAGCTCAGGCTCCACAGGCTTAAGCCTGTGCGTGTTTATTTTTCTGAAGAGCGCTTCAGGGAAGGATTTTACAATATCATTCAGCCCGACGAAGGCCAGAAAGTCAAGATAGAAGCCATTCTTGACAAATATGCAAAGATCAATTCCGAACTTCAGGAGAACTTCAGGAAAGAGCTTGACAGCAACATGAAGGCCTTCAGAAAGGAGATTGATGCAAATCTTACAAAGGAACAGATCAGCCGGATGAGAGAGATGGATGAAAGAAGGCAGGAGACAATACATCAGGAAAGAAGATCCCAGAGATCTGACACGACCAGGGTCAGAGACGGGAGAAGACCCGATTTTGACAGATCAAGGATGAGAGATGATAAGCCCCCGCCGCCACCCCGCTTTCAGAGAGGCGACACGACAGATGTGTCAGGCGGTGAATAAAAGGAAATCCAGCACAATCGGCAGATCATCCGCATTAACACCAAGGGATACAAGCAGAGGCTGATCCTCATTAAAGATCTCTGTGAATTCATTAATGGATATCTCGCCGCTGTTATAACTCAGCCTGTAGAACTCAATGGCCTCCTTTTTTCTTCCCCTGCATAATTCCAGGTGGCCCTTATTAATGTTATCATGAGCATTAAGCTTTCCTTCTGAAAGCCTTTCGTAATACTTCTCCGAGTCGCTGAACCTGCCGAGGGCAAAGTAGCAATACGCTATTGGCCTCAGTATTTTAAGATTTCCGGGTTCGTGATACTCCACCCTGAAATAATATTTAAGAGCCGATTCGTACTCCTTCAGATCGAGATAACAGTGTGCCGTCATTATCGCAGTGTGGATATTATCCGGATCCATCGCCAGTGCCTGAAGATAATATTCAAGTGCCTCATCAATCCTTCCCAGGCGCCTGAGACATAATCCTGCCTTCTTGAGGGTCCATGCCTTGCGCTCAATAAGTTCCGCTCTTTTGTAATACTTAAGAGCTTCCTCATAATCTTCAATCTGCTGGTAGCAATAGCCTGTCTTTTCATACAGATGGGAATCTCCCGGCTTTTCTTCCATCTGCCTGAGGAAAATGGTGAGGGCATCATCGTAGAATTCTTTGCTGAAGAAGTAATCGGCAAGTCCTGCCTCTGCCTCCGGAGCATTGCCCGTGAGCCTGAAAAATTCTGAATTGTAGATATCCATCCGCCCGGAGAAAATATCCTCAAACTCCTTTTTGTAGGGCGAAAGCTTAAAGAACCTGTAAATATCGTGAAGATATTGAGTGACATATGTCCTGAAATTCCTGAACGGGTCAGCCGCAGATTCATCTTCAGCCATCTGCTGGAGTCCCTCAAGCTCCATGCGAAACACCTTTAACATCATTTTCTTCTGCGAAGTGGGAAGGTACTTGAGATTCAGCAACAATGAATATTTATCTGAATTGCAGATGAAGGGTGTTTTGTATAGCGCTTCTGCCAGCTCGTTGGTGCCCGGCCCAAGTATTTTATCCCTGAAAATCTCGTCCACAGCCGGATGGTCGGGGTAGAAGGGAACAAACCAGTTCTGGAAGTCCCTGAAGAAATCAAAATGCTTCAGGTTCGAAAAGGCAGACATGTAAACATCAGCTCCCTCCATCTGAAGCTTTGTAAGCTCCTCCATGGTCTTGAAAATCTCTTCCGAGTCGCTGAACATCTCCGCCCAGTCGGGATTCTTTTCCTCATTTACATCACCCGGCAGAATATTATCCAGGTCAAGCTTCTCCTCAATATTTGGTTTCAGCTTTGCTACTTTGGGAATGATCTCTTCGTGGAGCTTCCTGCTAAGTTTTTCAGTTTCACGCGACCTGATTATCTGCAGAACGATTATTCTGACATGTTCCCTGAAACTGCTGCTTCTCCCCATCTTCTTTATTCTTTCGGTGATCTCGGGGTAAAGAAGTATCCTGTTGTTGTAGTAATGAAGCGTTATTATGAGTCCTGTCAGGGCACGCTCCATCACCTGTTCTGTTCCTGAATTATAGATATCGGCCAGTTGCATTAGCTTTTCAGATTGCCAGCTCCTTAAGAGACTCAGGGTTATTGCACTCACAAAAATAGTGGCTTCGTACCACCTGAACTTGCCGGAACTCATGATTATGTTTATGAGTGTAAGTTCGGCTTCCCCATAGTAATCGGTGAGCCACAGGTGGTTGAAGATATTGTTTATAAGCTGTCTGTGCTTCTTTGAGATTTCCGACTCGGGATCGGGGTTGATCTCAGAACTCAGTTTTAACCATTCGTCAAGATCCGATTTGAACATCAGATCATCGACGGTTTCTACAATGTTCTTTCCCGTCAGCCGCTGTTCCTTTTCTGTCTGCTGACGTACCCAGTAAGTATGCCATCCGGAATAATGTGACAATATGTCCTGCCTGACACGGTCGGATAGACCCAGAATCGATTGTATAAGCTTTAAATATACCCTGCTTCTTTCCGGATCTTCTATGCCTTCAATGGTATAGGTGAGCATGTTGCGATATGTCATAACCAGGTCCTCATACTCGTCGCGCAGATCACCCGATGAAGATCCTGAGATCATATCTTCAAGAATGTCAAGACTTTGCTTGATCCTTTTAGCTGAGACAAGCCTGCAAAGCGCTTTGTGCTGATTGTTTATTTTCGTAATATTCATGGCAATACCTAACCTGATTACATTGGTTCAAAACCATACAATATCTACGGTCTCCAAAAACAGAGCAACAATCGGGCCGTTGAACAAAAAGTGACAATTTAGATACCCGGGCAAAGGGTTTTACTCGTATTCCTTAAGGATGTTTTTAACATCATCGGGAGCCACACGTCCGTAGGTCTTGTCACCCACCAGCACAACAGGTGCAAGTCCGCACGCGCCTACGCACCTCAGGCTTGAAAGTGAGAACTTGCCGTCGTTGGTTGTCTGGCCTACCTGGAGGCTGAGCTCCTTTTTGAACTCATCAAGCACCTTTTCGGCCCCTCTTACATAGCAGGCAGTTCCCATGCAAATGCTTATAGGGTGCCTCCCCTTCGGGGTCATTGTGAAGAAGGAATAAAAGGTTACCACACCGTATATTTTTGCCACAGGTACATCGAGCTCATTTGAAACAACCTCCTGAACCTCTGCAGGCAGGTAGCCAAAATGCTCCTGACATTTATGTAAAACATTGATCAGTTCCTGTGGATCATTTTTGAATGAGAGGCATATCTCATTAATCTTTTCGATATCTTCCCTTCGAAGCTCTATTTTTATGCTTGACATGGCTCGGAATTTAATATTGAACAGTTATTGAATTATTGTTTTACCACGATTTTCTTTTTCCTTTCAAAATAGTGAGTATGCAGCAGGTGGTGAGCCTTGTCGCTGTTCGGCGTTCCAAGGAACTCATCATACAGTTTGATTATGAAGGGATTCTCATGCGATTTACGAAGCGGCTTTTTCCTGTCTTCCTCGTATATAGCCTGCGCCCTGGCCTTTATTATCTCAGAGTTACCGTGGTGCAGGGGTTGCCCTCCGCCTCCTATACAGCCGCCCGGACAAGCCATCACTTCGATGGCGTGGAACTGTGATTTTCCTGCCCTTACATCATCCAGCAGCTTCCTTGCATTACCCAGTCCGTGAGCTATTCCTATTCTGATGGGCAGACCATCAAAATCGATGGTGGCCTCCCTGACTCCTTCCAGACCTCTCAGTTCATTGAAATCAAGCCTCTCCAGCTTTTTACCGGTCTGAAGTTCATAAGCCGTACGTACCGCGGCTTCGATAACTCCTCCGGTAGCTCCGAATATGACACCTGCTCCGGTCGATTCTCCCATAGGCGAATCAAAGTCATCATCCTCAAGATTATTAAGGTCAATGTTTGCCTGCTTGATAAAAGCTGCCAGCTCCCTGGTTGAAATTGAGAAATCGACATCCGGATTGTTATCGGTTGAGAACTCATCCCTCTGGCACTCATATTTCTTGGCAAGGCATGGCATTATTGAAACCACAACCAGGTCCTTTCTGTTAACGCCTATCTTGTCGGCAAAGTAAGTATTTGCGATTGCGCCGAACATCTGCTGGGGTGATTTTGCTGTCGATGGCACATCTTTCAGATCGGGAAAGTAGTATTCAAAGAAATTGACCCATCCCGGGCAGCATGATGTCAGTATCGGAAGTCTGGCCGATGTGTCTCCGTTGAGATGCCTGTTGAGCCTGTCAAGCAGTTCGGTTCCCTCTTCCATAATGGTGAGGTCGGCAGCAAAGTCGGTGTCGAACACGTAATCGAATCCCAGTGTCCTGAGAGCGGAAACCATTTTTCCGGTAACAAGGGTACCGGGTTTCATGCCGAATTCCTCTCCCAGAGCGGCTCTTACCGCGGGAGCTGTCTGTACTATCACTGTTTTAGTCGGATCAGCCAGTGCCCTCAGCACTTCGGGTGTATGATCAACTTCAGTAAGCGCTCCTGTCGGGCAAACAGCCACGCATTGTCCGCAGTATGTGCAGGTTGAGTGTTCAAGGTTCTGTTCGAATGCAGGAGCCACGGCTGACATGAATCCCCTGTTGACCGCCGAGAGGGCGCCCACAGTCTGGATATCGTTGCACATCATCTCACAGCGCCTGCACATGATGCATTTATCGAGATCCCTTATAATTGAAGGAGAGGTGTCCTTCCGGTATGTCGACATGACGGCAATCTCCTGACCCGGAATTTCGCGTATGCCAAGCCTGTGAGCCATGGTTTGCAGTTCGCAGTTTCCCGATTTCGGACATATAAGACAATCCTTGGGATGGTCGGAGAGGATGAACTCCATTACGGTTCTGCGGGCGTTCAGCACCCGGGTGGTATGAGTTCTGACAACCATTCCCTCCTCGCACTTTGTTGCACATGAGGGAGCCAGGTTACGCCTTCCCTCCACCTCAACCACGCATATCCTGCATCCTGCAGGCTTGTTTTCAATGTTCATGTCTTTGAGCTCCATGTAACAGAGTACGGGTATATCGATGCCGAGCTTTCTGGCTGCCTTGTTTATTGTTGTGTCCCGGGGAACTTCAATCTCCCGGTTATCTATGGTAAGTTTTATCGTTTCCATTTGACGTTTCTCTGAAATTATTGAATTATGATAGCATCAAACTTGCATTTCTCCTTGCATGCCCCGCATTTAATGCATATCTCCTGGTTGATCACGTGAGGTTCCTTCCGTTCGCCGCTTATGGCATTCACCGGGCAAACCCTTGCACAGGCTGTACAACCCACACAGTTGGCCTCGATGATGAAATATTCCATCAGGCTCCTGCACTGGCCGGCCGGACACTTCTTAGCCATAACATGTGCTTCATACTCATCCCTGAAATTCTCAAGTGTTGAGAGTACCGGATTGGGGGAACTCTGACCGAGACCACAAAGCGAGGTATCCTTGATAACAAGGCTCATGTTTTTAAGCCGTTCAAGATCGGCCATTGTCCCTTTACCGTTGGTAATATGCTCGAGAAGCTCGTGAAGCCGCTTGTTTCCTATTCTGCAGGGCGCGCATTTGCCGCACGACTCCTCCACCGTGAACTCGAGAAAGAATTTTGCGACCGACACCATGCAGTCATCCTCATCCATTACTATAAGTCCGCCTGATCCCATCATCGATCCTGCTGCCAGGAGGTTGTCGAAATCGATGGGTATGTCGAGATGTTTTTCAGTGAGGCATCCGCCTGATGGACCTCCGGTCTGCGCTGCCTTGAATTTCTTTCCGTTTCTTATACCTCCTCCGATCTCGTATATCACCTCGCGGAGGGTTGTGCCCATAGGGACCTCGATCAGTCCCACGTTGTTTATCTTGCCTGCCAGTGCAAATACTTTAGTGCCTTTAGACTTTTCCGTGCCTATGTTGCTGAACCACTCTGCGCCTTTAAGTATGATGGGCGAGATGCAGGCAAATGTCTCTACATTGTTTACATTGGAGGGCTTGCCTCTGAAGCCCGATTCAGCAGGAAAAGGGGGCTTTACTGTCGGTTCTCCCCTGAGCCCCTCCATTGAATGGATGAGAGCTGTCTCCTCCCCGCATACGAACGCACCTGCCCCGTATCTTATCTCTATGTCGAAGCTGAAGCCTGTTCCCATTATGTTTTTACCGAGCAGGCCATATTCCCTGGCCTGATTTATTGCAGTTATCAACCTGGCTACTGCAAGAGGGTACTCGGCCCGTATATAGATCAGTCCTGTGGCAGCCCCGATACAATATCCGCAAACAGCCATTGCCTCAAGCACCGCATGAGGATCTCCCTCGAGAACCGACCTGTCCATGAAAGCTCCCGGATCTCCTTCGTCGGCATTGCAGACAACATACTTTTCGTCAGACTTATTCCTGCTTGCAATCTCCCATTTGAGTCCGGTCGGGAAACCGCCGCCACCTCTTCCCCTGAGCCCCGAATCCCTGATTATTTTTATCGCCCCTTCAGGAGTCATTTCTGTGAGCACCTTCCCAAGGGCTTCATACGCACCTGCAGCAATGGCCTCTTCAATATTTTCCGGGTCAATAATGCCGCAGTTCCTTAAGACTATCCTTAACTGCTTCCTGTGCCGGGCAACTTCTTGTTCGGTGGCAAGGATCCTTCCCGTATGCTCTTCCCTGCAGAGAAGCCTTTCAACCGGCCGTCCCTTTAATACATGTTCCGTAACTATTTCTGCAGCGTCACCGGGTGTGACATTTGTGTAGATCACTTCACCCGGCATTATTTTTACTATGGGTCCTGATCCGCAGAGACCAAAGCATCCTGTTTTAACAACCTTTATCTCATTTTCAAGAGCAAAAGCTTCTGTTTCGAGACACAGATTGTCGTAGAGGTCCTCATTCTCCTTTGCACTGCAGCTTGTTCCGGTGCAGACTAATATTTGCATCCTGTATTTTGACATGACAATTCGCTGTAATTCGGTTTATTATATAGTCTGGTAGTTGACCGGCAGGATACCTTCCGTCAGCTCCCCATTCTTTATGTATTTTTCAATAATCTCATCAGCCTTTACCCTGTCAACGTAACCAAATACGAAGGGCTGCTGGCCGGGGAGGGTTACCTCTATTGTGGGTTCAGCAAAGCAATATCCCATGTCTCCCGTTTTGATGACCACAGCATCAATATTCCTCTTCCCGAGCTCATGAACAAGGAATTCATAGATATCCTTTGCCCCCGATGCAAGTCCGCTTGTTCCGGAATGCACTCTGATACGGACCTTTTGTTTTGTCCCGTTTTCCTTCCGATTCGCTCTTTCCAGAATCTCTTCCCTTAATTTTCTGAGATCCGCTGGCGATTTGATTGTTTCCATATTAACAGGTGTTATATTGTTTGTCTCATGATTTCTGCTACAAAAATAATAATTTATTTGTTATTTAAATAACAATGTTAATAAATTAACAGTAAAATTACATGATTTTATTTTCTCACCACTCACCACTCACCACTCACCACTCACCACTCACTACTCACCACTCACCTCAGCACCACATTCCCCAGCAGCACCCTGCCGCTCTTCCAGAAGGCCCTGAAATAGGGGTTATCACTAATATAAACTACCTCTCCCGATCCCAGGTTCTCCGAGCCGATGACCAGTGTTCCGCCGACCTTCTCCTTGTATTTATATCCGGCGAATCCGGCAACAGGTTCTTTTTCGGTTATATAGCCAATATTTCTCCCTTTGTCAAGGTATGGGTAAAAATTAGTTGACCGTTTCATAACGAACCACTCGCTTCCCAGCCCGAATGCAAAGGGATGGGTATCGTCCAGCTTTACCCTGTAGATACTTCCGGCCGATCTTTCCGAAAGGGGATGTCGTCTTTCATCCTCATACTTTTTCAGCAGGAGGGTGTCGTCACTTCGTATTTTCTTTTCAGCGGCCTTTAGTTCGGCACTCCTCGTTTCAGATGCTTTAAATAGCGCAGTCGATTTATCAGCGGCAAAAACAGATATGGCATTCTCGAATGCGATCACCCTGCCGCCTCTCTTAACGAAGTGGATGATGGTATCGCGAAGCCGTGAATAACTTCCGGATGTAAGCATCAGAATGTCATAATCCCTGAGGTCTGCACGTTCTGCAGTTGTTGTTGTGATAAGCGTTGCGGGATACTTTAGCTCCCTCTCAAAAAAATACCATAGCTCACCCACCGATCCGGCAGAGGTACCCTCCCCGCAGAGAATGGCAATCTTGTTTTTCTTCATCAGAGGTGTATATGACGATCCGAAATCTTTTCCGTCGTCAACCAGTCCGGTTGTTACCTGTACCAGCCTGACCCTGCATCTGTCTGCTTCTTCCCTGACTATCTGGTCGAACCGGTCTTCAAGCTTCATGTTATCGGAGCGTGTGATTATTATGGATCCTTTGCTGAAACTGGTTTCGCCTGCTGTGAATGG
>Ga0334882_1004673_pt1 | contig 11369 bp, 7 predicted proteins | sample GraSluR1_MG_5_FD_207226 | JGI IMG/M metagenome (GOLD analysis project Ga0334882, IMG submission 207226) | Sludge microbial communities from methane-producing bioreactor in Wageningen University, Netherlands - Granular Sludge_15_04-R1 | ecosystem: Engineered > Bioreactor > Anaerobic > Unclassified... | reverse complement strand
GGAAGGGAGCGATGCGTGAAAGACCAGCCCCTTACGTTCGGCGCTCGCGCTCATCACGGCGCCGAAACCGTCGAGCAGCGTGGAAAGACTGAAGTCCAGCGACTTCAGTTCCAGCTTCCCCGCCTCCACCTTGGAGAAGTCGAGAATGTCGTTCAGTATCTCCAGCAGCGATTCGGCGCTGCTGCGTACCGTCTCGGCGAAGCGCCGCTGCTCCTCGTCGAGCGTCGTGTCCAGCAGCAGCTCCGTCATCCCCAGCACGCCGTTCATGGGAGTTCGTATTTCGTGGCTCATGTTCGCAAGAAACTCGCTCTTCGCAACGCTGGCCGCCTCCGCCTTCTCCTTCGCGCGCACCAGCTCCTCCTCGGCGCGCTTCCGGTCGGTGACGTCCATATTGGTTCCTGTCCAGCGGAGCGATTTCCCCGCCGCATCTTTTTGGATGTCGCCTCGCGTGAGTATCCAACGCCAACTACCGTCCTTGTGGCGTAGTCGATGCTCTATTTCGTAGACTGCCGTTCTTCCCTCGAGATAAGCATTGACGGCACTTTCGACCCTGGCGGCGTCGTCCGGATGCCAGAGGTCTTTCCATCCCGAGAAGGCATTCGCGACTTCGTGATCTTCGTACCCTAACATTTTTTTCCATCGGGGGGAAAAGAACACGGTATTTTTCACCATGTCCCAATCCCATAGACCCGCTCCGATCCCGTTGATCGCCAGATCGAAGCGCTCCTCGCTTTCCCGCAGCGCATCCTCTGCCTCTCTGCGCTCCAGAGCGCTGCCTATGGCATTCGCCACGAGCCGCAGCATCACGATCTGATCGTCGCTCCAGCAACACGCTCGGCGCACCGCGTCGAACCCGATGAAGCCGCCCAGAACGCCCTGCGCGCCCACCGTGGGCAGACAGAGAAGCGACCGTATCCCCTGCGCTTGAAATTCGCGTTTCTCTGTCTCCGCTTCCGGAGGAAGAGCCTCCACATCGGGCAGATGCACGGAGATACGCTGCTGAATGCGTTCCTTCCACCAAGGCATCGAATCGGTCGGATGATTCCGGATGCGTTCCTTCCGCGGCTCGATGGAGGGGGCGCACCATTCGTGCGTATTGCTCATCAGTGTCATATCATCGGAAAAGGGGAAAAGGTACGCCCGATCCACGTCGAACAGCTCGCCGAGAATCTCCAGCGTGAGATTCACCGCCTCGTCGAATTCCTTGTCGTTGCTCACACCGGTCAGGAGCGAGGACGCTTCCGCGACGACCTGCTGCAGTTCAAGCTGAAAATTCCGTTGTTCCTCCTCTCGCCTGCGCTCCGTAATGTCCTCCAGGGCGGCGATCACTCCGGTGGGGTCTTGACCGGGGGTGATCGGGTTGAAGGAGACGCGGAGAAAAAGCTTCGTACCGCCGGTGACGGACGTATACTCGTTTTCGTAGACGGAAGGCTGCCCCCCGAGCGCGGTCCGGAGGGCTTTCCGCATTTCCGGAGAGCTTCGGCGCGCCGTGTTGAAGCCGATCAGCTTCTCCCGAGTCGAGCCCATCATCTCCACGAACTTCTCGTTGCAGTCCCGTATGGTCCCCTCCTCGTCGAAGCGGATCATACCCAGCGGAGAGTTCTCGAAGGTGCTTCGGAATCTCGATTCGCTCTGCCGCAATGCATCCATCGTTCTTCTGTCCTCCGTGATGTCCAGAAAGAGCGTGGTGAAGAACATCCTCTCCGCGGAATAGACGTGGACGCGGTACCACCTGCCGAGCGGCTCCGAGTACTGCTCGAACTCGCGTTCGCCCGCCCCCAGCGCGACCTCGCCGTAGAACGCGATCCAGTCAAAGTCCCCTTCCCTTATGCCGGGCAGGACATCGACGACCGTCTTGTGCAGCACATCCTCCCGTTTCAGTCCGGTGAGGCGCTCGAAGGATTCGTTCATCTCCAGAAACTCGTAGTCGACCGGCTTCCCCTCCTCGTCGAGCACGATCCGGTGATGGGCGAAACCGATCAGGGGGCTGCGCAGCAGGTGCTGTTCGAGCGGGGTCGTCATTCGGGAGGGACCTCCGTTCTCTTCGTCCGCGACTTTTCGGCGGCGGGTATTTCCTTCTCCGGCAGTCGGGGGGCGTCCTGGAGCGCGGGACGGATGGGGCTCTCTTCCTGGGGGGGCTTCGCCAGCCATCTGTTCAGCGCTTCCACCAGCGCGGCGCGGGAGACGGGTTTTGAGATGTAGTCGTCCATTCCGGCCCTCAGGCACCTCTCCCGGTCGCCGAGCATCGCGTTCGCCGTCATCGCCACTATCGGAACCTTTCCGGCCTTCCCGTCGAGAAGGCGGATGCGCTTCGTCGCCTTGTATCCGTCCAGAACGGGCATCAGGCAGTCCATCAGCACGAGGTCGTAGGCGCAGCGCTCCAACGCGGCGACCGCCTGTTGCCCGTTCTCGGCCGTATCGGCGGCAAGGCCCAGTTTTTTCAGCATGCAGAGGGCGACGCTTCGGTTGATCGGATCGTCCTCGACCAGAAGAATGCGTACGCCCTGCCTCCGGAAGCATGGAACGGAGGCTCTTGCCGGGGTGCGAGTCTCGTCCCGCCGTGCGCCTTCCGGCTGGATCTCAAGGCAGACCGTGAAGCGGAATTCCGATCCCTTCCCCTCCTCGCTCGTCGCACCGATCGAGCCGCCCATCATCTCGGCGATCTCCCTGCAGATGGAAAGGCCCAGTCCGGCGCCTCCCTGTCTTCGGGCGGAGGAGGCGTCCACCTGCACGAACTTGTCGAAGAGGCGCCCCATCTTTTCGGACGGTATCCCGACGCCGGTGTCCCGCACGGAGAAACGCGGCAGAACGTAGTTCTCGCTCCGTTTCGCGAGCGAAACGTCCAAGCGCACCTCCCCCTTTTCAGTGAACTTGATCGCGTTCCCGACGAGATTGACGAGTATCTGCCGAAGACGTCCGGAGTCGCCTCGCAAAAAGCGCGGAACGTCGGGGGAGATCGAACGGGAGAAGGCGAGCCCCTTTCTTCTGGCGTTCTCGCCCATGAGAGCGGCCAGGTCGTCGAGCAGAGCGACGAGATCGAAGTCCCGAGGAATCAAATCCATTCTGCCCGCCTCGATCTTGGAGATGTCGAGGATGTCGCCGAGCAGCTCCAGAAGGGATTCGGCGCTGGCACGGACGGTCTCGGCGAAGCGGCGCTGCGCGTCGTCGAGAGATGTCTCCAGCAGCAGTTCCGTCATTCCCAGCACGCCGTTCATGGGAGTGCGGATCTCGTCCACTACGCTCGCAAGCTCGCTCCGGGAGGCTTCGCACTGGCTCATATTCGCCAGAAACTCGCTCTTGGCGACCCCCGCTGCTTCGGCCTGCGCCGTGGCGTTCCGCAGCTCCTCCTCGATACGCTTGCGATCGGTGATGTCCCACCAGGTTCCTATGATCTCGGTCGTGCCGTCTTCGCGCCGGAAGGTTCGCTGCTGGTCGCGGAGCCAACGATATTCTCCCTTGGCGTCCCTGAATCGATACTCGTCGCACGAAGCGCCCCCGAAGAGCTTGCCGGCGAGAAGCTGCATGTCTTCCGGATGGACGCGGCTCGCCCAGAATCGCCCGTCCTCTATGAAATCCTCCGGATCGTAGCCGAGATCCCTTCGGACATTGCCGTTGAGGTAGACGAACTTCGGTCTTCCGCCCTCTCCGACGGTGCAGGAGTAGATCACTGCGGGCGTGCTCGAAACCAGAAAGTTCAGGTAGCGGTCGCTCTCCGCGACGGCTTCTTCCATCTCTTTCTGGCGCGAAAGGTCGAAGAGTCGGCTGCGGATGAGTGTCGTTCCGCTCTCCGTGTCCGGCGTCGGGGTTGAGAAGTCGCGGAAGAGACGGTATTCCCCCCCTTTCGTTCGAAGACGGTACGACTTTTCGGGCATCCCGGTGCAACTCCCCAGGGAACGCGCTGCAGCCGCGACCACCCCCTCCAGATCGTCGGGGTGTATCAGCGGAGCGAAACGGAACTCCGGGTCGGTCATCTCCGAGGGCGTATATCCGAGCATGTCGAAGACGTTTTCCGAGACGCTTCGAATCGGCCAGAGCTCCGAAATCTCCCATTCGATGACGAGGAGCGGTATCGACGGAGACATCTTCCGTCCGGAACGGGAGATTCTGCCCGGAAAGGAAGCGAGAACGGCCCCGGAGCACATCCTTGGAGGGATTTCAAGAAGGATGACCGTGAAGTGCATTCTCTCCGTGGAGTAAACATGAGCGTCGAACCATCTTTCAAGCGACCTGGAGTACTGTTCGAAGCGCTTCGTTCCCCCTTTCAGCGCGACCTCTCCGTAAAAGGCGATCCAGTCGAACGGATCCTCCGCTATGCCGGGCAGAACCTCTCTCGCCGTTCGATGCGGCAGCACCCCTCTACCGAATCCGGCGAACGCCTCGAAGGCCTCGTTCACCTCCGCGAACTCGAAGTCCGAGGGCTTTCCGGCGGCGTCGAGCAGTATCCGGCAACGAGCGAAACCGATAAAGCGATCGTGAATATCGAATCGTTCGGGAATGGAAAACATGTGCCGCACCTCCGTGATCGGCGCCCGTCGAAGAACCGCTCGCCGTTTTTTCAAGAGCATTTTAAAAAAACAACTCAACCAATAATCGACATCACAACAAGTCCATACGATTCACCGGGTGATCGCGAAATCCCTCTCCGGGTTTTCATTTTCCATCTTTCCCAGCTCTTTCCTAAATCCAAATGCCGTGACCAACGCGGATGCGCCCAGAAGCGAGAGCACGGCGAATTCGTTCATTCTCTTATCTCTCTCCTTTCACTGCTGTATCACGTCGAAGGGACGATCATCACTCCCGCCGCCCTTGATCGTTGCCGAAGAGAATGCCGCCGATGGCGCGGTGAATCGACTGCTTCTTCAACATGCGCTCTTCGGGCGCCGACTTCATTGCGCATGCTCTCCTTCGGGTCGTTCCCTTCCTATCCATAGTTCGAGGACGGAGCAAATCTCCTCCTTCTCGACGGGTTTTGAGAGATAGTGGTCCATCCCGGCGGCAATGCACTCCCGCGGAGTCTCCGGCTGAACGTCCGCCGTGATGGCCACTATTCGGCAGCGATCTCCGCCGGAGGCGTTCTCCAGCTCCATCGCCCGGATTTCCTCGCTCGCTCGAAAACCGTCCTTGACCGGCATCTGGAGGTCCATGAAGATGAGATCGGGCTTGCGCTCCCTGAAGAGCGCAACCGCTTGTTCTCCGTCATCCGCCTGCAGCACGGATGCGGAGGGGGCGATCTTGGAGACCATGACTGCGAGCATCTTCCTGTTCAGCCACTCGTCCTCGACGATCATCACGACCGGGTTCTCCTTCCTTCGTACGGGGGGGAGCCGTTTCGCTTGCTCCCGGGGAGCCTCCGCTTCGCAGGTTGAAAGAGCGGAGGAGGACGCATCGCACTCGAGGCGCAGCGTGAAGAAGAACCTGCTCCCCTCCCCCGGCGCGCTCTCCACGTCGAGCACGCTCTCCATCTTCTGCAACAGGCGTTGGCAGATGGAGAGTCCCAGTCCCGCGCCGCCGTACCTGCGCGTGTCCGACGAGTCCGCCTGGTAGAAGGGCTCGAAGATGCGCGACATCTCCTCCGGCGACATGCCGATGCCGCTGTCCTTGACCGAGAAGGTGACGGCCCCCGTATTCCCCGCGAGGGAAACAAAGCTCGCCGTGAGTTCGACGCTTCCCTGCTCCGTGAACTTGACGGCGTTGCTCAGCAGATTGACGAGCACCTGCTCCAGCCGCACGGGGTCGAAGACGGCGCGCTCCGGTACGCTCGGCTCCACGTGCGCTGCAAGCGAGATTTTCTTTCTTGCGGCCAAGACGCGCACCGGGGCGAGCGCTCTTTCGACGGCCTCGCGGATGTCAGACGGAACGAGTTTCAGCTCCAGGCGCTCCGCCTCGATCTTCGAGATGTCGAGCACGTTGCTGAGGACATTGAGCAGCAGACGCGCCGAAGTGTCGATGTGCCCCGCGTACTCCCGTTGCGTCCGGTCGAGCGCCGTTTCTTGAAGAAGTTCGAGAAAGCCGATGACGCCGTTGAGGAGCGTGCGTATCTCGTGGCTCATGTTCGCCAGAAAAGCCGACTTGGCCCGGTTGGCGGCCTCGGCCTCGAGCTGGAGGAGGCGCGCGTTGGCCAGAGTTTCGCGAAGCTGCTCCTCGATCTCCTTGCGTTCGGTGATGTTCTGCATTGCGCCGATCATCCGAATGGCTTTACCCTGTTCGTCGCGGAGCACGTAGCCGCGATCCATGACGTCCGCGTAGGCGCCGTCGGCTTTTAGAAAACGGTACTCGTCATGCCAGACCTCGAGTTCCGGACTGTCCACGACGGCGAAGAAAGACTCGTGCACCCTTTCCCGGTCGTCCGGATGCAACCGTTCGACCCACCACTCCGCGCTCACCGGACGCTCGACGATCTCGGTCCATCCGAAGACGACTGTTCCGGCCTCGTTCCATCGCTGGGAATTCCGGATGATATCCCAGTCCCATATGACATCGTTGGCGGCCTTGTTCGCGAAACGATAGCGTTCGACCATCGCGCGAAGTTCCGTTTCAACACGCTTGCGATCCTCGATGTCTTCGAGTACGACGCGACGGAGCGCTCCCCCGTCCGCCGCCCCGGCGTCGTTCCCGGACAGGGCTCCGCGCAGCTCTTCGTTCTGCATCTCCAGCTCGATCTGCCGCGCGAGCAGTTCGTGAAGCACCTGCCGGACTTCTTCTGCGGTCTGCGCGGGCAGCGATGCGGACCAGAGGGAGCGCAGCAGCTCTTCGGCCCGTTTATGCAGCCCCGCTGCGGCGAGCGTATTCCCGGTATGCTTCCGGTCGTCCTTCATTGTTTTGCCCCTTTCTCTCGATCGTGTGCCGCGCGGCGCTCCCCCGCAGACTCCGAAGCCGTGGACGGCGCTCGAAAAGATGTTCTTTTCCGAATCGCACGGGCGCCGTGAATCCGGCGAATCCCCGGTGTCCGTCCGGCCTTTCTGCCGGGGCTCAGCTTCCGGACTGCCGAGGCGATGTGCGACAGCGCCTCCATCATTTTTCCTATGGTAACTTTTGTGTCCGCCGCCAGAGCGCTCGACTCCCGGGAGTCCTTCGCGTTCTTCTCCTCTTCCGGATATCCTCGATAGAGCTGCCGACGGAGAATTGAACCGAGGACGAGAGTTCTTTCTCTTCTTCCTCCCCTTTCACTGCTCCTCCGCTTCGGAGGAGCAACCGGACCTACCGCCGTCCTGAGGGTTCGCCGTCGTTTGCGAAGAGACGGACGCCGCTCTCATCTCCCGTTCCAGGCGCTCGTACTCTTGTCGAAGTTCCCCCGCCAACGCAGCGGCGTTCGCAACATCTCCCGAACGGGCCGCAGCCACCAGAGCGGCGGCGACGGAGTGCATCGCCCCGGCGCCTATGTTTCCGACGCACCCTTTGATCGTGTGCGCCGTCGTTTTGACCAACTCCATGTCGCCGCGCAAAAAGGCCGTGTTCAGCTCTTCTATTTTTCCGGGCATACACTCCAAAAACTCCGCAACGACGACGCCGCTCATCTTTTCATCGCCGCCGAACAGATCCAGCAGCGCGTCTCTATTCCAGACTTCCCCGTCGGGAACATTCTCCGCAAGCCGATTCTTCACATCGTCCGGGAATGAGAGGCGCTCCTCGTTCAGCCCTCCCCCCGGCAACCATCTGATCAGCGTTTCCAACAACGCCGCGCGGGAGATCGGCTTGATCAGGTAGTCGTCCATCCCCGACGCGATACACTTTTCGCGCTCGCCGGACATCGCGCTCGCCGTCATGGCGACGACCGGAACCCGCGCCGCCGCTCCATCGAGACTCCGGATGCGTCGCGTGGCCTCGTAGCCGTCCATCACCGGCATCCGACAGTCCATCAGCACAAGTTCGTACGTTCCCTTCTTCAAAGCGGCGAGCGCCGCTTCGCCGTTCTCCGCGACATCGGCGCGAAACCCTAATTTCTCCAGCGCTCCCAGCGCAACGCTCCGGTTGATGTGATCATCCTCAACCAGAAGAATACGCGCATCCGTTCCTTCGAAACGAAGGGATTCCGCGGACGAAGCCCGACGCGTCTCGTCCCGGCCGGCTCCCTCCGGCTGTTTCTTGAAAGGGATCGTGAAGCCGATTTCCGTTCCTTTGCCCTCTTCGCTTTCCACGCCGATAGTTCCCCCCATCAGCTCGACGAACTGCTTGCTGATGGCCAGCCCCAGCCCAGTGCCGCCGTACTGTCCGGATGAAGCGCCCACCTGCGTGAACCTATCGAAGAGCGACGGAATTTTCTCGTGCGGTATGCCGATGCCGGTATCCCGCACCGAGAAGCGCAGCGGCACGGTCCCGTCGCCGCGATCGTACCGTTCGGAGAGAGAGACGTCGACGCGCACCTCGCCTTCCCGGGTGAATTTGATCGCGTTGCCTGCGAGGTTGACGAGTATCTGCCGAAGGCGTCCGGGATCGCCCTTTAAAAAGAGCGGAACGTCGGGAGCAATGAAACAGCGGAATGCAAGCCCCTTTCGTCCGGCGCTCGCGCTCGTCGCCGCTCCTAAATCCTCCAGAAGCGCGGCGAGGTCGAAGTCCAGAGATTGCAGCTCCATCTTGCCCGCCTCGATCTTGGAAAGATCGAGGATGCCGTTCAGAATGTCCAGCAGCGACTCGGCGCTTTTAAGAATAGTCGCGGCAAGGCGTCGTTGCTTCGCATCCAGCGACGTGTCCAGAAGCAGCTCGGTCATCCCCAGCACGCCGTTCATGGGGGTGCGTATCTCGTGGCTCATGGCGGCCAGAAATTCGCTCTTCGCCGCGCTTGCGGCCTCGGCTCGCTTTCTCGCTAGAAGGAGTTCCTCCTCCGCCCGCCGGCGCTCCGTGATGTCCGAACCGACCCCGCGGAAAAAGAGCGCCCTTCCGTCTTCGTCGAAGGAAGCTCTGTCCCGCCACTCGTGCCATCGCAGTTCGCCGTCCGGATGGATGGCTTTATGGACGTAGCATGTCGAAGGAGCGCGGGGCGTCAGCGAGAGGTAGTTCCTTCGCGCGGCATCTCTCGCCTCTTCGGGGAGAAGATCGAGAAACGGACGTCCGACCAGCTCCTCGGGCGTCGTCCGGAAATAGTCGGCGTATTCCCTGTTCACATAGGTCAGCGTGCCGTCCTCCAAAAATTCGCAGACCATGACGGGAAGATCCTCGTTCAGCGAGCGAAAACGCTCTTCGCTCTCGCGGAGACGCTCCTCGGTGCGCTTCCTTTCAGTAATGTCTTGTGATATGCTGCACGTAGCGACGAGCCGTCCGCTTTTGTCGTGGATCGGGTACTTCTCCGTCAGGGCGTGTCTCGTTTCTCCGGAAACCGTCACGAAGGGCTCTTCGCGGAGGATGCGCTCCCCCGGAGCGAGCGTCTGCGCCTTCCGTTCGTCCTCCATATAGGTTCGAACGGGTTCGACGTCGGGAGGAATAGCATAGATTTCCGCGTCGGTCCGACCGACGAGTTCATCCGGCGAAGAGTATCCGGCGACTCTCGCGAAGGCGGAATTGGCGGCGATAACGCGCAGGTCCGGATCCTTGACGGCGATGATCGCGTCGCTTCGTTCGACGACGGCCGCCAGCAGACGATTCCGTTTCTGTTCTTTATTCTCGTTGCAGTCGTTGTAAATCGGTCCCATGCAGTATCCGTCCCTCCCCCCGAAAACCGACAGGTTCAGGAAAAGGAGCGCGTTCCCCGGCCATTTCGGTTTCCCTCAAGCTGTGAAGCGTATTCATTCGTACGTTCGAGCGAACTTCGCGCCGGAGAATGTCGCGGTTCTCCGGCGCGGACGGTTACGGAAAGACGCGGCGAAAGCAGAGCGGCGTCTTGCTTTACATAGTGATCTTCCGCACCTTGTCGAACTCCTCGTGCAGCTCCTGGGCTATCGAGGCGATCTCCTGGCCCACCCGGGAGACTTCCTCCATCGAGTCGCTCTGATTCGTGCTGATCCTGGCGCTCTCCCCGGTTTGTCGCTCATGACGCACTTCTTTCCGTTTCATCATTTTCATCGGATACCCCTCCACATCACACGTCTCTCTCCGAAACTCCCCGTAAAGCCCAAATTCGAGATTGATAGTCTTTATTTATTTTTTACTATGTCGAAAACTAGGTCGAGGCGCGTGAGTTTGAACAGTTCCTCGGCCATGCCCCGAAGCTCCATGATCCTTATCTTGCCGCCTTTTTGCATGCAGCGCTTATTGATGGAGATGAGCATGCCCAATCCGGAACTGTCGATATACTCAAGCCCCGAGAGATCAAACGTCAGATTCGCGACGCCCTCGTCAAAAAGAGCGAGCAGTTTCTCCCGAACATTCGTAGCGTCCTCGACGAACATGCTCCCCGAAATACGCACTCTGCCTTCATTTCCAATTTTGTCGATGTCGAGCTTCATAAAAGACCCTCCTTCTTCTTCTGCAATGCCCACGAAGGCAGAGCTCCTTAACGTAGCCATCTGTTCAGAACGTCGATCAACGCGCTGCGCGTAAACGGCTTCGAGATGTAATCGTCCATTCCCGCGGCAAGACACTTCTCCCGGTCGCCCAGCATCGCATGCGCGGTCATCGCAACAACCGGAGTGTTCCGCACGTCGCCGGACAGGCCGCGGATACGTCTCGTCGCTTCGTAGCTGTCCATATTGGGCATCTGACAATCCATCAGCACCAGATCGTACGATCGCCGTTCCAACGCGGCGAGCGCCTGCTCGCCGTCCGCCGCCTCGTCGGTCGCGAACCCCAGATTTTCAAGCATTCCGCGCACGACAAGGCGGTTGAGCGGCATATCCTCGACCAGCAATATCCTGTTTTTTTCCGCTTCGACACGCAGGGCGGGAAGCGGGACGGAACGATGGGGCGCTTCTTTCCGAGAGCTTCGAGGTTGCTTCTCCAGAAGGATCGTGAACGAAAACTCGGACCCCTTTCCCTCTTCGCTCGTCACTTCGATGACTCCGCCCATCATTTGAACAAGTTCTTTGGATATCGTAAGCCCGAGTCCGGCGCCGCCGTACCGACGGGTAGAAGATGCGTCCGCCTGCACAAACTTGTTGAAGATCATCCCCGTCTTCCCGGGCGGAATACCGATGCCTGTGTCCCGCACCGAGAAGCGAAGCAAAACTGCCCCCTCGCCGCACTCTTCGGCAAGCGAAACATGCACGCGCACCTCACCTTCGTCGGTGAATTTGACGGCGTTCCCCGCGAGATTCGTCAGCACTTGCTGCACACGCCCCGGGTCGCCCCGAAGCATGAGCGGCACGCCGGGCGCGATCGAGCAGTCGAAAGCGATATTCTTTCGGCGGGCGCTTTCACGCAGCGGAAGGCACAGGTTTTCGAGCAGCACGGAGAGGTCGAAATCCAGAGTCTCGAGCTCCAGCCTGCCCGCCTCTATCCTT
>Ga0334882_1004670_pt1 | contig 11375 bp, 10 predicted proteins | sample GraSluR1_MG_5_FD_207226 | JGI IMG/M metagenome (GOLD analysis project Ga0334882, IMG submission 207226) | Sludge microbial communities from methane-producing bioreactor in Wageningen University, Netherlands - Granular Sludge_15_04-R1 | ecosystem: Engineered > Bioreactor > Anaerobic >... | reverse complement strand
GAATTAAAATCCAATCTCAATCAACTCAATATCCTTGCTGCTCATGTTATCTCACTGGCTATACAGAATGCAGTTTTTAATGCAACTGCAATGTTTGGTATACCCGCTCATTCCGATTTGGTATAAGTTTAAAAGTCAGGTTTCATTAAATCTGAAATAAAAAATCTGTACACATAAAAATTTTAATAAATTTTAAGAATAAATTGAATATAATAACTTTATTGACCCTGTTTAATTGGTTATGATAAAATAAGAAAAAGTTTTAATAAAAATGTGTTGGGAGGTGGTTTTGAAAAGTATTATTTATCTCTAAATTTTTTATACTACACAAATTATCCGCTAAAAATAGTATTATCGAAAGTTTAAAAATGAAAGGAAGTAAAGAATGAGAATAAGAAATATAGTGGTAGTTTTAGTTGTATTATTAATAATATTTGTATCTATTAGCTTTGCAAATACTGAAGAGCAAATCGAACCCATACAAAAAGTAGAGAAGTATAATTATCCAAGCAAACCAATTACATTAGTAGTACCTTATGCTGCTGGTGGTGGAACAGACTTATTTGCCAGGGCAGTTGCAGGTGTTGCAGGACAGTATTTCGATGTACCTGTCAGAGTGGTGGTTATGCCTGGTGAAGGAGCTGCAAGAGGAACAAGGTATGTGGTTGAAAGTGAGCCGGATGGCTATACTTTATGCTTTAATAGCGGTGGTGCTTATATAGCTACTCCTCATGTTGTAGATGCTGGTTATATGCCAAGAGACCTGGTTGGTATCGCTAGAGCCGGTGTAGCACCTTATGTATTAATTATAAGCCCGAGTCTTGGTGTAGAAACCTTTGAAGAATTTATTGAATGGGGTAAGGCTAATCCTGGATTCCCGGTTGGTACTTCTGGCGTAGGCAGTTTGTCCCATTTAGGTTGTGTACTTTTCTTTGAGGAAATTGGTTTAGAGCCTAATATTATTGTTCATGAAGGGGCAGCTGAATCAGTAATGGCGGTAGCCGGCGGACATGTCAAAGCAGACGTAACTACCATAGGTTCCGGTCTTAGTGCAATTAAGTCTGGAAGTGTTATTCCTCTGGTTTTATTAGATGAAGAGCGATCCTTTGATATCCCTGATGTTCCTATTTCCTCAGAATTAGGTCTTGATTTTACCTGGGTAACTCCCAGGGGGCTTTTGGCACCAAAAGATGTTCCAGAAGAAATTCTTGATTACCTGGATGCAGTATTTGAACAGGTTATCAATGACGATTCATATAAAGCCTTAGCTGCAAAGCTTGGTGAACCTGCCAGACATCAGAATCGACATGATTTTACTGAATACTTCTATAACATGAGTGATGAAATAGAAAAAGTTGTTGAAAGACTTTTTAAATAACAACATTTTTATAAAAATATAAACTCTGTATGCTGTAAAGTGTGCCCTTGCATGGTTTAGTCAAAGAAAAGCTGAAGGCAGAGCAAATATCTGCCTTCAGCTTGTAATATTAATGGATGAGTTATATAAATTTTTGTAACATTGTAGTAGGTTTTATATTATTGCAATAGTAAGCCACATAAAATATACAATTTTAGTTTAAAAATGGTTGTTCCAAATTCATATTAATAAATATAGAAGGAAAGTAAAATGGTAGAAGGATTAATTAGTGAAATTATAAGTAATTTATTACAATGGCAAGTTTGGGTTTTCATCACAGTTGGAGTTTTTATAGGTCTTACATTAGGGGCTATACCAGGTTTAACAGGAAGCATGGGAATAGGTATCGTACTGCCGTTTACCATGTATATGCCCACAGTTCATGCCATAGCATTGTTGATAGGTATTTATAAAGCTTCAATGTTTGGAGGTTCAATTTCGGCAATTTGTTTCGGAACTCCCGGGACTCCATCAGCCAGTGCAGATGTAGCAGACGGTTATACTCTTACCAAAAGAGGGCAATCCAAAAAAGCAATACAAGTTGCCCTATACAGTTCAGTTATTGCAGACACTATGAGCGATATAGTTTTAATTGCTGTAGTTGTTCCTTTGGCTAAGCTGGCTTTACTTTTCGGGTCACGGGAACTTTTGGCATTAATGTTCTTAGCGTTAGTTACTATAATTATGTTTGTGCGGCAGTCACCGTTAAAAGGAATTGTTGCCCTAATGATTGGTTTTTTAATCGGCACTATAGGAGCGGATCCTATGGCTGTTGTACGCCGATTTACTTTTGGGTTTCGGCCATTGGCAAGTGGTATAGATTTAGTGCCTTTTGTCTTAGGAATATTTGCTGTTTCTGAAATATTTGTGCAAGTTGCTTTACTTTTAAAGAGTAAAGCCCAAAAATATGCTGATTCTCATACTAAGTTTAAATTATCTAAAGAAAATCTTACTTTTCAAGAGCTTATTACCTGCTGGAAAGAAATTTTAATTGGTTTTGTTATCGGAACTTTTCTTGGAGCATTACCTGGTCCTGGTTCTACATTAGCTGCTTATACATCCCATGCTACTGCTGCCCGGATATCTAAGAAAGGGGCTACATTCGGCAAAGGTGCCCTTGAAGGACTTTCAGCGGCTGAAGCCGGCAATAGCGCTACTTCAGGAGCTACTTTTATTCCTTTGTTTGCATTTGGTATCCCGGGAAGTGCTATGGCAGGTTTATTTTTAGGAGCTTTTATGTTACAGGGTATAACCCCCGGACCTACTATGTTTGTTGAACATGCTCCGGTAATGTATACTATATTCGGTGTTCTTATTATTGCTAATTTCTTTAATTTACTGGTAGGTCGATTATTATCAGAACCCTATGCTTACCTGGCCAGTGCACCCCGCTCAATATTAGTACCCTTTTTGTTAATATTAGCTTCATTAGGGGTATATGCCTACCATACCAGTACGTTTGATGTTTTATTGGTTGTTGTTATCGGGATTATTGGATATATAATGCGTATACATGATTATCCATTAGCTCCGGCTCTTATAGGATTTATTTTAGCACCGATGATTGAAAAACATTTTCGCCGGATGATGACTGTAAATACTAACCCCTTATTCTTTTTTGAAAGCCCTATTGCAGTAGGTTTGTTTGTAGCTACTATAATTGTCGCTATTATCTTTGCTTATACCGGAGGAATTAAAACTATAAAGAAAGATGATATAGAAAAGAATACAACAGATACTGATAATAAATAATATTTTCTTGTGGCACATAAGAAGTTGTAATACAGCTGAAAGGCAATAATAATGAAAATAACAGGCTTTAAAATATCAATGGTTTCAATTCCTTTTGAGAAAGATATTAGTAGCTCAACTGTTACACTAAAAGGGTATGATTTTATCATAATTACGTTACAAACTGATGAGGGAATTGATGGATTGGGACATGTCATGACCCCTGGTTACGGGACAAGTGCAATATATTCAGTAATAAAAGATGATCTTTGTCCTATACTAATAGGCAGAGATCCATTCCAGCCTGAATATATATGGGAGGAAATGTGGAATAAAACCAGGTTTTTTGGCCAGTATGGAGTCACAATATTTGGTATGGCAGCAATTGATATGTGTGTTTGGGATATTATTGGGAAAGCCTGCAATCAGCCTCTTTATAAAATACTTGGAGCCTATTCCTACAATATTCCTGTTTATGCCAGTGGTGGTTGGTTGTCCTACTCAATTGAAGAGTTAATCAGAGAAGTGGAAGATTATATGAATGAGGGATACGATTCAGTTAAAATTAAAATAGGCCACGAAAACCCCGAAAAAGACTATCAAAGGATTAAAGCAGTTAGAAAGGTAGTAGGTGAAAATGTTCGAATAATGGTTGATGCAAATCAAAAATGGTCTGCTTCAGAGGCAATTCAAATAGGTAAAAAATTACAAGATTTGGGTGTAACCTGGTTTGAGGAACCAATCCAGGCTGATGATTTAGAAGGCCATTCTAAAGTTACTGAAGCCCTTAATTTGGATATAGCTGCTGGAGAATCAGTATATGCTTTAAATGGTTTTAAAAATTTAATAACCAACAGTTCTTTGAATGTAGTCCAAATTAATTATTTTCGAGCAGGGGGTATAACCCAATGGCGTAAGATTGCTGCATTAGCAAAAGCATGGAACCTCCCGGTTTCTTCCCAATCTAATATAGAAGTCCAGGTTCATCTAATGACAACTATACCTAATAGTCTTATAATGGAAAATCATACAATGCTACGCAAATATATGAAGAAAGTTTTTAAACAATTACCACAGATTAAAAATAATACAATAAGACCTATGGATGTTCCGGGAGTAGGATTAGAATTGCTTCCTGCTATACTTAAAAAACATAATAATTACTGTTAGTAATTAAGCTATATATTTAGGAGGAATTAATTAGTGCTGAAATTAATAAAATCTCATAAATTTGAATTTATAATGATATTACTTAGTTGTTATCTCTTTCTCCATACTTATATTGGCAGCGATTGGGCAAGCCATTACAGTGCAGACCCAATAGGCACCGCAGCAATGCCCAGGTTTTATTTAATATTACTTGTATTATGTAGTATACTTGTATTGTTTTCTAAAGCTAAAAAACCTATTGAAAAAGAAGATAAAGACCAGGAAAATGAAATTCCTACACTTAATTTATCCCAAACAATCATCTTTGGTTTGTTTGCTTTAACTACAATATTATATATATATTCTGCCTGGTATATTGGCGTTTTTGTTTCGACTTTAGCTTATTTGTTAATATGGTTGAGAGTTTTTGGGAATAGTATTAAAGTAACATTAATTTTTTCAGTTTTGGGTACCGTAACGATTTATTTTCTAATGAACCTGGCACAGGTATTTTTCCCGGATGGGTTATTGTTTTAAATCAAAGATATTATTTTATTTGATCAATAGAATTTATTATGTAGGATTCTTTTGTTACGAGATCGTCTGAGTTACAAAATAAAAAGCACAGAAAATCAATAATTAAAGTACAGTGTATCACTTAAGGAAGTCTTAGAACAATTATTAGGCAGGAGGTGGTATAAAACGATTACAGTATCTTAGAAATATTTTAATTATATAATACATATAGTACATATAGGAGGATAAATAATAATTATGAAGAAAAATGGGAAGTTAATATTTCGAATTACATTAGCTGTTGTTTTTTTTGTAACATTTAGTTTAGTAGTTTTTTCAAATACAGATTATCCTGAGAGGCCTGTTACTATGGTTGTTCCCTGGTCGGCAGGAGGAAGTACTGATATTTGTGCCAGAGCTTTTCAATTTCCTTTTCAAGGTGCTCTGGGAGTACCTGTAGTGGTTAACAATATGCCAGGCGGTTCTGCCTTGGTGGGTTCGGAATTTGTATTGAATGCAGATCCAGATGGCTATACATTACTATTTTCCTCGGATTCGCCCGGACACTGGAGAGCATTAGGATTATCCCCTACAACAAGCTGGCAGGATTTTAATCCATTAATGATTCTGACTATTTACTATTCAACTGTATGTGTAAATGCTGATTCAAAATGGAATACAATAGATGAGTTAATTGAAGATATACGTAATAGACCAGGAGAAATAAGTGTTGGTATTGCTGGAATGGGTGCTAGTGCCCATACTATGTCACTTCTACTAGAAAAATTTGCAGATATTAAGTTGAAAATTATTCCTTATCAAGGAGGTGGGCCAGCTAATGTAGGATTATTAAATAAGGAAGTTGACCTCTCTTTTGGTCTAATTGCTGAAGTTTTAGATTATGTTGAAAATGGTGATTTTAAATTATTAGCAACTTTTACTGAAGAAAGAGTCCCAGATTTTCCCGACATACCAACTGTTAGTGAAAAACTTCCTGAGTTGAAACCTTGGATCAAAGGAAGCACTTTTGCATCGATTTGTTCTCCAAAAGGTACTCCAGATGAAATTAATGAAATATTAGTAAATGCCGCCAAAGAAGCAATCAAAGATCCTAAATGGTTAGAGGCAGCAAAAAATATGAATTTCGTCACCCCCTATTATACAGGAGAAGAAGCTGTAAAATTTGTTGAGGATTGGGGAAATTTAAAGTCCTGGATATTCTATGAAGCCGGCATAGCCGAACATTCTCCGGAAGAGTTTGGGATTCCAAAGCCATACTAAATTAGATTTTGAAACATTGAATGTTTTATAAATTCAGCAGGATGTATAAGAAGTTTATTATACATGCTGCTGAATTTATAAAAATTATCCAATTTTCTTTTAAAGATTAGGAAATAAAGATATGAAAAACATAAGAAACAATGATATAGTAACAGGATTAGTAGTATTGTTGATAGGAATTTATATATTTATTGAATCAATTAGATTGCTTGAGGTTGGAGAATACTATGATTCTCCAGGGTTACTTCCGGTAATTATTTCCTCAATTATTATTCTTTCAAGTATTGTTATGTTATGGAATGGCATTAATAAGGAAAAAATAAAAATTAATGCTAACCTTACAGGTAGCGCAAATAATATTGAAAAAAAACCATTATTTACCCATAGAATTTTTGTTATTATCTTTATAATTGCATTATACATAATTATTTTAGATTACTTTGGTTTCCTTTTTTCATCAATTTTATTCTTGTTTGTTTTAATGTATTATTTAAAATCAACAACTATACTAAAAATAATTATTTTTTCAGTTATTGTACCAGTTTTAATTCAATATGTATTTAAAAATATTTTTAATCAGATTATTCCATAAATAGGTCAATTTATTATTAAATCAATGAAAAGGATGAAAAGATGTTAGAGGCATTGAGCCAAGTTTTAACAATAAAAACCATTTTAATTACTGCAATTGGAGTAATGGGAGGGATTATAGTTGGTTCTATACCAGGATTAACTGTAACCATGGCTGCTGCTATTTTGATTTCTTTTACGTATGGCTGGCATTTAGTAGAAGCATTAGCTTTAATATTGGGAGTATATGCCGGAGGGTTTTATGGAGGAAGTCAATCAGCAATATTAATCAACATACCGGGTGCTCCTTCAGCTATAGCTACAGGTATTGATGGGTATCCGCTTGCCTTAAAAGGTGAAGCGGGAGAAGCAATAGGGTTGGCAACAATAGAATCTTTTTTTGGTGGTGTGATAGGAATTTTAATTTTAGCTTTTGTTGCTCCCCCTATCTCTAAATTCGCATTACAGTTTCGTTCACATGAATATTTTTTACTTGGGATTTTTGGATTAACAATGATCAGTAAATTAGCAAGTAATTCTTTAGTGAAAGGAATAATAAGTGCTTGTTTTGGAATATTTATTTCATTAATAGGGTTAGATGTTGTGTATGGTGCATGTGGGCGATTTACATATGGACAGACTTTATTAATGGGAGGAATCCACTTTGTTCCTGCCCTTATTGGTCTTTTTGCAATAGCAGAAGTATTAACCCAATTGGAAAAAACCCAGTTATTATCATCTGCTGTCCCAAAAACAATAGGAAAAATTCCAAAATTAGCGACAATAAAAAAATATTTATATATTACTATTCGTTCTTCATTTATTGGTACCTTCATCGGAGCACTCCCTGGTGTTGGCGGTACTATCTCTGCCCTGGTCGCATATGATGATGTTCAAAGATATGTCAAAAAACCATCAAGACCTTTTGGAGAAGGAGCTTATGAAGGAGTTGTAGCTCCAGAGTCAGCAAATAATGCTACAATTGGAGGTGCATTAATTCCGGCTTTAACTTTAGGTATTCCGGGAGATGCAGTCACAGCTTTAATAATTGGAGCTTTTCTTCTTCATGGACTTAGACCCGGCCCGCTTCTTATTGATCGCAATCCTGAAATCTTTTGGGTAATTGTTTTTATTGCTCTTGTTTCAAACATTTTTTTACTAATTTTTGGTTTATTATATTCAAGAATATCTGTTTATGTTATTACAGTAAAAAGTGCAATACTAATGCCTATCATAGTGCTTATATGTGCTATTGGATCTTATGTATTTGAGAGTAATATGTTTCATGTTCAAGCAATGTTAGTATTAGGGATCATTGGTTGGCTGATGCGAAAATTTGATTTTTCAATTGGGGCCATGGTATTAGGGATTATTTTGGGTCCAATTATTGATGATAATTTGCGCAGAGCTTTACTTTTGTCCCAGGGAAATAATATATTTCTTTCTTTTTTAAGTAAGCCTATAAGTTTTGTATTAATTGTTTTGATTCTGGCACTCGTGTTGAGTGAAATTAATTTAGTTAGAAGATTTTTTGAAAAAATAAACATTCGAATAAAAAGTTAAGATATTAATAGATAAATAATTGTATAACTTAATATTGAAATAATAACTTAATGTAATAAGTAATTAAGTTATACAATATTTATTTGATTTTTAACGAGTTATTTGTGAAAAATTATTTCTAAATAAGTATTTTAATTCTAATCTGTCAAATTGATGATAATTTAAGGGAGATTGTATCATGCTAAAATGCACAGGCATAATTGCAGGTAAAAATGATAATGTATGCACTATAGTAGAAGAGACAAAAAAAGGTTCATCAGTATTATGTAAATATACAAATATTCTAAAAAAAGAAATTGAAATAAATGCAAAAAATGATATTCCAATTTTTCATAAAATTGCAATTAAAGACATATTAACAGGAGAAAATATAATAAAATATGGTGAATCCATAGGAAGAGCTAAGAAAAATATCCACAAAGGAGAGTATGTACATATTCATAATGTTGACAGTAAAAGAGTTCAAGGGAACATATAATTTTATATTTTGTAAATCAAGAGGTGACATAAAGTAATGAGCAATTCAAAAATAATTGGATACAGAAGGTCAAATGGTTCTTTTGGAATCAGAAATTATATTGCTGTTATGCCATCTGTTATATGTGCAAATGAAGTTGCCAAGAGAATTGCCGATCAAGTGGAGAATACAGTAGTATTGCCACATAATGGCGGGTGTGGAACATACGGAGAAGACATTGAAAAAACCTTTGTAACTTTATCCGGGCTGGGGGCGAATCCAAATGTAGCAGGTGTATTGATAGTTGGCCTTGGTTGTGAATCAGTTAATGCCAATAAACTCAAGTCTGAAATTCTTGAGAAAAGCCCCGGCAAAATGGTAGAAAGTATTATAATACAGGAAGAACAGGGCACTTCAAATACAATTAAAAAAGGAGTTACAATAGCCAGTAATATGGCTAGATCAGCTTCAATGTTTGAAAAAACAAAGGGAAGCATCAAAGATATAATCTTGGCTATTGAATGTGGTGGTTCTGACCCAACCTCCGGATTGGCAGCCAATCCGACAGTAGGTTATGCAGTAGAAAAAATAATTGCCAATGGCGGCAGTGCGATTCTTTCCGAGACAAGAGAGATTATAGGTGCAGAACACATTTTGGCCGCTAACGCTGTTAGCAAAGAAGTAGGAAAACAGCTAATAGACATGGTTCAGGAGATTGAGATAAAATGTACTAATTGGGTAGCTGGTACTGATCAACGATTAATGTCAGCAGGTAATATTAAAGGAGGATTAACTACGATAGAAGAAAAATCTCTCGGTTGTATTAACAAGGTTGGAAATGCAAAAGTTGTTGAAGTTGTGAGATATGCTCAAAAACCAAGCAAGAAAGGCTTAATTGTGATGGATACCACCGGGCATGATATACCCTCAATAACAGGTATGGTTGCGGGAGGTGCCCAAATTGTAGGGTTTACTACCGGAAAAGGGAGTACTGTTGGTTATGCGTTGGCTCCTGTACTTAAAATTACCGGAAATTGCAAAACATATAAGAATTTAGAGGAAAATATTGACATCAATGCAAGTACTATCATCAGTGGTGAAGAAACAATAGAAGAAGTTGGAGAAAAATTATTTGATGATATTATAAAAGTTTGCAATGGGAAGCTTACCAAAGCAGAATCTTTTGGTTTCAGGGATTTTGCAATTAGTACAATGGCTGGTGCATTCTAAGTGAAAAATCTATTTAATATCAAAAAAAAGCAAAAAAGAAATAATATTATATTACTTTTTTGTGATTAAGTTTATAGATTTTAAATATTCTACTTAGATTTTCAATATTTCTCTCCCCACAATTTTTATATATGTTTAGAAAATAGAAACCATATTTTCAATAATGGGAGGTATTATGTTTAAATTAATTAAGAATGGAGAATTATACTCTCCCGAATACCAGGGATATATGGATATTTTACTCTGCATGGATAAAGTAGTATCCATTAAAAAAAGAGGCAATATTTCAATAGAAGGATTTACAGAACCAATACAAATAATTGATGCTGATGGAATGACTATCGTTCCCGGATTTATTGATCAACATGTTCATTTTCTTGGCGGTGGAGGAAAACTTGGATATGCATCACGCGCTGGAGCACTTAAATTTGATGATATTATAAGATTTGGAGTTACCACTGCTATTAGCAGCTTAGGAGTGGATTCCTACTTAAAAAATTTAGACACCTTGCTTATAAGAGCGAGAGAATTGGGATCAGAAGGTCTGACTGCTTATATATTAACCGGCGGATTTCAGTTACCATTAAAATCAATAACCGGAGATGTTTATAATGACTTGATTTATATTGACAAGGTAATTGGTATTGGAGAGATAGGCTTATCAGATTCTTATGGCTCTCAACCTAATATTGAAGAAATAATCAGAATTTTATCAAACTCAAAAGCAGTTGGTGCATTAACTGAAAAACCTGGAATAGTTTTTATTCATATTGGACCAGGTTCAAAGGGTATGAAACTTATTTTTGATATAATCAATAATAGTGATTTACCAGTAAAACAATTTGTTGTCACACATGTAAACCGAAGCATAGAATTATTAGAAGAAGCAATTAAGTTTGCAAAATTAGGAGGAAGGATAGATATAACCACTGGGATTAGTCCCGAGTTTGGAATAGAGGGATCAATTACACCTTATGATGCCCTTAATTATGTTTTCAAAAATTCTGTATCTATTGATAATGTAACTTTAAGCTCTGATGCCGGTGGTTTCAGATCGGTAGATGACAATAATAATAAAATAGATGATGTTTTACTCTTATCGAGAACCCTGTTAGATACTATTAAAGAATCAAAAAAGAGACACAATATTAAATTTTCTGATGTTCTAAAAACAATTACTGTCAATCCTGCCAGAATATGGGATTTATCTAAAAAAGGAGAGATAAAGACATATAATGATGCTGACCTGGTTTTTTTGGATTCCAATGATTTGCGGATTAAAAAAGTAATGATTAAGGGAAAAATAGCTTTTGAGAAATAAAAAATGATAATTTGAAAGTGATAACGATATAGATAATTAGGAGAATTGATTAAATGTTTTCAAAAAGATTTATATATTGTTTTTTAGCTACTTTGTCAGTATCGATGGCAATTTTTACCAAAAAAATTGCTTTATTAGCC
>Ga0334882_1004668_pt1 | contig 11384 bp, 10 predicted proteins | sample GraSluR1_MG_5_FD_207226 | JGI IMG/M metagenome (GOLD analysis project Ga0334882, IMG submission 207226) | Sludge microbial communities from methane-producing bioreactor in Wageningen University, Netherlands - Granular Sludge_15_04-R1 | ecosystem: Engineered > Bioreactor > Anaerobic >... | reverse complement strand
CCGATCCAGGCATTGCAAACACTACTACAGTCAGCATCAGAGCCAAGACCAGGCACAAACTTTGTTTTCTCATACTTCCCTCCCTATAATCATTTTGCATCCTATACCCCTCAAAGCCTCCAGGAGTTACACCAAAAAAAATATCCTTCGAACAAGGTAGCATTTGCGACATTTCGTTTCAAAATCGTTCCTTCGACTCATTCAGCTCATAAGTCCTTTGACTTTTGCAGTCACAAATACAAAAAGTCCTTTGACTTTTGCAAATTGATGAGTAAACTAAGAAGCAAAGAAAGCTGAGACAGGCAAGGAGCAAAGCATGCACCGTGAAGCCATAAAGCAACTAGTCCAATGGAAACAAAGCCCTTACAAAAAGCCCCTGATCATCCAGGGGGCAAGACAGGTAGGCAAAACCTGGCTCATGAAAACTTTTGGAGAAAAGCACTACCAACGCCTGGCCTATGTCAATTTTGACAACAATGCCCGTATGGAAGCCTTGTTCAATGGAGATCTTGACCACGAACGTTTGATAAAAGGCCTTCAAATCGAAGCTGGAGTGCCCATCCAGGCTGAAAACACCCTGATGATTTTTGATGAAGTGCAAGAAGTACCTCGAGCCTTAACTTCTCTGAAATACTTTAACGAAAATGCTCCCCAATATGACATCATCTGCGCAGGCTCCCTGCTGGGCATCACCCTGCATCCAGGGACCTCCTTCCCTGTGGGCAAGGTAGACTTCATGGATCTATCTCCCATGACTTTCCTCGAATTCCTTGAGGCCCTGGGGCATAGCAACTACGTCCAGCTCCTCCAAAGCAGGGATTTTAGCATGATAAAACATTTCAAAACTGCCCTGGAAAACCTGCTCAGAGAGTATATCTTTGTGGGAGGAATGCCGGAGGTTCTTTCCCGCTACTTAGAAACCCATGATTTACAGGAAGCAAGAAGAGTGCAAGTCAACCTCTTGGAAGCCTACGAACAAGACTTTTCCAAGCATGCACCAACGGAAATAGTTCCCAGGCTACGGCTGATATGGCAGTCCATTCCCACCCAGCTTGCCAGAGAAAACCGCAAGTTTATCTATGGCTTGATCCGTGAAGGAGCTCGAGCTAAAGAATTTGAGCTTGCTCTGATGTGGCTCCAGGATGCTGGATTGCTCAGAAAACTTCATCGTATCGAAAAGCCGGGTCTCCCAATGTCTGCCTACCAGGACAACTCAGCTTTCAAAATGTATTTACTCGACATAGGGCTACTGGGAGCGATGAGCCAGTTGGATGCCAAATCACTCCTGGAAGGGCATCGCTGTTTTACTGAGTTTAAAGGAGCCCTGACCGAGCAATATGCATTGCAGGAGTTGCAAGCCCTACCTCAAATGATGCTCTATTATTGGACCGCAAGCAATGCAACAGCGGAAGTCGATCTAGTGTTCCAATGGAATTCCGAGATCTATCCACTGGAGGTAAAAGCCAACGAAAACCTTCAAGCTAAAAGTTTGAAAAGCTTTGTTCAAAAATACCAAAGCCAAAAAGCCCTCAGAACCTCGCTATCCGATTTTCGCAACGAATCCTGGCTCATCAACATCCCCCTCTATGCTCTCTCCCAGCTCCAGGGGATACTGGAGGATTATGATTCTAACGCTAAGGGAAAATAATTTATGAGTCACAACCCCCGTCCCTCCGTCTCATTTGCCTCCTTTGGGACGGTTCTCTTTTCCGCCAAAGTTTAAAGTAAAATTGCTCCAAAGTTGAAAATGGGAGGGTAAACTTAAGACCCCGCCCATCCCTGAAGCTAAGATATGGTCGCTTGGCAGTCGACAAATTTCCCTGCCTCGATGGTGTAGGGGACTTGCTTTTTGTGAAAATCTACACATAATTATTTGTGTTTATGTGATATTTATCACATTATTATGTATATATTTGTGCGTTGACCATGGAGTATGGGATGAATAGAGAAATTCTTTCGCGCTTATTGAAGTGGAAAAACTCCCCTTATCGTAAGCCTTTGATTTTAAAAGGGGTGCGCCAGGTGGGCAAAACCTGGGCTTTAAAGGAATTTGCTCGTACGCATTACCAAAATATAGCTTATTTCAACTTTGATGAGCACATGGAATATCATGCATTTTTTGAAAGTACCAAAGATGTTGATCGTATAGTGCAAAACCTTATTCTTGCAAGTGGTCAGTCGATAAGAAAAGCGGATACCCTGCTCATTTTTGATGAAATACAGGCTTGTCCCAATGCGCTCAATACCTTAAAATATTTCTTTGAAAATGCCAGGGAGTATCATGTGGCGTGTGCTGGATCTTTGCTGGGCGTGGCGCTATCTCGTCCTTCTTCATTTCCCGTGGGATCGGTCGATTTCCTTGAGTTGTTTCCAATGTCGTTTTCAGAGTTTTTGTCTGCCAATGGAGACGAAAACCTGCTGAAGTATATGAGTTCGTTGGACCAAATAGAGCCTGTTCCCCCAGCATTTTTCAATCCCTTATACGAAAGGCTAAAGATGTATTATGTGTCGGGAGGCATGCCCGAATCAGTAAAGCATTGGACCCAGTATCGAGATGTTGAAGCTATGCAAAATGCATTAATGAATATTTTAAGCGCTTATGAACGAGATTTCGCCAAATACCCTGAGAGCAGAGAGTTTCCAAAGATTTCTGCGATATGGAAATCCATGCCTTCGCAGTTGAGCCGCGAAAACAAAAAGTTTCTATTCAAATTAGCGAAAGAGGGGGCTCGAGCAAGAGAATATGAAGACGCCCTGCAATGGCTTGTAGATGCTGGTTTGCTTATCAAAGTATATCGAAGCAGTCGACCAGGTCTTCCTCTTTCAGCCTATGATGACCTGTCGGCATTCAAGCTTTATATGGTAGACATTGGCTTGCTAAGACGTCTATCTCTGCTCTCTCCCACAGCTTTTGGAGAGGGAAATCGTTTGTTTTCAGCGTTTAAAGGGGCACTGAGTGAAAACTTTGTCCTGCAGTCTCTCCGACCCTTGTTTGAAGCAGTTCCACGCTATTGGAGCAGTGACAATCCCAGGCATGAGGTGGATTTTATGATCCAACGGGATAATGATGTTTTCCCTGTGGAAGTCAAGTCTGAGGATAACACCGAGAGCAAGAGTCTGAGGAAGTTTAAGGAAACCTTTGGCGATCAGGTAAAATTGCGTATTCGCTTTTCTCTGGACAACTTGAAGCTGGATGGTGATGTGCTTAATATTCCTTTGTTTCTGGTGGACCATAGCGATCTCTTGATAGGGCTTGCCCTTGAGAAAAAGAAGTGATTTGGTGCACTTCATAGCCCCTTAGATAGCCATTACCAGTGGCAAAAGAGCTTGAATAGCTCATTTCTTGCTGGGAACATAGTATAGCTCTACCGTGTTTCCCATGGAGTCCCGAACCGTAAATCCCCAATAGGATTCCTGCCTAAACTGCGGTTCTTCCTGAAATAGGGGGTACTTTTCCTCTTTGCATTTCTCTACCACTACCTCGAACTTGCTTTCCTCAATTTCAATCGCCCAGGAAGTCACTTCTCTCGTCCCACCTGAATATCCCGGCTGGCAAGCCCATTCGGAAGATATCGCCTGAGGGGTATCAGCTCTAAACCAATCCATTTCCAAGTCCCCCATATGATACGATAACCAACCAAAAGCATCATCCTCAAAATAGCTATTCTCTGGAAGTCCGATCACATAAGTGTAAAAATGCCTAATCTCAGGCAAGTCATTTGCAATCATAAACAAAAAACCTAATCGGGGTTTTTTAAGCTCATTCATCCCATGCCCTCCCAAAAGGAATATTGCGGTATAAATATTAGATCCGAATGAGTCACAACCCCCGTCCCACGGCTTATATAAACTCAGCAAGAAATTTCTCGGCTGGGGCTATACGTATGCCCTCCTTAGTGCTTACCTCTTTCCTGCCTTCCAGAGTAACATGCCAAGCCTTGCACTCAGGAAACTTGCTCAAAAAATACTTCATCGCCTGGGTCGGGTTTTCATCCTTGATTTTACATTCAACACAAAGCAAGGGATGGTCGTCTTCCACGATCAAAAAATCAATTTCCCTACCATCAACATCCCGAAAATATCGAAGCTCAATATTTCTTCCCTCCGTGTCCTGCAACCAATAGATCCATTTGAGCAAATGCAGAGCTATCATGTTTTCAAACTTCGCCCCTTCATCCTTCACTTGGGTCCAATCAAAATGATAATGCTTTTGCTCTTTTTTTACTGCGCGAAGTAAATTGCTTTCAAAAGGAGGCAGTCTAAAAATAGCATACAATCTTTCCATAATTTCAAGCCAGGAACTTACGGCTTTATGGCTAACATTTAAATCTTCTCTGAGCGCATTCACAGAGAGGGGCGAACCTACCAAATGTGGCAGTCTGAGCATCATGAGCTCAATCTTTTGAAGCAAAATAGTGTTCTCAAGGCTTACAATATCTTCCTGAACCATACGCATCCGGTATTCGCGCGACCAACGTTTTAGGAAATTTTCAGAAGCAGAAAAAAACGGCTCTGGAAAGCCACCCAGCAGAAGCAATTGTTTCAGATCCTCTTTGTTACTTATGCCCAACTCAAATACAGATAAAGGAAACATGCGCAGGTAATGATATCTCCCCTGCAACGAATCGCCTCCATGCCTGTAATAATCCAAACGAGCGCTACCAGTCACAAGAATTTTCTTGCTATTTCCATATAAATCAAAGATACCTTTAAGATAAGGTCTCCATGCTTTGTACTTGTGAATTTCATCAAACACGATCATGGGAGCTTCAGGAATTTCATTGTTAAGAATCATTTCACGATGCTTTGCGACATCCCAATTTAGATATACTCCCTCAGATCCAAGAAGTATCTTTGCCAGGGTAGTTTTTCCAACCTGTCTGGGACCACCCACAAAAACCATCTTATGTTCCAGATCCTTTTTTATCTGCTCTGCAAGATAGCGTGATTTCATCTCATTACTCCACAAAATTGACTTCTATTAGTATACGAGTAATTTTGCCTCCAGTCAAAAATACTCGCGAGTTTTTTCGACTGCTCGTTGATTTACTACCTGACACATCAGCTCAGTAAGTCAGTTATAGCTCATCCTTGCAATGCATGGGTAAGATTATAGGTTCATCATGGGCTTTAAGACTTTCTATATATAGCTCAATCGCCTCTTTTACCATGATCATGGTCTGCTCAAGGTTTTCTCCATAAGTAATGCATCCAGGAAGAGAAGGAACAATGGCAGTATATCCCCTGTCTTGTTCTTTTTTAAGAATCACACGATAGCTTAAAATTTTCATACTTCACCCTTCTGCATATAACTTAAGGTACATTATATCATATAAAAGTGATATACTACAGCTTTGCAGAAGTAAACACCTTTCCCAACTTAATAACCAACTTTTCTGCCAACTTACCTAATCTATGCCCTCTGATACCCTTAGCAGGGGAAACAGACTACTCGCTTCCACCAAACCTGAGCCAGCTACCACCTGAGTCGCAGGGATGACTACGTTGACTCACTTAAAAAATCCTTTGCTTTTCAGTGCCATCAGTGCGAAGTTTGTACAGTGCATCATTGTGGCTCTCATTGATGTAATAAATCCAATCTCCCTGCTGTGCAAGCAAGCCCAAATTAACACTGTTACTAATAGTGTTACCCTCTGGAAGCCCATTGGAATGAAAATTATCGCGGAAAGAATTGATTTGTTGAGGATTGCTCAACAAAACTTCACTCTCGAGTTCAGAAATATCGTTTTGCCTGTTCATCCTGGTTTTATAATGTGATTTGAGGGTTTCGAATGCATTTACTGAATGATTCTCCAGTTCAAATGTTTGATTACTACTCAATGCTGGAAATGGCCCAAAGGAAGAAAAAAGCAGAATCAAAATCAATGATAAGGTAAACAAAAGATTGCTTTTATAGGTCACTTTAATCCCCTCTGAGTCAAACTGCCCTTTTTACACATGTCTTGATCCTTTTTAAAAATCACACGATAGCTTAATGTTTTCATACTTCATGCATATAATTTAACGCAGATTGCACCATGTAAAAGTACTATGAGTCACAACCCCCGTCCCTCTGTCTCAGGGGGGGGTGAGGTGGCAGACCTGGTCACAGATGGAAAATGCCGTCTTGCGGTGGGTGATGATAATACAAGTACGCGCTGGCACGAGGGCTTTGATAGCTGCCAGCACCTTGCGCTCACTTTCCTCGTCCAGTGCCGACGATGCCTCATCCAAAAGCAATATCGGAGCTTCCCGCAAAATCGCCCTAGCAATGGCAATACGCTGGGCCTGCCCTTCCGAGAGTCCCACGCCCCGCTCTCCGATCAGAGTATCCAGTCCCTGAGGCATTTTAGCTATAAATTCCCAGGCATCACTGCAAATCGCTGCCTGCTTCAACTCGTCGTTCGTCGCTTCCGGCTTGCCCCAGCGGATATTCTCCCCTATCGTCCCGGAAAAGAGCGTATTGCCCTGAGGCACATAGGAAAAAAGAGAACGCGTCAAAGCACTTGCTTCCCAGCTCCCGCCTTTTCCGTCCGTCAGTACTATCTTGCCCTCCTGGGGCTGCAACAGTGCCAATAACAGCTGAAAAAAAGTCGTCTTGCCCTCTCCCGACGCCCCGGTAATCGCCACGATCTCCCCCGGAGCCACCGACAGCGACCAATCCTTCAAGACCGGCTGATCCTCTGCATAGGCAAAGCTTATGCCCTCTACCTTCACTCCAGCTTCGGGCAGTTCCAGCATATCGTCCGTCTCCTGCTCCCGCGCCAGCGTATGAAGCTGGATCAAGCGGTCCGCCGAAGCCAGGGTAGCGATAATCTGCGGATAGGTATAGGCCAGGCTGATCACGGGCCCCTGCACCTGCCCCACCAGTTGCAAAAAAGCTGCCATAGTGCCAAAGCTGATGCTGCCTCGGTACAGACCCAGCACGCCCCAGTAAAAAGCCAGAAAATATCCCGACCAATAGCCCAGTCCCAGTAGCGAGCGGGAAAAAATCCCCAAAAAACTTCGACTCATCGTCCAGCGCAAGCGCTCCTGGTGGGCAGCCTCAATGGAGGATCGGGTGTTTTTTTCCTGTCCAAAGCTTTTGATTACGATCCAATGCTGGATAAACTCCTGCAAAAGCCCCCGGCAGGTACTTTCCGATTCCTGCACCCGCAGATGCAGTTGCTTGAGCTTCCGGCCAAAGATCCGGTTCATCATCAGGGCCACCGCAACCAGCACAAAAGACATCACTGCCAGCATCGGCTCAAAAATATACAAAACCACAAAAGCAGCCACCAGTCGCACTCCCATGGACACAATATCCGGCACTGTCTGCACCAGATGGTTGGCCACCACCTGGGCATCGCTGGTCAGACGGGTCATCAAATCCCCGCTATGATATTTCGAAACCTCCATCCACTGCCCCCGGGAGATGTCCCGGTACAAATTGGCCTGCAAGGTATTGAGCATTTTTGCAGAGGTACGGACCAACCACAACGAATGCAAACTACCCAATGCCATCTGCAGGAGGATCACTCCTGCCAGCCAGCCACCTGCTCTCAGCGCTAGATCCATCCGCCCATCCACGGCACTATCAATCATCTGGCGAGACAGTACCGCCAGGCCTATACCAGCCAGGGAAAGCAAGGATCCCGCCACCAGGATCATCACGATCTGCCAGCGAAAATTCCTGCTTTGCATCCACAGCCATTTGATGGCTGACAACTTACGTTGAGGATTCATCCTCATTACCTCCCCAAAACATCATTTCAATATTTTTCTCAATAGCACCCGCTGGTGACCCAATCGCTTTTGATCTTCCCTGGTCAGGATCTGCTCCTCCACACCTTTCACTCTCATAAAGCCAAGCTTTTGGTAGAGTTTTTGGGCAGGCAGATTCTGCTTGGAGACTAAAAGCGACACATAGGGAGCGCTTTCTGCTTTAGCCAACTCAATTACTTGCTCGGTCAAAGCTTGACCCAGACTTCTGCCCCGATAGCGCAACGCCACTTCCAGCGATACCAGCCAGTATCCCCGATAAAGAACAGCCCCGGGGGAAAATCGGACCAAATAGGTCTGTCCCAGCTTTTTACCCCTCTGCATCAGCTTAAAGCAAGTCACCTCAGCGTTCAATTTGCTATCTTGGTAAGTTTCCCTGACTATGCGATAATTCAGTCGCTTTTTTCCTAGAACGAATCGCACTATTCTAAAGCTCTGAAGACATAAGATCATCTTCTGAGCCAGCTTTTTAAGTCCATACAGCATATCCAAAGCTATCAGCCCCATAGGGTGCAGTGCCAGCCATAGACGGGCCAATCCCATCCAACAGAGCCTGGGCACTCGCCTAAAAGTATTCTTACGATATACAGCACTCACCCGGGCCAGCACACGGTCAAAAGCAATCGGCCCATCGCTGTTGCGTTGGGCATCCCCCCGGAGCCATATTCGATCCTTTTTAATCCTTACAATCCGGTGCAGGACATAGCGATCCCGAGGCAAGGAGGCCAGGGCCACTTCTCCAAAACTCAGCGACTGGGATTTTTCAAGTTCCACTTGATCACCTTCGCGGATAAAGGGCTCCATGCTGGAGCCTGTCACTCGCAGGCGCACTTTATGTTTTTTTTGAAGAAGAGTTCCAATTAAAGGCATCAAATCCCGATTGGGGATGATCATAGCACTGAGCGCACCATCGGGATCACTTCTCGCTCTGGTCGGCATTTCAGGCAATATACCGGCACCCGGGCAATGATAGCTTCCAGATTGCTCATGGCCAGATCCATCAGCTCCGAGTCCCAATAAGGCAAAAACACCCTTGGCAAAAGGGTCGAAGATATTTGAGCAATAGGCACAGGCCGGATGATGTTTTCATTTGCCTGCTCCAATACAATGATAGCCGCCAAAGGCACCGAGTGATTACTGGCAATCTCCGCCGTCCCGCCCCAGGGAGTGCCATAGCAGCGGACTCCCTCGGGTGTAACCCGGGCAACGACCCGATCATCATTGAGCGCTTTGATACTGGCTTCCCTCTGCCATAAGAGAGCCTGAGTGCTCTTGCCAGCTCCCGAGTGGCCCACAAAGAGGATGCCCTTGCCATAATCATCAATACCCGAAGCATGAAAAACCACTCCCCGGGTATATAGCACAGCGGTGCGCAAGATCAGCTCCCCTGCTCCTACATTCAATAGACTCAGCCAGGAGGGACCGGTAGGGCGCTCCACCATCAAGACCTGATTCCATTTGGCATTGGTCCGAAGCATATCCTGCTCTGCAAAAGGCAGTGTATCTCCATGGTAGGAAAAAGTAGCAAAATACTCCGATCCATGCTGATACATCTTCCAGATCTCCCCAGGGTCATAGATCAGCTTCGCTGGGATGGTCGAAGGGCCCGAAAAGGCTTCCCACAAAAGATCAACATGATACTGAGGATTTTTGGGCCGACCAAAAAAGGGAAGATACCGAGGGCGGATCTTGAGCTCATCCACCGTAAACTGGCTTTTTAAATCAAAATGAATATCAGCAATAGATATCGATACTTGCTCCATGCAGATCTTAACCCCTCCAAGTGCTAAGCATCATAAAAAAACTATACCACAGTTTCCTGAAAATAAAAAAAGCGGAGTCCAGCCCAACAGTTCAAAAAAATTCAAACCGTCCGACCAGACTCCGCAATTATTCTTCGATTTTACTTTGCGAGGCATCAACACTATCGATGTTTATCCTTGAGCTTCTTCCTTTCAAAAGCCAGTTTTGCACTGCGTAGGATTCCAACCTTATTCGATCATCATAGGTTTTAAGGCTCGCATCGTTCGATAAATATTTCTTTAAGCCTCTGCCCCGATGGCGCAACGCTCTGAGCCAATAGCGAGGGAAATAGCACCATATTTTTTTTGATTCGACAGGCACCTGATACACTAGCGATATGTTTTCCTTTGATACCGCTACTAATTTAGTTATTAAGTCCCAGCTATCCTTGAGATTTAAAGGTTTTTGAGAAATAGGTTTTCGATAGTCCATCAGCCGATTTCGCATAAAGGCTATGCCATCAGCATCATAATCCGACGGATATAAATCCTCCAGTACTCGCCTTGGTACAGTTGCCCCCAGCAGATCTTTTGACAGATATAGTATCGTATATACTGCGCGGTGGAGATCCCACTGCCTGGCTCTTTCCGTGAGCTTTTTCCAGTCGATAGCCCCATCCCATTTCCTGACTATCTCCCCTATATCCACCAGCATCTGCAGGGTGAAAGATATCACGTGTCGGGCAGAATGCAGGCACAAATAGATGACCAGATCCTCAGGACACAAAGTCAAAGCCGGGCACCCCGCTATACTAACAGCCTGGGCTCTCTCCCATACTCCCTGCATATCTACTTTTTGGACAATATAGGATTTAGCAAGGCCCCAGTGTAGCTCTATCAAAGGAGAATTAGCCTTTTCATAGGTAGCATGGTGCTCCTCTTTGGCATCATCCTCTCTTTTTTTGTGAAGCTGGTATCCTATGCTCATTAAAGCCTGGGTAGAGCTATCCAAATCCTCTTTTTTCACCAAAAGGTCCAGGTCGCTCATATGCCTTAGCGCTCGTTCAGCATAGACAGCTTCCGCTAGATACGCTCCCTTGAGCAACACTACCGGGATGCCCTGCTTAGCAAACTCGCTCAGAATAGCTCCAAGGCAAAAGTACAGGTTTTCGCTCCGATAGACCGCTTTAAAAAACTTCTGCTTCAAAGCATGATCCACCTCAATGGGCAAAGGGACATTCCAAGCTTTCAGGCGATGGTACACATAGGGCCCGGTGCGATGATAATCGCACTTATCCAGCACGTCATACCAAACATCCTCTGTCACTTGCCCCAGCCTGCCCCTTCGCTCAGGATCCTCAGCAAAGCTCAGACAGTCCAGCAGTACTTCCGTGCTATTCATTTATGTTTGGTTTTTGAGCGTTTTTTTTCTTTCTCTTCTTTCAGTAGCAGAGCAATCTGCTTAAAATAGGGTGCGCATTTTTGATAGGATCCAGTTTCGTTCTTGAGTCGAGCGGGGCAATATACGCAGTACTTGTGGAGTTCGCATTTGCGGCACTCTTCACAAAAAGGTACTTTATCCACGATATGCTGTAACTTTGTCCAAGCTCGTTTAAATCCTGTTTCCAAAGGCAGTACATAGGGCTCTTCGATGTCCCCGCAATAGGTCATATGACCCTTCCAATTGAGCCAGAAAGAATCATACCCTGCTCCGCAATACACAGCCTTCTGGGTCGAAGGATACTGCTTTTTCACTTTTTCATCCAGGGTCAGTTTCTCTTCCCTGGGCAATGATTCTTCTTCATCTTTTTTTACCGATTTGGTTTTAATAAACTCCAAAAGCTCTTCCGGACTCAAGCGCTCCAAGACAGGCTTCATAGT
>Ga0334882_1004666_pt1 | contig 11386 bp, 6 predicted proteins | sample GraSluR1_MG_5_FD_207226 | JGI IMG/M metagenome (GOLD analysis project Ga0334882, IMG submission 207226) | Sludge microbial communities from methane-producing bioreactor in Wageningen University, Netherlands - Granular Sludge_15_04-R1 | ecosystem: Engineered > Bioreactor > Anaerobic > Unclassified... | reverse complement strand
ACCGTATGTTCTGTCCTTGAACAAAATGGCATCTCCTGCTGGATGGCTCCGCGGAATATCACTCCGGGGCGAAATTTCGCAGAGGCCATCATCGATGGTATCAGATCATCAAAAGTGTTCGTCCTGGTCTATTCATCAAACTCTAACAACTCCAAGCAGGTCATCAGGGAAGTGGACCGGGCAGTACATATAGGACTCCCCGTCATTAACCTCCGGCTTGAAGATGTACCATTGTCAAAACAACTCGAATACTATTTGAGCAGTGTCCACTGGTTTGATGCCATGACCCCTCCGCTGGACGAGCACGTTAATAAATTATCCGGAGTGGTTAAGATTTTTCTTGAGAACGATGAAGTTAAAGATGATGATCTTGAAAAAGCCATCCGGGATGGGACCCTTAAGGTTGGGCATGGCAAAAGAACCATTGCCTCAGCCGGAAAACCATGGAAGAAAGCAGCAATAACGATGGCGGTGCCGGGAGTGATATTGGTTGCCGCACTGGTGATTGGTTTGCCCCGGTGGAAACAGAACATTTCACTTGATGCGACCGCAATGGGTAAGTCCATTGCCGTACTGCCCTTCACCAACCTGAGCAATGACCCCGATCAGGAGTATTTCAGCGATGGGATGATGGAGGAGATACTGGACCGCCTCTTCAAGATTGGCGACCTGAAGGTGATTTCACGTACCTCCTCCATGCGATACAGGAATACCGACAAGTCGATTAAAGAGATTGCCGGGGAACTGGGGGTTGCCAGCATACTCGAAGGCAGTGTGCGCAGAATTGGCAACAACGTGCGCATCACCGTTCAGTTGATCGATGCCGGAGCCGATGTCCATTTATGGTCAGAGACTTACGACGGAGATCTGAGTGATCTGTCACGCATATTTTTTATTCAGAGTGAAGTGGCGCAATCTGTGGCGAGGGAGCTGAAGGCTGTTTTGTCTCCGCAGGAGGTTGAGCATATTGAAAATATACCCACTACAGATCTTATTGCCTATGAGAATTTCCTAAAAGGCAAATTCGCTGTCTATAAATACAATAAGGAAGACCTTTCTCTGGCAATGCAATATTTTGAACAAGCCCTGGAAAGAGACCCTGACTTCGCCCTTGCATACGCAGGTATTGCCTATGTATGGGTATTCCGTCAGCAGGGTGGGATAGCTACACCTGAAGAAGCAGTTCCAAAAATGATGGAGGCTGTCGAGAAGGCCCTTGAACTGGATAACTCGCTGACTGAAGTACATTATATGCTGGCAAACTTGAATTTCCTGGGCTTGTGGGACTGGGAGGCAAGTGAGTCAGCATATAAAAAAGCCATTGAGATCAATCCCAATCATGCCGAGGCACACGGACTATATGCACACTTATTGTATACATTGGGGCGAAAGGAAGAAGCCATGGGACATACTGAACTTTCGGTAAAGCTCGATCCGGTTAACCCGGTCGTTAAGATGTGGCATACCTATGTCCTGTTGATTGATGGCCGGTATGACGATTGTATAGTCCTGTGCCGCGAAGTCTTGGAAAAGAATCCAACTGCCGGAGGTTTTTATCATTTATTATCAATGGCCTTTCATATGAAAGGAGAATACGACGAGGCCTTTGAATGGACAAAATTAATGTATAACAACGATATCCCCCGGAATTTTGATCAGGTTTTTGATCAATTAGGTTATTCAGGTACAATGAATCTTTTAGCTGACACCCTTTATGCCCGATTAAAAACTAAATGGATTAATCCTGCTCTTATTGCACATCTGTATTGTTATGCAGGAAATAAGGAAAGAGCCCTGGATTGTCTGGAGCTTGGTTATGAAATGCGTGACGTACATGTCATTTACTCGAGAACATATCCATTTTTTGCCATAGTTCATGACGAGCCACGCTATCAGGAACTCATGCGAAAACTGAACCTGTCGGTCAACAAAAATAAACCCTCGTAGCAGTAGGCAGCAGGTGAGGAAAACATGCCGCTCCTACGGAGCTCAAAAATCTTTTGAGCCCCCGGCTTGCTACAAACATGCCGTCCCTACGGGACTACAAACATACCGTCCCGACGGTACTCATAACGTAATCGTTGACCCGGGTATTTCTACAAACATGCCGTCCCTACGGGACTTTCTTGCTGAGCCGCATATCGGCGATATGTTTGTAGAACGTGGAAGTATTAAGACAATTGCGAGCCGCATAGCGGCAATATGTTTATAGAAATCAGAACCTCCTTTAAGCATGTGAGCTGCGTAGCTGCGACATGTTTCGGATATCAAATCATCCTTTTAACACAACGGGCAGGGATTTTCGCAAATATGTTGTCGGAGAGGCCTGGCAGAAATAGGAAATATAGCTAATTTTCTACTTATTTTCCCCTCTGTATTTATCCCAACAATTCAGTAACTTTACACTCTGGATCCTGAATAAGTAACAAACACCCGGTATGCAAAATCCCCTGATGACCTGGAAGAGTTTCAAGCCGTACCTGGTATTTGTTTTGCTGACGGCACTGGCACTTATTCTTTTATTCAGCAAGCTTGTAATAGCGGGACTCGGAGTCTTCGCAGCCGGATTGATCATACTCGGCATTCAGCAACTGATCAACCTGAACGTAAAGGTCTCCCTGTTTGAGAAGAGTGTCAGGGATCTCGATGAAAAGAACAATTCACTCACGGCCCGGAATGAAAAGCTGATTGAAGAGAACAGTTTTCTGAGGGAAAGGCATTTCCAGATAACACAGGTCAGAAGCATTCTGGAACTCAATATTTTTGAGATAGATACCCGGTTCACAAGGTCGGTATGCAAGAATGAAACATTGGATGGGAGGAATATCAAATACTTCGGAAGTCTTAATGTGATGTTAACGGCCAAATATGGCGTCGACTGCAAGGAACTCAGATTCCGATACGATACCTCAAAAGACGAACTGTCAGTGGCGAATATTTCTCCCAGGTTCCTGTCTTTCGGTAACAGGAAACTGGAGTGGGATTTCTTTGAAATATATGAATACAGGAGTCAGAACCCACTGGCAGAGAAAAGATGGATGGCGAGTGACGACCTTTACGAATATGCCAACACTATAAAAGAAGAGTACCGTACAGAGACAGAGAAATCACTTGAAAAGGGTCCTGAAGAGTTTTCCTGGATACATGCCCCTTTAAAACAGAATGTTGAAAGTGCCATCCGGATATTGTTTGGGGGAGTCTGCTCAAATATCAGGATAGCAGACGAAGCCGATGACACTTTTTTCACTATTGATGATTTTACCTTCGATTCAATCTCCCGGCAGAAGAAAATTAATTCAAATCTGAACCACACGGATTAAATATCTTCTTCAACTATCTCATTATTTTTCACAACACACCGATAGAGCATCTGTGACGCAAGTCCGCTTACAAGAAATTTCTCCTTCCCTGCTTTGAATTTTGTATTTTCCGCGGAATATTTCTATACAGAAGTGTGTCTATATTTTTAATGCGATAATTATAAATTAACTCTGATCATTTATGACGTATAGCAATAAAAGCTTATTAACCAGGATTTTACGTTTTATTCCGGTATTGTTGTGCCTGCTTTTTCAAAATCCTTCTTATGCACAGGAAATTATCAGGATAGAAAGACTGACCCAACCGGTTGAATTTGATGGTATACCGAAGGAGCCCTCATGGAGCGGACTTGAAATGTTCCCACTTACAATGCATAAGCCCAATTACGGGGCTCAGCCATCTGAAGAGAGCGAGGTGAGAATAGGTTACGATGATGAATTCCTGTGGATCGGAGCCAGTCTCTATATGAGAGATGCTTCGAAGATCTATGCGAAAACGAAGAAAAGGGACGAAATGCTTTTTGATCAGGATGCCCTGGGGATAATTCTCGACACATATAATGACAATGAGAATGCTCTTGCATTCTTTACCACACCTACCGGCCTGCGGACAGATTATACAATCTCCAATGATGCAGCTGGCGGGGGAGGTCCGGGCATGTCGGCCCTTAACACAAGCTGGAACACCTTCTGGGATGTAAAAACTACAAGGGATGAGAACGGATGGTATGCGGAGATGAGGATTCCTTTTTCAAGCCTCAAGTTCAAGGCCGAGAACGATATTGCACGAATGGGACTAATAATAGTCAGAAATATCAGTGCCAATAATGAAACAAACACATACCCACCCATAGATCCCAGGTATGGTTTTATGGCAACGAATAAACCGTCGCTGGCACAGAAAATAGAGATCGACGGAGCAAGACCTTCCAGACCTGTCTATATCTCTCCTTATGTCATTGGCGGCTTTACCCGTGACTGGTCATTAGATGATACCGAAACAGAGTATGTTAGAAAGGACTATCCAAAATACAACGCCGGAATTGATATTAAATACAACATTAACAGCAACCTTACCCTTGATTTAACAGCCAATACCGATTTTGCACAGGTGGAGGCAGACGACCAGCAGGTCAACCTGACAAGGTACTCACTTTTTTTCCCGGAGAAGAGGATGTTCTTTCAGGAGAGATCGAGTCTTTTTGGTTTTAGTCTGGGCGGCCGTTCGGATAATCTCTTTTACAGCCGGAGGATTGGAATCTCAAGAGGTGAACCCATAAGGATTTACGGCGGGGCAAGGCTTGTGGGTCGCATGGGTAAATGGGACATGGGTTTCCTGGATATGCATACCGAACAGCATGAAGAGACCCCTTCGGAGAATTTCGGCGTTTTCAGGTTACGCCGTCAGGTCATCAATCCCAACAGCTATGTGGGAGGAATCTTCACTTCACGAATAGGCATGAATGGCGATCATAACCTTGCCTACGGGCTTGACGGTATTTTCAGGGTATATGGCGATGATTACCTGAATATAAAATGGGCACAAACCTACGACAGCGAGGCAGGCAGTAAGCTGAATTCTCTTGATCCTTCTTTTATTCTGGCAAGCTGGGAAAGGAGATCAGAAGAGGGCTTTGCATATAATTTTGATTATACATATTCCGGAAAGGAGTTCAATCCCGGTGTCGGATTTGTCAGGCGCAGTGCTGTACAGGGAGCCAGAGGGGGAATGCTTTACGGATGGATACCAGGGGAGGATTCAAAGCTCTTCAACTACAATGTCAATATAAGGGCTGACCGGTATTCGAGGCTTGAAGACGGAAAGCTGGAGTCGATGCAGATCTCGCCGGGATTCGAGATCAATACAAAGAAGAACCTTCATCTGGAGATCTCTCTGGAATACCAGAAAGAAGGCGTTCTGCATGACTTCCCGTTATCTGAAAATATCATCATCGCCGCAGGTGATTATTCTTTTCTGGGCTTTGAGAGCAGATTCGGGACTTCCGATTCAAGGATGATATCGGTAAGAGGCCAACTGTTCGGCGGGCAGTTTTATGATGGCAACAGGGCGGGTTTTGAGGCGGAGACAAATTTCAATATATCATCAAGTTTTAACCTCTCGGCAGGGTATGAGTTCAATGCCATCAGGTTTCCGGAGCGAGTGACGGATAATTCACTGAATATCCATTCATTGAACATAAAAGCACTATACATGCTGAGTACAAAACTCTCGGCTACATTGTTCACACAATATGTCAACACCGAAGACGAGCTGATAACCAATTTCAGGTTACGCTACAATCCGCGCGAAGGCAATGATTTCTACCTGGTGCTTAACGATTTCAGGGCTGTATCCAAAACGATCTCAGTACCTGAGAGACCCGGGTTCTTTAACCGGACAATCATGGTTAAATACACTCATACATTCATTTTATAGCCAGTGTTGTTCAGTGAAGGATCACTCTTAACGCTGCACAATACAATTTATTTCGACTTATTGGTTACTTTTACCCGTTAAATACAGACTTTGATCACCGGTGTAAATATATGAGCAAAAAAGGTTTCCTGTATCAGTCTGCAGTGGTGGCTTCACTTGCAGGGTTTCTTTTTGGTTTTGACACGGTAGTGATATCGGGTGCCGAGCAGAAGATTCAGGCGCTCTGGTCTCTTGACAGCACCCTTCACGGGCTGGCCATCAGCATGGCTTTGTGGGGTACGGTTATCGGGTCGCTTATCGGCGGCTGGCCGGCACAGTTTTTCGGACGGAAGAAAACACTCCTGTGGGTGGGAATACTCTACCTGATATCAGCAACAGGGTCCGCCCTCGCTCCTGAGGTTTATTCATTCATGGCATTCCGCTTCATTGGCGGACTGGGTATAGGTATCTCAACCGTTGCGGCTCCCATGTTCATTTCAGAAATTGCGCCGCCGCAATACCGCGGAAGATTGACCGGTATGTTCCAGTTCAACATCGTGTTTGGCATTTTAATGGCGTTTCTCTCAAATTCACTGCTCGGGGGAATTGGCGAAAACGCATGGCGCTGGATGCTGGGAGTGGAAGCATTTCCTGCTTTTCTTTTCTTCCTGCTCTGCTTCCTTTTACCAGAGAGCCCCCGATGGCTGATAGTGTATAAGAATGACAGGATCGGCGGAATGAATATCCTGAAGAAGACCAATCCTGAAATCAGTGATGAAGAAATGACGCTTATTCTGGATGAGATAGCGGCAACTGCAAATGAGAAACAACAGCCCCGGCACCTGTTCACGAAAAGATTGCTCAGGCCGATATTTCTTGCTGTTCTGATTGCCTTTTTCAATCAGCTCTCCGGTATAAATGCCATCCTCTACTTTGCACCGAGGATCTTTGAGATGACCGGCCTGGAATCGGAGACAGCACTGCTTCAGTCGGTAGGCATCGGCATTACCAACCTTATCTTCACCTTTGTGGGATTATGGCTTATCGATCGCCTGGGACGCCGCAAACTGCTCTACATAGGTTCTTTCGGATACATAGCTTCATTAGGCCTTACTGCCTGGGCCTTTGCATCAGGCAGAATGACGATGGTGCCGGTCTATATTTTTGCATTCATAGCGGCTCATGCCGTCGGCCAGGGAGCTGTCATCTGGGTCTTCATCAGCGAGATATTTCCTAACAAACAGCGCGCCTTCGGCCAGTCACTGGGGAGTTTTACCCACTGGTTCTTTGCTGCATCGCTTACACTGGTCTTTCCTCTGATGGCTGAAGCTCTGGCTCCTCAGTTTATCTTCGGCTTGTTCTGCGGAATGATGGTCTTACAACTGATCTGGGTCAGATTCTTTGTGCCGGAAACCAAAGGGATCCAGCTTGAGAAGATGGAAGGCAGGCTCCATGCTTCAGAGACACCGGAGAAGCAATAGAAAGTAAAACATCTTCTTCAACTATCTCATTATTTTTCACAACACACCGATAGAGCATCTGTGACGCAAGTCCGCTTACAAGCAGGTTCCCCTTAAATGCTTACTTTTACTGGTTTGCTCTGCAAGAGCCCAATGTGAATAACCCACGGTGCAACCGGGGGGCGATTCATAGCCCGTCAGCTTTTATATTAACGGGTTGTTCAGATTTGACATTAACAATAAAAAACCCACCCTGAAAGGCAGGTAAGGAGGTATATTGACATAAATTTCCTGTAAAATAAAATGATGTCCTGTGTGTATGTCCGGTAAAGATGGCGATTATCTTGTCGGAATTTGATAACACCAGATCTACAAGAGCAATTGTCCCCGGTTGAATGGGGTTTTTGCTTAAACTGTAGGGGATATGACTAATCAGTATTATTGGCTCATCCCCTGATAATTGCTCTTCAAAAAATTGAACCTGTTCATCGTTTATCTTGTATGTTGAATTATCAATGCCGACAAAATTGATCCCATTTATAATCTCAGAATAGTATAAAGGATTGTGACCCCGATATAGTGGAGCCAGGCTCTTCTCCATCCATGCTCTTCGTAAAGAATCGGGGTTCCCAGGCATACCTTCATAATCCCAGTCATGATTTCCCGAAATATAGAGCCATGGGATATTTGTTTCTTCTAAACGGTCAAAGACATATTTTACAGATTGAGCCGACGGGAAATTAACAATATCTCCGGTTAGAAGAAGCAAGTCGACATCCTCATTTTTCGCTTTTATCAGCAAATCATCCAGATATTCAAATGTCGTTTTATAGAATTCCTGCAAGTAATGTTTACGGGGGACCATATAAGCTTTGTGCATACGGTCACCATATTTCATTAAATCAGACTCATTTGTGTCAGCAATACTTATATGAGCATCCGTAATTTGCATTATTTTCAGACTGTCGCTATAATCAGAAATTGTAATAACGCCTGTCAATTCCCTTTGATTGGTGACAAAATGACTAACCTTTAAATCTTCTTTCCGGGAAGTACAGCATAATGCAAATAATAAGAAAGCAAATCCCGCGATTTTTAAAAAGTACTTTTTCATTACCGTTTAATATTGGTGATAAAATGAGGAATGATATTATAGTTTAATGAACTAAAGTTATTAAAAAAGCCGGAAAACAAAAGCTATTCAGTTCGGAAAGATGGAAGGCGGGTTCCATGAATGATAAATTTTGAGGTTAAAGTTTTGCGTACTCGAATATGAGATTTATATTTGCACACCGAAAAGGAGGTGCCATAGCTCAGTAGGTAGAGCACAGGACTGAAAATCCTGGTGTCCCCGGTTCGATTCCTGGTGGCACCACACTCTTAAAACGCAGACCCTTGTAGATCAATGAACTACAAGGGTTTTTAAATTTCTTGTTGACGGAATTGGTGACGGATTTTGTAACGAGCACAAACTCAACTGGATTTTAGCTAAAGAAGCCCATAATTCTATGGGATCAACTATTTAGCATCAATTTTTTTATTAGCAAGAATATACCTATTACAGTCTCTATTTATCAAAATCAGAGCGTCAAGATAACCCCCTCAACATTAAATTTCTTTCAGATTTAACTTAAAGTACAGTATTCCAAGAAAATACGCCACAGAATTTTAACCTTAATCGAGATATACAGGTCGATTTTTTGTCAAGAAATCACTATTAATTATACTATATATAATAAAATATAGTAAATAACTCCTAAATAATAGCCTTTATTTGAAAAAAAAACTCTAAATTTAAGGGCGTTAAAGAATTTATTTATGGATAGAAAGCCAAAGACAAAAAGGGAAAGATTTGAATCTGTCGCATCCCAGAGAGTCCAAATAATTCTAGATAGACTAGATACACTTTCTAAATGCTCCAACACAAATAATTATGAATATTCAGAAAATGATGTTAATAAGATGTTTAGAGCAATTAAAGAGAAATTAAGAAATGTAGAATCCACGTTTTATCAAAAATCAAGTAAGCGAAAAAATGTCTTTAGTTTTAACAAATGATCTAATTATGAACAATCTGGTAACAAGAGAATTATTTCAAAAACTTTATTTTGCACCGACTGAAAATGATGTAGAGAAAATTATTAGTGATAATCCTGAGGTATTTATACAAGAGAATTGGCATCCTCTTGGAAATAATTCTAGTAATTTTGGTGTGATTGAGAACCAACAATCAAATCCTATTGCAGCTCTTATAGAAAAAATTACAAATTCTATTGATGCAATTTTGACTAAAAGATGTTATGAAACAAATATTGATCCTAAAAGTAGTGAAGCACCCAAAAGTATGGATGAAGCCTTAAAAGCATTCTTCCCCGATTATAAAGAGTGGGACTTGCCGACTTTTAGAAGGAAACAAGCGGAAAATATACAGATTATTGCAGATGGTCCACCAAAAGACACTTCTGTAATTGTATATGACAATGGAGAAGGACAATATCCTCACTTATTTGAAGATACTTTCCTTTCATTACTTAGAGGGAATAAAAATGAAATCCATTTTGTTCAAGGGAAATATAATATGGGAGGAAGTGGTGGAATAGTTTTTTGTGGGAAGAAACGTTTTGAACTAATTGGTTCAAAGAGATATACTGATGGAGAGTTCGGTTTTACTTTAATAAGAGAACATCCTCTATCAAAAGAAGAAGAATTAACGAAAAAAAATACATGGTATGAATATTTAAAAATTAATAATAAAATACCATCTTTCCCAGTAGATGGACTAGACTTAAAATTATTTAATCGTACATTCACTACAGGTACAATAATTAAATTATACTCCTATCAATTTCCTTCAGGCTATTCTGGATTTGCTCAAGATTTAAATCAAAGTATTAATGAATTCTTATTCGAGCCCTCCTTGCCAATTTATACTGTCGATAAAAAGGAAAGATACCCAAACAATAAAGTTCTTGAGTTAGATTTATATGGACTTAAACGAAGACTTGAGAAGGCTGAAAATGAGTATGTTGAAAAAGACGATTGTTTCTCCGAAGAGTTCAAAGATGAATTGTTTGGAGAGATGAAAGTGGTGTGTTATGTCTTTAAATCCAAAATTAAGGATAATGATGTAAAAAACAGTAAAGAGATAATTAGAGATAGGTTCTTTAAAAACAATATGTCAATACTTTTTTCGATTAATGGACAAGTGCACGGTCATTACACTAATGAATTTATTACTCGTACCTTAAAATTAAGTCTCCTGAAAAGTCATTTGCTTATACATGTAGATTGTACAAAGATGAAGTACAATTTTAAGAAGGAGCTTTTTATGGCTTCAAGGGATAGACTAAAGGATGGTGATGAAACCCGTGCGTTACGAAAATATTTGGGAGATAAATTGGGCGCTTCAAGTGGTAGATTAGCAGAAATTGAAAAGAGAAGAAAAGATTCTATTGCAATTGGATCAAGTGATACTCAAGAATTATTAAGATCCTTCACCAAAAACTTGCCTCTGAATTCTGAATTGATGAAGCTACTTAACCAAACTTTTAAACTTGAACAGAAGAAAGACAAAACGAAGAAAGATGAAAAAAATAAGTTAATTCAGAAAACTGAGAAGGAGCCTTTCATGCCTAAAAGATTTCCAACGACTTTTAAAATACACTCGAAAAATGACAGCAAACTTGAAGTAGCAAAAATTCCTATCAATGGAGAAAGAACAATAAAATTCGATACGGATGTTGAGAATCAGTATTTTGATCGAGTAGAAGAACCAGGCGAATTAAGAATTGCTTTGTTAAATTTTAAACAGAATGAAGCGTCTGGAGGAGATAGACAAGGAGAAGTTAAAAATATTGATGATGTCTTTAATATTGCAAAGTCAAGCCCCAAAGATGGTACAATTAAGATTGCATTAAATCCAAAAAAAAACTGTAGAGTAGGGGATGAAGTACAAATTAAAGTTACCTTAAATGGATCGGGAGGAAACCTTGAAGAAATTCTTTGGATTAAAATTGCGGATCCCGAACAGCTAAAACAAGAATCAAAGAAAGAGGCTAAATCGGATAATCAAAATATAGGATTACCTCCTTTTGTTACCAGAAAACAAATATGCTCGATTTTCGGCAATCAGCGATGCATCAAAAATGGAAAATAAGGATGCATGATTTTTACAAAGTTATTCTTTTTCG
>Ga0334882_1004663_pt1 | contig 11390 bp, 13 predicted proteins | sample GraSluR1_MG_5_FD_207226 | JGI IMG/M metagenome (GOLD analysis project Ga0334882, IMG submission 207226) | Sludge microbial communities from methane-producing bioreactor in Wageningen University, Netherlands - Granular Sludge_15_04-R1 | ecosystem: Engineered > Bioreactor > Anaerobic >... | reverse complement strand
AACTGATGTGGCAAGTACAATCCGGTCTATATATCTGCTTCTGCTCAATCTGTCCAAGGTGTACAATATCATGGGCCTGTTCAGTATGGGTTTTATGACTTTCCCGGGAAGTCTTTCAGATCCCATGCGTGCCTGCACTATACAGAGTATTTTCATAAAAAATCACATCCTGTTTTCAATTATATTCTCCAGTTCTTTCAAATTTCTTATATTGAAGTCAGCTTCATGGCAGCTGTCGAGAAGTGTATTCCTGTGATCGCCCCACTGCCTTATTATCCTTACCGTATTCATTCCTGCTTTTCTGGCACCTATAAAATCCTTATTGGGATTGTCACCAATATACATACAATCTTCAGGTCTGCATTTAAAATACTGAAGCATTTTCAAATAAGCAAAACTGTTTGGCTTCCAGCATTCCTTGCCGTAGTCATCTGTAACTATTATTTTATCCGTATACTTTTCCAATTTCAAAAGCCTTATCTTGTTCCACTGTACAGAGGCCTTTCCATCCGTTATTATTCCAAAACTATATTTATGTCTATATTTTCCCAGGAAATAAAGTGCATCTTCATAAAGCTCTATGTTAGGTAAAGCATTTCTGTATATATTCACAAGTTTATCTATGTTCTCTTTTATGTTGTATTTATCGCATAGAAAATCGAAAATTTTTCCCCGGCCTCTATGTTCCAGAATGGAAATGGTATTCCAGTAAAGTTTTTGAAAGCTTATGCCATGCTGCTGTGATAAATAGCTGCAGACACTCCTGAAAGCCCCTTCCACAAAATCTCTTTCCCTGTAGAGCGTATCATCCAGATCAAACACCACTGCTTTCATACCCTGCACCTCTCAATTAAGGAAAACCGCTTCATCATATCTGAGCATGGTCAATTCCCTGAACTTTCCTATTATAGGCTGTATTTTCTCTCCCGACACCATCATGTTGAAATATTTTCCGTAATTCACTCCTGCTTCAAAGGTCAGCGGAACTCCGCCTCCAAAACGGGGATTTATCTCTATGAACTTTATATTTCTTGAGCCGTTCACCCTGCACTGAATTGTATAAGGACCAATTACAGAGCAGCCGCCTCCTGCAGCTTTGGACTTTGAGAGGCACTGGACAACTCTGAAGGTTTCCTCTATTATATTTCTGTCCATTGCAGTTCTGCTCTTCGAAACCTCTCCGTCCCTGACCTCCAGTCTTTCCCTGGGAACTACGGATATGATATTCCCTGTTAAATCACAGAGTACATCCACAGTGTATTCTTTTCCATCCACATACTCCTGCACTATGGGATCTTTTACATATTCCACAAAGAATTTCAACTCATCTATACTGTTCACTTTATGTACATTCATGCTTCCCATGCCATTTATAGGTTTTACTATGAGAGGAAACTTTATGAGGTTAGTGTTATGATTGATTATAAAAAGAATCTCCTCTTTTGAATAGGTTCTGGGTGTGCCTATACCATTTACAGAAAAAAATTTATAAGTATTAAGTTTGTCCTGACATATGTCAATTATATTTCTGCTGCTCAGAAGAAGTATTGTACCAGCTTCATCAAATTTATCCCTGCTGCTGCACAGTTTGTAAAATTCATATTCATGGAGTGGGACAATCATATCTACCTTTTCTTTCCTGCATATGTCAATCAGTGAATTTACATATTCCCTGTCTGCTATTCTGGGAATTTTATAAAATTTATCTGCAAAATCAATGGCAGGTGCCATGTCTCCTGCATCTGTTCCTATTACAGTACAGCTTCTTTTCAGATACTTTATGAGCTGCACCCTTTTTCCTATGGATGTTATCAATATTTTCATAATTTTTTATGTCATACCTTTCAATATAATTATGCCAATAGTTCTTTCCATTTTCCCAGTATGGGGTCAATCTCATATTTAAGCAAATCCGCACTGTAAACATAATCTTTTATAATTATACATTTTTCTAATTCCTGTAGAATTTCAAGCATATGACTAATACTTATATTTGCTTCCAGTCTGCCATTTATATCGGCAATATAGGTTATAATCCTGTCCAGACCAATCATAATCTCTCCAAAATATTTCATGCCATTGTCAAATTCACATAATACAAAACTTTCCCACGCTTTCTCAATGTACTCCTGTACAGCAGATATCTTATTTATGTATTCTGCATTCTGAATATTGTCCCCTGATTTCAATTTCATTTTCCTCCCTTTACTATATTAGTAAAAGCGTTATCCATTATAAGGCATTTGTCAAGTATATATGCAAATTTTTGTTTATTTTTTTCAATATAGTTCTTGTTTCTATATAAAAAATCCAAATTTTCCAAAGCCGGTTCGATAATGTGCTTATACAATCCCAAATCACTTAATTTTTTATAACTTTCTTTTATATTTTTATGAATTTTTTTCTGATCTACTTCAGATTCTATATATTTTATAGATGTTTTAAGCACATCTATCAATTTCATATTTTCATATTTCAAGTTTTTTTTCATATTCTCCAGCTTTTTAGCATTAATTTCATTATTTATAAAATTGCTGTAAACATCATCTATATTTATCTCATATTTATCTTTCAAATTTTTCTCCGCATATTCATTAAAATCGATATTCTCTGCTCCTTCAATATCCAATCCGTCTCTTGTTCCATTTAAATACCTAATATTGGGATAAGCCTTGATGCAGGCTTCCATAGAAGTCCTCATGGACAGGAAAACAGGTGTAGTGTATACGTCCACATTATTTTTATTTTTTGTTTTTACATATCCTTTCTTTTTAATTTCCTCTGACACATTTGCCTCATAAATAGATCCTGACGCATAATTTCTGTCTGAACTATAACATAAATCCTGCCCTAAAAATATTATGGGATTACATCCCAGTTCTGATAGATTATATGCTAGAGAATTTGCTACCGAGGGACCGGAAAACAAATTAAAGGGGATTTTTCCAACGGAATTGTATATTTCACTGTCCATATTGTTGACATTCAATAGAAATTTTGGTCCTTGAAGATGATCAAGTACATCATAATATAATACACTTGAATAAAATACTGCCGTATCCCTGTTTAGTTTGATATTTTTAACTAATCTGACTTCATTGATCCAACCATCGAGCATACATGCTATATCCGCCTTGATTTTCTTATTTTCCAGTATATTTATTCCTGACCCAGCCGAAGCTATCAGCACTTTTCCCTGGAGCTTTTCCAGCATTTCTATATTATAATCCAGTGATGGACCGGCTGACACTACAACTGCAGGTTTATTGATGAAATTTTCCTTCAATTCAGTAACAGGACACATATTATCTACATATTTGAGATTGCCTATATAATTTTGAAACCACTGTGAATATGAAACTATTTCTGTATTAATATTGACCCTAAAAATATTAATTTTTTCTTTTATATTTTTAAACGTATTATTTATTACATCCCCATATATATTTTGATAGAAAGGCAGAACTACAAATTTTACATTTACTGACTTTTCAAATCCTATTGCATCATTATAAAATTTTCCTATTTTTTCTGAACTGTTGCCTAATATAAAATGAACATTTACTTTATTGAATAAATATTTTATATCCTCAATTTCAAGCAGTAATTTAAATATTTCTTCATCCGGTTCTACTATAAAATAGCGTATATTACTATTTAACTTTATCATTTCTTTCAATTCATATCCAAGTCCCAGTCCAAATAAAAATACAATATCGGGTTTATTTTCAAAAACATTTTTTGCAATAAATTTTGCCTGATACCAGGGATCATACTGGCTGTGAATTATAAAGCCTTTTCCACTTATATTTTTAGTTATGTTATTTGAATGATTTTTAGTCATAATTTTTTTTACAGTTATCAACTTAACTTTTTTTATCTTATCATATAAATACAGATTTAATTTTTTTATAAATTTCATATTTTTTTCATATGTAGTTTTTGTCATGTAATTCACCTTTTAATAAAAAAGCCAGCTCGAAAGCTGACCTTTTCATTACCCTTTAAAATTATCTCAATAATTGAAGAACCTGCTGAGGCTGCTGATTTGCCTGAGCCAGCATTGCCTGAGCTGCCTGAGAAAGAATATTATTCTTGGAATACTCGGACATCTCTGACGCCATATCAACGTCTCTTATTCTGGATTCAGCAGAAGTCAGGTTTTCAGAAGAAACTCCCAGATTGTTTATTGTATGTTCCAATCTATTCTGATAAGCACCAAGTTTTGCTCTCTGAGTAGATACATTTTCCAATGCATTATTTATTGTAGTTACTGCAGCGTTGGCTGATTTCTGATCTGAAACATTTATTCCACCAACATTCACTGCATCTCCATCAGTTAACTTTACTGTTGCAGTAAATACTGTAGCTGAAGCTCCGTTAACATTAGCCTTAAACGCTATACCATCTGATGAAACTGCTACTATTGTTCCATTATTGTCAACCAATGTCTTATCTGCATCATTATAAGTATAGTTTCCTGCCTGCAATCCTTTATTGTCAAATTGTGCTGTACCTTTATAACTTTTAGCTCCAGAAGCATCTTCTGCAACTGTAACTGAACCGGAAGTTACTTTTTGCTTAAATACTAATTCATCATCACCTGCTCCACCATCTGCAGCCTGAGTCTTATAAGTTAATCCATCTGTACTCGTTGCAACAACTTTACCGCTGCTATCTTGAAGGCTATAGGAAGCACCGGAAGCAACAGTAACTACTGAATATGTTCCAGCCTCTAAAGTATCACCAACTATAGTTGCAGTAGGTGTATAAGTTCCAGAAGCAGTTACTTCAGCCTTGCCAGTAATACCTAATGCAAATGATCTCATATCACCAATATCAAGTGTCAAATTCTGATTCTGATTTGCTCCTATCTGGAAAGTTCCGGAGAAAGTTCCATCCAAAAGTTTCTGGGTATTGAATTCAGTTGTATCTCCAATACGTCCAATTTCCTGTGCAAGCTGATCCACTTCTTTTTGTATCTGTGATCTATCAGAAGTTGTATTTGTATCATTTGCTGATTGAACTGCAAGTGTTCTCATTCTCTGAAGTATGCTGTGAGTTTCATTTAATGCACCCTCACCAGTCTGGATAAGAGATATGGAATCCTGTGCATTAGTTGAAGCTTGATTCAAACCATTTATCTGGCCTCTCATTTTTTCGGATATTGCAAGACCTGCTGCATCGTCTCCGGCCCTGTTTATTCTGAGACCTGAAGAAAGTTTTTCCATTGCCTTTGAAGCATTATTTGAATTGATGTTCATGTTTCTTAGGGCATTGTTTGCCATAAGATTGTGATTTATTATCATAATTTATTCCTCCTTGATTTTTGTATTGGACATCCTTGTCCAGATTTATAATTAAGCCTTACAGCTAATTACCTGTTAAATGTTACACTTAATTTATCGCTTATCTTTATTTAAACTTTACACTCTTTTATATTTTTTTGCTGAATATTTTTGCAGAACTCCCAATATTGCCATAGGCACTGCTGGCAGACTTGTTCCTGGATATATTATTAAGTTTTTCTTTTATAGATGAAGCTTTTTCCTTCAGCAGTCTGCCTGCTTCACTTTCAACTTCCCTTATATTCAGTTTTTTATAAATTTCTCTGGCTTGATTCTTATCCTTGTTGGAAATTAGTTTCTCCAAAATACACTGCCTTGTTTTCATTTTATTCTGAAGAGAATCAAAATCATCCTTTTTCAGGATCTCTATAATGTCCCTCGTGCAATTCTTATAATCCATTAATATGTTTTCAACAGTCCTTTTCATTGCATCACCTCTTAATTCAAGTGAAAATGTAAAGTTAATAATATAGCAATAACTCTAGCTCAAGTACATTGAAAGTGTTGACTGCTGTGCATTCAGCTGCTCCATGGCAGTTTCCAACTGCGTAAACTGATTGTAGTATTTTGTCTGGTCGTCATTCATTCTGTCCGTCAACGTATTTATAAGAAGCTGCTGCTGGTATATCTGATCCGGAAGAGTACCTGTTCCGCCGCCGCCTGATACACTGTAGTCATCCTGCAAATTGGCATACTTTGTAAGTGTACCGCTGTTCAGTGTAGTTCCTATTACCCCTACATTGTTATTTATAATGTCACTTATCCTCTGGAATATTCCTGACTGGTTGAACTTGTCAGTAGGATCTGTACTATCTGACGTAGTCGTAAACAGCTTCAGTATTTCATCTTCATGATTGTTAAGGAGATCCGTAAATTGCTGATCATCAGTTATACTGAGTTTTGCTCCTTCGCTGTAATCATCTGATGTATCAATTCCCAGGGAATTTGAACCTATGCTTCCAAAATAAATTGTGGATACATTTTTGCCGCTGCTGTCTACTACAGGAGTATTGAAAGCACTTGTAAGATCATTCAAAAGCTGTTCCAGGTTGTCATCATTTCTAAGTATGCCTTCCTTGGCCTTGTCCTCCCAGTTGGTTATATCTGTGTCACTCATACTGTCTTTCTGGGCATCTGTAAGAGGAGCATAGTCATAATCTTTTTTTTCACTGAGTTTGTCCTGTATTTCTCCGACCAAGTTGTTGTACTTGTCGATGAAGTTTGTAATAAGGTCATGGACTTTTGAAGTATCTTGCGTTACTGATATACTTGTTGGAGTATCCGAAGCACTTATTGTATCAAATTTTCCCCCAACATTATCTACAGATATATTTTCATCTGTAGAATTGACATCTAAAATACTGTATGTCACTCCATTTACAGTGAAATTATTTGAACTCTGCTTGCTCACTATATAACTATTTGAATCTGGTTCTTTTATGGCAACTAGGGCATCGTTACCAGTTCCCGTTTTATCTGTTACTCCAAATTTACTTAAAATATTATTGCTGTCAGTAACAGAAATTGTAGACTTGCTTCCTGGATTTGACGTCTGAATCGAAAACTGTCCTGTTAATTCATTAAATTTTGCAGTAACAGCTCCTCCTGTCTGATTTTTAATGGCATCTGCCAGATCCTGTATTGTAGATGATTCAGTTGCATCAAATGTTACAGTTTTGCTCCCTGCAGTACCTCCATTATTATAATTCAAGTCAAGTGAAATTTTACCGCTGATCCCAAGATCACTTAACTTAGTAGAACTTGTTACATCTTTTCCATCTGTCGTCTTTATGGTGTCTGTGCCTTCTATAGTTGCAGCCGATGCCAGCTGTTTTACAAGTATCTTATAAGTCCCTGCTGCAGCTGTTGATCCTGCCTTACCACTGACAGTGGTAGCATCGGAACTCGCTGCAGTCATATTGTTGTAGCTGCTTGATGACAGCATGTAATTTGCACTGTTTGTTATGTCGAAATAAGTGCTCTGAAGGTCTTTTACGTCCTTTATTATACTCTGGTAGGCCTCCTGTCTCCACTGTATAAGCTGCTGCTGCTGCTTTACCTTGTCTATCCTTGCCTGGTCTGCCGTAAGCATCTTCTTTACCATTGCATCTATGTCAAGTCCCGTGTTGAGTCCTGTAATTCTGAGCATGTTTCCTCCGCCTGCGCCGGTTGATCCTACCGGCATACTGCTCGTACTGTCTGCCATGTTTATACCTCCCTTTTTAAGATCTGAAGTTAAGAGTTCAAAGTTCAAATATCAGATTTGGTGGATTTTCCATTTTCAATGGAAAATCTTCATTTTTTGTTCTTTGTTCTTTGAACTTTATTCTTTACAATAATTATCCTCTGTCCACTATTTCATCGTCATACCCGTCCTGGACATCTTGTATGCCTGTTCCCAGGTGTCCTTTATATTTTCTATAAGTGGAATTACTTCATCCATTATCGCTGCATCCTTCTTTATATTCGCATCTGTAAGTCTTCTCACTATAAAATCATATACACTCATAAGTGATTGTCCCCATTTCCCCGCTTTTGAGACATCCAGGGTTGCCATGAGTTCATAGAAAATATTCTCCGCCTTGACTATATTTTCATGGGATTTTTTTACGTCCCTGTCAAGCAGGGCCTGTTTTCCTATCTTTGCAAATTTCACCGCCCCGTCTACCAGCATCAGCAGGAGCTGATCCTTTGAGGCATAGTTCACACTGTTGGTCTTGTACATATTATAAGCATTAGCTGTGTACAAATTAACACCACCTTTTTTAAAGATCAACGTTTAAAGATCAAATATCAGATTTGGTTGATTCTCAGTGTATACTGAGAATCTTCATTATCTATTCTTTGTTCTTTATTCTTTTATTTTTTCACGTCCAGTATGTTTCCTCTGCCGTCATCCTTTGATACAGTCTGCCAGTCTTCCCTGAAGGCCTTAACTTCAACCTCCTCCACCCTGCTGGCCTGAACCATTATTCTCTTCTTGTTCTTTCCCTGCTTGTATTTTTTGAGTTCTGTATCAAAACTCTTCTCACCGCTTTTACCTTTGTTTTTCTGATCATTGTTTATGAAAATTTCTCTTTTATTATGGACTTTACTGCTGCTTGTAGTTTCTTTTACTCTCTGCCTGACTTCAGGGTCTACTTTATTTAACCGGAATTCCATTACAACCACCCCGCTTTTTCAAAGTTTAAAGTTCAAATATTAAATATCAATTTTAGTGGATTTTTGGTATATATCGAAAATCTCCATTATCTGTTCTTTGTTATTTGTTATTTGAACTTTACTCTTTACAATCACGCTTTTTCATCCATAAAAAATCCTGACAGTTCACAGAACTTTTCCACCATGTCAATCAACTTTTTGGGAGGTACTTCTTTTATGACCTCATTTGTGCTGTCATCCAACACCTGTACGACAATATCATTGAATTTGCCGTACACTTCAAATTTAAGATGGGTCTGTGTCTCCTCCATTATCTTGTTTGCCTGATCTGCTGCATCTTTCATGTTCTTGACGTCTACGCCTGTGCCATTTGCACTTTTGAATATCTGATTCTCAAGAGCCTGCAGCTGCTGGACAGTACCACTGCCGCCTGCTGCAGCTTTTACAGAATCAGAAGTTGTTTCAAATACATTCGCATCTAAATTTAAAGGCAGCTGTCCTCCTTGACTCATACCTGTAACTTCCATGCCAAACACCTCTCTATTCAATCTATTTTTTCAATTTCTTCAGCAAACTCATGTCTGAAGTTGCTGCATTTTTATTTTCCTTCTCAATCTCGTCATAAAGCTCTTTTCTGAGTATTGTAACATTTCTCGGTGCCGATATGGAGAGCTTTACCGTACCCTCCTCTATCTTTGAAACTGTTATCTCTATATCATCTCCGATAAGAAATGACTGTCCTTTCTTCCTGCTTATAACCAGCAATCATGCTCCCTCCTTGAAAAGTTGATACTTTATAGGATAGCTGCTGTTATCCAGTATTATTTGTTCCCCGACTTTCCTATTTATATTTATGACAATAGGAGCTTTAAGATTTGCCGTTATATTTTCAATTCTTGAATTCAGGGTCACCGTATTCAATACCAGTACATCTTTTTCATTTTTTATCATAAGCTTGGATATAATACTGTCCCCCAGTTTGAATTCATAATCCTTTATTGCATTAAATGGAGACACCAGTACAATTCCTATATTGATATTCTCAATGGACTGGAGTATATAAAACAGATTGTTCTCCTCCGCCGGGAATATTATGAACTTTTTCAGATTTTCAAAACCCGGAATGCCCTTTTCAAAAGTAATTACATCATTTTCTTCGTACTGCCTTGTTCCATGGTATTTTGTCCTTAATTCCATTATCCCCACCACTTTATCAAAGTTCAATTATCAAAGTTCAATTATCAGAGTTCAATTATCAATTTTAATGGATTTTCAGTCAAAACCTAAAATCTTCATTAACTGATATTTAATATTTGAACTTTGTTCTTTAGTTAATTCTTAATCTTGTCTTAACCTTTTTGCAGTTGTCTTAACTGTAGCACATAAAATTTTATTAATTTCCCTGCAATCCATAATAATAAAATCAAACATTTTCCCATCAATATAACCAGTTTCTTTTAGAAGTTCGAGCCAATATTCCGTTTCTGAAGCTTCTTTTAAAGCAATATACATTTTAGATAAAAAATCTTTTTTACTCTGGGCAACTATACCTTCTTTAATATTTGCTCCTATACTCGTACCTGAACGGAGTAATTGCTTGGAAATAACATATTCTTTCTTATTTTCTTTAATATGTTTATACAGGTCAACTATTTTTATCGAAAACTCAAATGACTTCTTATAGACTACATTTTCTTTCAATCAATCAGCCTCCTAAACAATAATATCTAAAATTATTAACAAAATAATTATTGCTTAATCAGGCAATACCCTATCAAAGTTCAATTATCAGAGTTCAATTATCAATTTTAGTGGATTTTCGGTCAAAACCGAAAATCTTCATTAACTGATATTTAATATTTGAACTTTGTTCTTTAATTAATGTAGTCCATAAGTGTAGGCTGCATCACCCTTGCACTTGTCTGAAGACATGCAGTGTATACCGTAGACATGGTATAGTATTCTATTGTCTTCTCGGTTATATCGATGTCCTCGGTTTTTGAAAGTACCTCAGTCATGTTTATCTTCGTATCGTCATTCTGGTCTGACAGGCTTTCCATTCTGTTCGCTTTTGCACCTACTTCGGATCTTACCTTGAGAAGCTGTTTTGAGGCCTTGTCTATGTCCGAGAGATCATCATTGGTAAGTGCTGCCGTTGCCGCATCTTCATCATCTTTCCAGCCTCCCGCTCCGTCTTCAATCTGTCCTGCCAGATGATGGACTATTCTGTTCAGAAGTGCCGCCGTGTTGTCATCGGAACCCGTTCCATACTGCAGTATGTCCGTTGCACAGGCATTGTATTCCACTACAACTCCCTTTGACACTTCCATCTTTCTCTTTGAAGATATATTGTTCATTTCAACACTGGAAAATTGTTTGTTCTGCAGTGCTGACAGATCATCTATGGATGTATCGGTTATGCTTATATTGTCACTGCTGTTTACAGCCAGGAATTTTATGTTTCCATCATCTGTCTTTACAGCAGTTACTTTGTCTTTGAGACTGCCTGACTGTATCTGGTCATTTATAGTTTTCACAAGGTCATCAACAGTATTTATTGTAGATTTTGCACCTTCTTCGGTAGGATCTGCCGGAATGGAAACACTTGAGGATATATCCTCGAGTGGTGCCTTCTGGTCAAGTGTGAAGGTTATTGTCTGTCCCTTCCAGGAGCTTAAATCCACACCGTCTGTCTGAACTGAAGGAATATCTGAAAGTGAACTGCCGTCAATTCCAAGATATTTTATAGATATATTCTCTGAATCCGACGATTCGGCTGCAAGATTTCTTCCTTCCAGGGCCGACAGACTCAATGTAGATGCACCTTCTATTTCAATATCAGTAGCAGAAGTCGGTATTCCAAATTTCAATTTACCACCA